>Ga0207150_1140_pt1 | contig 13853 bp, 18 predicted proteins | sample Alteio_BWMinHeat_32_FD_153526 | JGI IMG/M metagenome (GOLD analysis project Ga0207150, IMG submission 153526) | Enriched cells from forest soil in Barre Woods Harvard Forest LTER site, Petersham, Massachusetts, United States -... | ecosystem: Environmental > Terrestrial > Soil > Temperate forest >...
TTAAAGTCAATCACAAGGCGATGAAGAGGAATTTGCATTGAATATACTACGATGTATCAAAGTTGCCATGGTAGCATCAATCGCATTATTTTTTAGCGTGATTGCGCTCGATAATTTTTTTGATTTTGAGAGTAATTGGATATTTGTCAAACATGTTTTTAGTATGGATACAACATTTCATGATCCAGTATTGATGTCGCGCGCAATTACAAATTCTGTCATTCAAAAATATGCGTATTATTTTATTATGAGTTGGGAGGCTTTAACTGCAGTTTTATGTTGGATAGGTAGTGTTATTCTCTTATTTAATGTTAATCAAAGCAATTTGATATTCAATCAATCTAAAAGAATTGCATTTCTTGGATTGTTTTTGGGTTTTCTGCTTTACATGATAGGTTTTATCATCATTGGTGGCGAATGGTTTAGTATGTGGCAATCCTCGATGTGGAATGGGCAAATGAAAGCAGGATTATTTTTAAGCATAATTATGTTCGTAATGATTTTTTTACAGTGTGAAATTTCGTAGAAGAAAAAAACTGTCAACCCGGTTGACAGTTTTTGATGCCAAATTTTATTGAATCACACCACAAACCATACGCGCATTACCGCCGCCTAGTTTCTGTGGATTAGTTGAGCCATCAAAATAACGCTGATCTATTGATAAATATAGTATATTGTTGTTATAATTTCGATAAATATAATTTATGGTATACAGATGAATATTCGCGATTTAAAATATTTAGTGTCTTTAGCAGAGTATCAACATTTTGGTAAAGCGGCAGAGGCTTGTTTTGTGAGCCAACCTGCTTTGAGCATGCAAATTCAAAAATTAGAAGAGAGCTTAGGTATCCAATTATTGGAACGAACGAATAAATCAGTATTATTAACGGAAGAAGGTGTAACGATTGTTGAGTATGCGCAGCGTGTCCTAAATCAAGTTGAAGAAATAATTGAATTTGCAAAATCAGCAAAAGATCCTTACAGCGGCGAATTAAAAATTGGCATTTTCCCGACATTAGCACCCTATTTTTTGCCACTGATTATGCCAACGGTATCAAAAAAATTTCCTAAATTAAAATTTTATTTAATAGAAGAACAAACACAAGGCCTTATTGAAAAACTTAAAGCGGGAAAACTACACGCTGCATTTTTAGCACTTCCTATTCCAGAAAAAAATATCATAACGATGAAATTATTTGATGAAGAATTTTTATTAGCTATTTCAAAAAAACATGCTTTAGCAAGGTTAAAAATTATCAATCAATCAGATTTGAATAATAAAAATTTATTATTGCTTGATGAAGGGCATTGCATGCGAGAGCAAGCCTTGACATTTTGTCAAAAAATCAATGCGAATGAAACGCAAAATTTTCGTGCGACGAGTCTAGAGACATTAAGGCATATGGTGGCGAGCGGTCTGGGCATGACATTAATGCCAAAATTAGCTTGTGATAATAATAAAAATATTACTTACATTCCTTTTCACTCACCTAAACCGATGCGCTCAATTGCTTTTGCATGGCGTGATACGACAGCAAAATCTTCGTTGTTGACAGAAATGGGTGAGTACATTAAATCGATTTTATGATAGCTGATCATAATGATTTTTTTGTTCATCGTCTCGTCCAGATTTTGTAAATCAAACAGCATCCTGACAAAGAACTCTTTTCAGGATGCTGTTTCGGATCATCAATAAACTGACATAGTTTTTACCCAATGTCCTGGCACCCAGTCCCAATTTGAACAGGTTCCATCATCAGCATATTTGGTGCATCGCCAGTAGCTGTCGACCCACGCTATGCCTGACGTGTTTCCTTCATAGGAACAAACTTTGTGTTCTGGTACCCAGACATCATTCGCCCACCCAGCTGCTATTGTAAAGCAAGAAGCCGAGCCTGTTGGAATCACAATGGTTTCTTTAACTTGAGGTTCTGGTGTAACGATGACGTGACGAACAACAACGGTATCTGCAAATACAATAGCAAAATTGATGTAACAAAATAATCCTATAATAAGGATGAAAAATCCTTTCAATATATTTGACATAAACGAATCTCCTTTTCTTTTTCTATTCTATTTTAAAATTAATGAATAAATTTCTCAATTAAGGTAAACATTTTTTTAGTAAAATCAAATGGATATTAGGGGATTTATGAAGAGGTGTATAATAACAAAATGGCCAAGGAGAACGCAGCAATGCCATATAAAATTGGTCGGAAAACCCTAAAAAAAGGTTGGCAAATTATGAAAAATGAACGTGGTAAATGGAAAGTCATTGCACATTCGACAACACGAGACAAAGCTGCTGCGAGTATTCGTGCACGTCAAGCGGGTAAGCATAATCCTCAATTTAAAATGAATTATTAGGAGATTTTATGTTAGCTTGGGCATTAGTATTTTTTATCATTGCAATCGTTGCTGCGGTTTTAGGTTTTACTGGTATTGCGGTGGCGGCCGCAGCAATTGCGAAAATCATTTTTGTTATATTTTTAATTATGTTTATTGCTTCAATTTTTTTCTATGCGATTGGCACAACATTTGCGATGCTCACATGGGTGCTTACATTTTTAATTATCTCAATTATTGCAGGTGTTTTAGGATTTACAGGTATTGCGATTGTATCTGTAGAAGTAGCACGCATCGTGTTTATCATTTTTCTGATACTTTTTGTCGTGTCACTTATTATGCATTTGGTTAAAGGAAAGGTGTAAACAATAAGGAGATCGAGTTATGAAAATCAATATTATTTTTATGATCTTTTCAGTGCTGTTACTGACAAGTTGTAATACTGTTCAAGGTGTTGGGAAAGACGTTCAAAAATTAGCTGGCGGAAATGATAATAATAACTCAGCAACTGTAACACGAGTGGAAACAACAGAAGTTGTGCCAGTTTCTTCAGCTAATGATTATTGACATATGAAAAAATTATTTTAACTCAATATGATTTCGTCCCGTCGTTTTAGCTTGATACAGTGCTTGATCGGCGCGTCGAATGAGCGAGAGTAGATCGTCAGCGCCATGTGAAATCGTGCAACCAATACTGCAAGTCAAAACGATTGCGTATTTTTCAAAAATGACGGGATTATTCGATATTTCTTCGCAGATTTTTTGACTAATTTGTAAAGCTGTATGCGTATTGATATTCGTTAGAACAGCTAAAAATTCATCGCCGCCATAACGACCGATTGCATCTTTGGAACGAATTGATCTGCGTAATCGTTCCGCTGTTTCTCTTAACACTTGATCGCCCGCACAATGACCGAAAGTATCATTAATATGTTTATAAAAATCGATGTCGATCATTAAGAGTGCTATCGAATTTTTACTCGAAGCTTGTGATAATTCATTTCCTGCGATATTTAAAATTGCACCGCGGTTCCATGCATGCGTCAAAACATCAATGTTTGCTTTTTTCTCGAGCTCTTCATTGGAAGAGGCAAGTGCTAATTGTGATTCTGATAATGCAGCGATATTTAACTCACGTTCGACAAGCATCGCAAGATCAGATAAAACGTTTAGCTGCTCAGCATCAAGCTGGCGAGGTTTTGTGTCACCGATGCAAAGTACACCAACGCGTTCACCATCGAAGTGTATGGGTGCGCCGGCATAAAAAACCCAGGTATCTGCAAAATCGCTATCACAAACACGTGCATCTTGATGTGCGTCACATATGACATTAATTTCATCTTTTAAAATGGTGTGATGACAATATGAATCTTTACGTAATCCTTCAATTCCATCGAATCCTTGAACGCTTTTGAGCCAGGCTAATTTAGTGCCGACAATATCAATTGCAGCCAGCGGGACATCAAATAATTTTTTTGCTAGGCGGGTAATTTTATCGAAACGTTCTTCAGCAGGTGTGCCCATGAGTTTCAGTCTTTGCACAGCTTCAAGACGTTTTTTTTCATGTGGAGAAGAGGGCGCTGCTGGCATTCATTTCTTCCTCATGCTAATTAGCTTATCTTATTAGTATACCAGATGAGTTTGAGAATATTTCAAATCGTATGCATTTGGTTTATTGCATGTTTTTTTTGATTATTATATGATGCGGCGTTTTCCATCATTTATGAAAGGATTTCATATGAAGCTATTTTATCGCATCTGTTTTGTTCTCGCGCTCACTCTGATGTTAACGAGTTGCGCTATTTCCGGCGGTTTATAAAATCAAACTAAAAGGATGTAACTTATGAAAAGGATTGTTGTTACAGCTACACTTGCAACATTTGTTTTATCATCGCAAATTGCATTTGCAAATACACATAAAAGACACCATAGACATCATCACCATCATTCCATGCAGCAAACACAAGCTGCTACTGATACAACTGTTGTTGCAACACAAGCGACGGATTATAAAATGATGGGTGCGCTACCACCTGCTTTTGTACCAAGTTGGTATGTGGGTGGAAATATGGGTGTTTCATACGTGCATGATAACAAAGCTTCTGGAACGAGTAATTCGGTCACACAAGCAGGCCCTGGTTGGTCAGTTGATTTAGGCTATCAATTTCTTGATTTCCACAATCTTCTTGTGGCAGGTGAACTCGGTTACACTCAATATCACGCATCAAATGAAACGACCGCTACAACAAATGTTGCATCAACGGAACATTTTGCTGCTTATCTTGCTGCAGTCGGTGAATATCCGTTGGTTTATCATTTTGGTATCGTAGGTAAACTGGGTGTTGCTTACAGTTATGCGAAAAAAGTATTTACTGCGACAGCCGCTTCTCGTAGTAGTAATACTTATAGTGTGTATTACGGCGCAGGTCTTGCTTATCATGTCACATCGAATGCTGCTTTTCTTTTTCAGTGGGACAGAGCAAGAGGTGATAGCAAAACCGGTAGCACTGATCTTACCTCACTGGGTCTCGTCTACACTCTAACTTAATCTAAATCCCCGCTGCTTTGGCGGCGGGCGATTTTATTTTATCATGAACGTTTACTTTGCTTGTTTAATTCAGCGTAAAATTCATTCTTTTTTTGTTTGATATATCGAATATAGCCTTGAGGGTCAATAAAAGGATTTATTTTTCCCTGTTTTAATAATGCGTATTTTTGATCAAGATCAAAATATCCAGCATGGGCACCAAGAAAAATATCACACGGAAGAGTTTGTAATTTTTGTATGGCATGCTGATAATCTTCAGCAATTTTAGGATACGTTGTGTTATGAAATAATTGATAACCAGGATTAACACTTAAACTACCTACGAAGACAACATGATATTTTTTTCCATGATCCACAACATCCATGGTCCACGTAGTGCAACCTTTTGTATGACCAGAAGTCAAATGCGCAGTTAAAATACTTTCGCCTAATTTGACTTGATCGCCGTCATGCAACACTCTATCAACATGACTGGACGGAAAATACATGCTCGGGTCTTTTGCATAATTAAAATCAGATTTTCCGCCTGATTCAACTGTTGCAACATCTGCATCCATCACCATATATTTCGCATGCGTTTGTTGTTTGATAAGCGCACTGCCTTCAGCATGATCAATGTGTGCGTGACTAATCAATAAAATTTTTGTATCACGATAGTTAAACCCTAATTTTTCTATGCTAGATTTGATCATTGGAACAGTTGCTTCAAGATTGCTATTAATTAAGATATTTCCTTTCTTTGTAACGATGAGATAGCTCGCAAGATCATTTGTGCCAACATAATATAAATTACCCGCGATACGAAATGGCGGAAACGATTTTGGTATAGGGTAGGCGAAACAGTTTAGGACGAATAACATCGTCATGATAATCAAAAGAATTTTTTTCATTGTAAAATCCATCATAAAAAAGTTTAATAACTCGGCACGACTGATGAGTGATGATTTATAATCAACCATTCTTTGCCCTGTTTTTGGTAGACAAAAGTAAATCGAGCAGGAATTATTTTATGATGATGTGCATCGCGATAACTGAACGCGTATTTTCCGCTGTTAATAGCAACGTTTCCAACTAATTGTGTTTTAAGTTCTTCAGGCGTGCATTTAAATTGATCGTGAGATGTGAGTGACGAAAAATAGGCATCGAAACCACCATGATGATTGATCAAAATGTTTGAAGATAAAGTCGGGAGTAAAATGGCATTTGGCGCATAAAATTTTATAATTTGGTGTGCATCACCTTTTGCAGTGCCCATGGTTTTGCACCAGGTGTAATAAGCATTTTGAACGGCAGCCGTATCTGGTATTTCTGCAAATACGAGTTGTGTGAAGAATAAGGTAAATAATAAAAAATATTTTTGAAGTTTCATGTGGATCTCCTTTCAAATTAACGTTCATTTTTGTTTAACTTTCCAAATCAAAACCCATCACTTCTGCAACTGCAGTATAAACGCGCTCCATAAATTGAATCTTGCAAGATGTCAAAGGACCTTTTATCAGACGCTTATTATCGATAGATCGAATTTGATCAATGAGCAAGTCTGATTCTTTATCAAGGTCATCTGCCGGTTTGACTCGTAATCTCAAAGGCTCTGCATCTTCTATAAGATTTGTAGTTAATGGAATAATTAACGTAGAAGGATGTTCTGCGTCAAGTAATGCTTGATTTTGTAAAATGAGAACAGGGCGACATTTACCTGCTTCTGTGCCACGAGTAGGATTTAAATTGGCCAGCCAGATTTCTGCATGTTTAAGCTTCAGGGTCATTTTCAGTTCTACTAAACTCTTTATTAATGCGCATACTTTCTTTCCTCACACGCCGGCTTATTTTTTTAAGCCTTTCAAAGCGTTTTTTATTCTTTACTTCATTATTCAGGTGCTCAATAGCTAGGCGAATATATTCTGCACGTGGTACATGAATATCATGAGCCATGAGATCAAGGTCATGGAGTAATTTCTCGGGTATGCGTACTGTAATAACGGACATGAATGTAATCTATACTGTAATCTTATTTGTAATTATAAATGTATTACTAAACGATAGCAAGCAATCATCAAACACCTTTTAATATTCTCTATGATGCGCATTTTTGATTCTTTCAATTTTTTTGTTAGGGACAATCCACATGCAAGCTACAATCACATAGAACGATAGTGCACCGTAAGGAAACCACAGCGCGATTATGATTGCAATAAAATATAATGCTGTTGAAGCTTTTTCTTTTAAACTGGTGTTTAAGGCTAATGCCAGATCAGATTTTTTATCGTGTGAAGCTAATAATATTTTCGTCAAAATAAAATAAGCAACAGCAGCCATGAATAGATCAAAGCCATAAAATGCAACCGGGATTGGTGCAAAATGATTTGAGCCAGACCACGCTGTAAAAAAAGGAATGAGAGACAACCAAAATAATAAATGCATGTTTGCCCAAAGGATTGGGCCATTCACATGATGAACAATTTGAAATAAATGATGATGATTATTCCAGTAAATAGCGAGATAAATAAAACTTAAAATATAACTTAAAATAGTGGGTACATTGCTAGCTAGCGCACCGAGAGTGGTTCCATGTGGAATTTTCAGTTCTAAGACCATGATTGTGATAATGATGGCAAGGACCCCATCACTAAATGCTTCCAAGCGGCTTGTGGGCATGTTTTACCTTGTTAACCCGAATTTCGTCTATCCATGATGATCAGGAAGATCCCTACCGCAAGAGATAATCCGCCGAGTAATGGGGGAACATGAACCGTTTTTTGTGTTTCGGAAGTCACTTGAAGATCGCCAAATTGGGCGACTTTTTCTTGTTTTGTATAGGTAAAACCTTGGTAGGCAAGTGTAATAATGCCGAAGATGATGAGTATAATGCCAATAATGCCCTTAGGTCTCATGATTTGCTCCTTAAGATTGATACGAGCAGTGTATAATATTTTACTTCTGCCTGAAATGGCTTTTTTGCAGCTGGTCAATATTTGAAACACTGTGAGGTGACCTATGAGAATCGAATCTATAAATCCTGCAACAGAAGAAATTAACGCTACATTTGAAACTGATTCAGATGAAAAAGTAATACAAATTTGCAAAAATTCACGTTTCGCATTTTCTTCGTGGAAAATAATACCTGTTTTCGAACGCGCACATTATTTAAATCAACTTGCAAATATATTACGTCAAAATAAAAACAAATATGCAAAACTCATTACGATTGAAATGGGAAAGCCAATCAAACAAAGCATTGCTGAAATTGAAAAAAGTGCAATGACTGCGGATTATTACGCAAATCATGTTGAACAATGGCTTGCTGACGAGTTTATTCAAACCGAAGCTAAAAAAAGTTTTGTTACGCACGAACCATTGGGTGTTATTTTGTCGATCATGCCTTGGAATTTTCCATTTTGGCAATTGATTCGATGTGCTGTGCCTGCGCTAGCTGTTGGTAATGTCTCCATTTTGCGTCACTCCAATAACGTACCAATGTGTGCTAAAGCAATTGAAGAAGCCTTTCAATTAGCAGGTTTTCCAGACGGTGTATTTCGCACAATCATCACAGAGCATGACATTATCAAAAAAATCACTCGACGTAATTTAATCGATGGTGTTTCGCTAACAGGAAGCGTCGCTGCTGGGCAAACCATTGGAAAATTAGCGGGACAGCACATCAAAAAATCAGTTCTTGAGTTGGGCGGTTCAGATCCTTTTATTGTTCTTTCAGATGCTGATCTTGATGTTGCAACGGATGGTGCTGTTGAAGGTCGTAATGTTAATTCAGGACAAAGTTGCGTTTCTTCAAAACGTTTTATTGTCGTCAAAAAAATTGCTGATGAATTTATAAATCGATTTGTGACAAAAATGAAAAAGCTTCGCGTGGGTGATCCACTCGATGAAAATACTTCAACAGGTCCGATGGCAAACAAACATCAACTTGAATTATTAGACACGCAAGTCAAAAAATCAGTTGCGCAAGGCGCAACGATCATGACAGGTGGAAAGAAAATATTTGAGAAAGGCTATTTTTATGAGCCCACGGTTATCACTCGCATTAAAAAACATATGCCCGTTTTTAAAGAAGAAGTATTTGGCCCTGTTGCACCAGTTTTTATTGTCAATAATGAAAAACAAGCTTTAAAAATTGCAAATGATTCCAAATTAGGTTTGGGCGCAACGCTTTGGTCAAAAGATTTGGACAAAGCTGAAAAATTATCTCGTGAAATTGAATCAGGCATGGTTTTTGTGAATGGCATTGTCAAATCAGATCCTCGTTTACCTTTTGGCGGCGTCAAAGAAAGTGGTATCGGTAGAGAATTATCGCGTTATGGGTTGCTTGAATTTGTGAATACGAAATCGATTGTGATTAATTAAAGTAAATTTTATAAATTATTTTGTACTGATTTGACGAGCAGTCAGGAGACTGCGAGAGTAAAACCCGATCATGGAGAGCGTGTTTTGCGGTCAAATCAATCAAAAAATTTATAAAATTTACAATCTCGCTACTTGTACATTAAAATTTATTTGTGTTATTGTTCTTTCTGCGCCGATTTGAATATCAGCTTGCTGGGCGCGTAATAAATGACAGCTAAAGCGATGGGAAACCACCCATCAGGTGGTTTTTTCGCTTCTGAGAAGAGAAATTTTCTCTCGTATCATTCAAGTCGTCATGCTTACTCCAGCAATTATTCATCGGTCAAATTTTTTATTTATCACAAAAGGAAGTAAGTCATATGGTCACGACACACAATTTAGGATTTCCTCGTATTGGCACAAAAAGAGAATTGAAATTTGCTGTCGAGCGATTTTGGAAAGGCGAAATTGATCAAAATGCTTTAGAATTACAAGGAAAATGGATACGCACTGACAATTGGAAAAAACAAATCGAAGCGCAACAAACCTATTTATCCGTTGGAGATTTTTCTTGGTATGATCATGTGCTCGATACATCCATTTTGTTAGGTGTTATTCCAGAACGTTTCGGCACACATGAACCTGATATTCATACTTATTTCAGAATGGCACGCGGTCGCGCGCCTATCGGCGAAGATATCCATGCGTGTGAAATGACAAAATGGTTTGATACTAATTATCATTACATCGTACCTGAGTTTCAAAGAAATCAACATTTTCAATTAAATGGTCATAAATTATTTTCAGAAATTGCTGAAGCAGAGCAATTGAGAAAACCCATTAAACCTATTTTATTAGGCCCTCTCAGTTATTTATGGCTGGGAAAATCAAAACAAAATGATTTTGATAAATTATTATTGCTAGATAATTTACTGCCTGTTTACACAAAAATCTTGAATAAATTATCTGAGCTGAATATTGAATGGGTTCAACTCGATGAACCCATTTTGGTTTTAGACTTACCCATTCAATGGCAAAATGCATTTAAAAATGTGTATCAGCATTTACAAAAATCTCATTTAAATATTTTACTTACCACTTATTTTGGTCATTTAAAAAATAATACTCAATTAGCTTGTGAATTACCAACAGCGGGTTTGCATGTTGATTTTGTCAGAACACCGGATCAAATCGAAAATGTTCTGCAATATTTGCCGAAAGATAAAATTCTTTCTGCAGGTATCGTTGATGGCCGAAATATTTGGCGAAATGATTTTCGTAAAACGTTAAAATTTTTAAGACCACTCCATCAAATATTAAAAAATAGATTATGGATTGCTAGTTCCTGTTCATTGTTGCATTGCCCAGTGGATCTTGATCATGAAATTAAATTGGATGCAGACATCAAATCTTGGTTATCTTTTGCTAAACAAAAATTAGCCGAAATGCATTTTCTATCAACTGCATTGGAATTGGGCGATTCAGCGATTGAGAAAGTGTTAAAGGAAAATGAATCAGCCACCACTTCTCGACAACAGTCTAAACGCATTCATCAATCTGATGTCAAAAAACGATGTCAAGCCATTACACCTGAAATGATAAAACGAAAAAATCCTTATTTTTATCGTAAAAAAATTCAACATGCATTATTGCAACTTCCACTTTTTCCAACAACAACGATAGGTTCTTTTCCACAAACGCAAGACATTCGATCGCTTCGACATCAATATAAATCAGGCAAAATCGATTTCAATTCATATCGAGAAAAAATATGTCATGAAATTGAATCAGCAATCGATAAACAAATCGCATTAGATATTGACGTACTTGTACACGGAGAATCTGAACGAAATGATATGGTGGAATATTTTGGTGAATTACTGGATGGATTTGCATTCACTGAAAATGGTTGGGTTCAAAGTTATGGTTCGCGTTGTGTCAAGCCGCCGATTATTTTTGGTGATGTGAGTCGTCCCACTCAAATGACAGTCGACTGGATTTCGTACGCACAATCACTCACCACAAAACCAGTCAAAGGCATGTTGACCGGTCCTATCACTATTTTATGTTGGTCTTTTGTGCGCGATGATCAATCTCGATTTGAAACGGCGAAACAAATTGCATTAGCATTGCGTGATGAAGTGTCTGATTTAGTTGCTGCAGGCACTCAAATCATCCAAATTGACGAACCCGCTTTTCGAGAAGGATTGCCTTTACACACATCAGATTGGGATGACTATTTACGTGAAGCAGTTTATTGTTTTCGATTAGCCTCATCAGGTGTTGATGATGCAATTCAAATTCACACACATATGTGTTATTCCGAATTTAACGACATTATTTCATCTATTGGTGATCTAGATGCTGATGTCATTACGATTGAAACGTCTCGTTCTGATATGGAACTTTTAAAAGCATTTGAGCAATATAAATATCCCAATGAAATCGGTCCTGGTGTTTATGATATTCATTCACCACGCATTCCAACCGTCAGCGAAATTGTCAAACTCATTGAAAAGGCGTCTGACTCTATTTCGATTCAACAATTATGGATTAATCCTGATTGTGGACTTAAAACACGAGATTGGAAAGAAACAGAAAGTGCACTTAAAAATATGGTGACTGCTGCAAAACGATTACGAGACAAATATAAATCTTTAAACCCAAATGATGTTGCATTGTTGTCGACAGGTTAATATCATTTTGTTTTCTTCTTTGAAGAAAGGGGCTAGGGACTTCAAATCTTCCTAGCCGCTTTTTTTATACACAAAAGGAACTTTAAATGATCGATTTATATTATTGGACAACGACAAATGGTCACAAAATTACGATATTTCTTGAAGAAGCAGGATTACCTTATACCATCATTCCGATCAACATTAGTCAAGGCGAACAATTTTCTACAGATTTTTTAACCATTTCGCCGAACAATAAAATTCCTGCGATTGTAGATCGAGATCCACTTGACAAAGAAAAACCGATTTCTATTTTTGAGTCAGGCGCGATATTACTTTATTTGGCAGAAAAAACAAAAAAATTTATCCCAACCGATATTCGTGAGCGTGCCGAAGTGCTGGAATGGTTATTTTGGCAAGTGGCAGGATTAGGTCCTATGGCCGGACAAAATCATCACTTTTCCCACTACGCATCTGAGGTTATTTCTTATGCGATTAATCGTTATGTCAAAGAAACAGCACGTCTTTATGCGGTGCTGGATAAACGACTCGCTGGAAGAGAATTTATTGCAGGAAAATATTCTATTGCAGATATGGCGTGCTATCCTTGGATCGTTCCGCATGAAAAACAACAACAAAATTTAGGAGATTTTCCGCATTTGAAACGTTGGTTCGAATCAATGACTCAAAGACCTGCTGTGCAACGTGCTTATGCAAAAGCCAAGGAAATTAATATTGAACCGACTGTTAACGAAAAATCAAAACGCATTTTGTTTGGCCAAGATAGTAAAACAGTCAGAGAAATGAAAGGATTGTAAAAATGGGAACTGTTTAATGCTAAACTAGTTTTTCAGCAAAGGAGTGCGTAATTATGAACAACAATGTTGCCCAAAAGCTTATTCAATCCCATCTGTTAGAAGGCGACATGACGGCTGGGCAGGAAATCGCTTTAAAAATCGATCAAACGCTTTGTCAGGATGCCACAGGCACACTGGTGATGCTTGAGCTTGAAGCGATGGGGCTTCAACGCGCGAAAACAGAATTATCGGCGCAGTACGTGGATCACAATGTTATCCAAGAAGATTATAAAAGTGCGGATGATCATCTCTTTTTGGAAAGTGCTTGTCGACGTTTTGGATTATGGTTCAGCCGTCCCGGCAATGGCGTGAGTCATCCTGTTCACATGGAACACTTCGGAAAACCCGGTAAAACATTATTAGGTTCCGACAGTCATACGTGTGCGGCAGGTTGTCTTGGGATGCTGGCAATAGGCGCGGGTGGTTTGGAAGTTGCAATGGCGATTGCAGGAGAACCTTTTTATGTTCGCATGCCAAAAATTTTTGGGATTAAATTAAAAGGTAAAATGCCGCCTTGGGTGAGTGCGAAAGATATTATTTTAGAAATGTTAAGACGCCATGATGTGAAAGGGGGCGTCGATCGTATCCTCGAATATTACGGTCCAGGCGTTAAACATTTAACAGCCATGGATCGTCACGTTATTGCAAACATGGGTGCAGAATTAGGCGCTACAGCGACAGTGTTTCCTTCCGATCGTGAAACCTTAAAATTTTTCCTTTGATGGCAGATGCCGTTGCTGTTTCAGGGCTACAGAGATATACACTATCTTCTTTCGTTCCAGAACGCCCTGGGAAATTGCGAGGAACCGTACGCAAACTATTTCGTCCCGTTGCAGGCGCTTGCCCCATGCCAATACAACCGTTACATCCTGCCTGATGAATACGTGCACCCGCATGAATCAAATCAGCCAACAAACCATCGCGCGCTAATTCTTCTAATTGATTTCGTGAAGGTGGATTAATATCAAATGAAATATGATTTGGAATGCGTTTATCTTTCACCATCATCGCTGAAATCGCAATATCGCGATAACCTGGATTGGCAGATGAACCAATGTAGGCTTGATATAAATCACGGTCGACCACTTC
>Ga0207150_1131_pt1 | contig 13612 bp, 12 predicted proteins | sample Alteio_BWMinHeat_32_FD_153526 | JGI IMG/M metagenome (GOLD analysis project Ga0207150, IMG submission 153526) | Enriched cells from forest soil in Barre Woods Harvard Forest LTER site, Petersham, Massachusetts, United States -... | ecosystem: Environmental > Terrestrial > Soil > Temperate forest >...
GCCATCCCGATCCGGACATGATGAAATATCATTCCCTGGAAAAGTTTGGCTGCTCTCCGTGCCATGGCGGTAACGGGCGCGCGCTTGACAATGTCGTGAAAGCCCACGGCCGTTACGAACACTGGCTCTGGCCGCTGTATTATCCGGAAAACTTTGACGCCGGTTGCCAACAGTGCCACGCCTCGGACATGGTCACCGAGCACGCCCCCGTCCTGAACCGCGCCAAGAAACTCTACCGGGAAAAAGGCTGCATCGGCTGCCATCGCTTCCAGGGCTTCGACAATCAGGACGAACAATTGGTCAGCGCGCGTCAGATGATCACACAGCTCGAAAACCAGAAGCAGGAAGATCGCCTGCAGGTCGCGCAACTCAATAAGAAAGGCGACTCCGCCACCGACAACGACGCCGCCAACGCCTACTACGCGCAGGCCACCAATCTCACCGTAACCATATCCAGCATGGACGCGCAGATCGAGCAGCTCGAGCAGCGCTCGCATAACCTGCTCCAGGAAATCAAGAAAGTCGGTCCGGACCTGAAAGAAGTCCGGATGAAGATTCACAAGGAATGGATTCCGTACTGGCTGAAGCACACGCACGAATTTCGTCCCACCACCAAAATGCCGCAATTCCGTCTTCAGGATGACGAAATCCAGGCCATCGCGGCTTACGTCTGGCAATCCGCCATCACTGGGCCGGCCCTCGCCAAGCAAACTCCGGGAAACGCCGCGCACGGCAAGGAGCTCTTCGAAGCCCGTGGCTGCGAGGCCTGCCATTCGATCGGCGAAGGCCCGAATCTAGTCGGAGGAGATTTCGCGGCCAACCTTTCGCGAGTCGGCGAAAAAGACAACTACGACTACCTGGTTCGCTGGATTCTGAACCCGCGCGTCAGGACCCGCCCCTACAGTCCTTTTGAGAAGAAGGACCTGGGCCCCGAAGATTACGCGAAGCACGATCTCCCGTTTGTATTTGACCAGGAACATTCTCGAAGCCCCAACGATGGCCACGAGCTCGTCGTCGCGCAAATGACCGTCATGCCCAGCCTGCGCCTGACTGTAGAAGATGCGCGCGACATCGCAAGCTTCTTGCTCACCCAGAAGCACGCCGAGGCTGCCTACGAGCCGGCCGAATTCATGGACGACCCGAAGCTGAAGGATCAGGGCAAAGCGCTCATCCAGCACTACGGCTGCGCCGGTTGCCACGAAATTTCTGGGTTCGAGGACGAGGGCCGCATTGGCACCGAGCTGACGAACGAAGGAAGCAAGCCGATCGAGCGCCTGGATTTCGCTCTGTACACCGAAGACGCCAAGCTGGGCGTCCTTCCCGACGGAAAAAAATCGCTGCGCGGTCCCTGGTATGACCTGAAGGGCTTCTTCGAGAACAAACTCACCGATCCGGCAGTCTTCGACCACGGGAAATATAAACCGGATCCGATGGACCGCCTGCGTATGCCCAAGCCGAATGTCACCAAGGAAGACATCGACGCCTTGACGACCTTCCTGCTCGGCTCGACGGATCCGTCGCTGCCCCAGGAATACATGTACAAGCCCGCCGACCAGCGCGCCGCCATCCAGAAGGGCTGGTGGATCGTCACAAAGTATAATTGTATAGGTTGTCATCAAATAGGGATCGGCCAGAAGTCCGTCCTGATGGGCCTCCCGCAGTTCCAGGGAGAGAACAAGCAGAATCTCCCTCCGGTGCTGACGAGCGAGGGCGCGCGCGTGAATCCCGAATGGCTGAAAGGCTTCCTCGCCAATCCTTCGCTAAGCACCACCGACGTTAACCGCAATGGCGTGCGTTCCTATCTGCAAGTGCGCATGCCCACGTTCTTTTTGTCCGACGACGAAATCCGCACATTGGTGCTATTCTTTGAGGCCATGTCCAGCCAGCCGCAGCCGTTTATCCCGCAGAAGCTTCCGCCGATTACGACGGCCGAAAAAGACATGGCGCGGCAACTCTTCACCAGCACGGCGGCGCCTTGCTTGAAGTGCCACGCGACGGGCGATCCCGCGCATGACAAGACCGCCATCGCTCCGAATTTCCTGTTCGCGAAGGACCGCCTGCAGCCTGCCTGGACCGCGCGCTGGATCACCAACCCCGCGCTGATCGCTCCGGGAACAGCCATGCCGTCGGGATTGTTTAATCGCGATGGCGATCGCTGGGTATTCTCCGGCCCGCTGCCGCCAAGCTTCAAGGGATACACGGGAGATCATGCGGACCTGCTCGTGCGCTACATGTTCCAGTTGACTCCCGAGGAGCAACGATCCCTAATCGGACGGACCTCGGCAGCCGGTTCTGGGAATTAACACGAGTGTTACTTTTGGAGGGCGCGCCTTTAACCGCGCCGTTAGGCAGCGCAAGTTCAAGGGTTTCCACCCTTGAAGCCTTCGTGTTCTAAACAGTGTCAGGGGATTTTGTAGAGCAGCGCTTTAAAAATAGCAGATAGAACCGCAAGGTTTGTGGGTCGTGTCTTCAGGCACGACGTGCAGGCTGCGTTTCCTTCAGGGGTTTTAACCCCTGAGGTCTTCGGCATTCGTACTTTTCCAACAGGAGGAACTTTTCCGTGAAGAAAAGCAAATTGGGGATATTTTCCCTGGCAATCGCAGCCTTCGCTCTGGCCCTCGTCGGTTGCGGTGGAAGCAAGACTGAATCACCAGGAGGACCGGCGCCAGCTGCCGGCGCTCCCGCCGGCAAATCCGTTGATCCCGCGACTGCAGGCGAGGTCACCGGATCGGTGAAACTCGACGGCACGCCACCCAAGATGAAAACGATCAGCATGGCGGCGGAACCCGCCTGCACCAAGGGGCACACAGGCCCCGTCACCAGTGAAGAGGTCGTTACGGGAGCCGGCGGCGCGCTCGCCAACGTAGTCGTCTACGTCAAATCGGGCCTCGAAGGCTATTCGTTCCCGCCCCCCTCAACGCCGGTGAAATTCGATCAAAACGGATGCCAGTATCATCCTCATGTGGCGGGCGTCGAGGTCGGTCAGAACATCGAGGTCGTCAACAGCGACCAAACCACGCATAACATTCACCCCATCCCCAAGGAAAATCGCGAGTGGAATGAATCGCAGCCGCCCGGGGCAGCCCCCATCGACAAGTCTTTCGCCCGCGAGGAAATCTCCATCCCGGTGAAGTGCAATGTCCACCCTTGGATGAAGTCTTACATCGCCGTCCTCGCCAACCCATATTTCCAAGTGACCGAAAAGGACGGCAAGTTTGACCTGAAAAACCTCCCTCCGGGCACCTACACGATCGTCGCGTGGCATGAGCTCTATCAAATGAGCGATCCGCAGACGGTTACAATCGGCCCGAAAGAGACCAAGACCGTGTCGTTCACGTTCAAGGCGACCGCCCCGGCAGGGGACTAGAGTAACTGGGAGGGTCCGCCACGTTTTGTGGGGCGCGGCATTTTCCGCCACCTCTTGCTTGGAGGCGTTGCCGCACGGGTTTCCAAGACGAGCTTTAGGTATCTGGACGATCGTTGCGGCAGACGAAGGTTGCCGCCGGAAGTCCCGGAGGGACGTCACAACGTAGCCCACCCCGGAAGCGGTGGGAAAACGGGCCGCGGATGGCCATAAAGCCCCGGCAGGGGCGGCACATGGAGCCCCAGCACATGAAGTTGGCCCGTTACCCGCGCCGGTCGCGCTGACATGAGCACTGCTCCCAATCAGGCCCTCCACAAATACGCTGTATTCACGGCGTCGTCCACTTTTTTGCTGCTAATCGCCGGCGCGCTGGTGACCTCAAACGACGCCGGACTCTCCGTCCCCACGTGGCCGCTGGCGTGGGGTTCCGTGACCCCTCCAATGGTTGGCGGAATCGTTTACGAGTGGTCGCACCGCGTCATCGCGGCCTCCGTGGGCTTCCTGACCATAATTCTGGCCACCTGGCTGTGGATGGCCGAGAAACGCTCTTGGATGCGCTGGCTTGGCCTGGCAGCCCTTGGCGGGGTGATCGCGCAGGGAATTCTAGGCGGCCTAACCGTTCGAATGTTGCAGCCCCCCGCGGTTTCTGCGGCACACGCCACGCTGGCGCAACTTTTCTTTTCCACGGTCGTCGCGATCACCTTTTTTACGAGCCCCTGGTGGCAAGGTGAAATTCCCGAGTTGGAAGACGCCGCTACGCCACGCCTCCGCTCCCTGACGATCTGGACCATCGCCGCCGTTTTCCTCCAGTTGATCCTGGGCGCCGCCTTCCGCCATAAGGGCTTTGGCATATTTCCGCACCTCATTGGTGCGGCCGTTGTTACAATGCTCGTTTTCATGACGGCAGGAGCGTTGAAGCGCCGCTTCTCGAACGCGCAACCTTTGCGAAAGTGCGCGCGGTTTTTGCATATCTTGATCGGCGTGCAACTCATGCTGGGCGCCGGGGCCTGGTGGTCCAGAGTGTATGCGGCCCGCTTCCCGCAGCCGATAACGATCATGGTCACTCTCACAGTCGTGCACACAGTCACAGGAGCACTTTTGCTGGCAACCACACTGATTACGGCGCTCGTGACTTACCGGATGCTGCGCTCCGCATCCACTGTGGCTTCCTCTACCTCGGAGCAGATTGCTTAATGAGAGCATCCGTGGGAATCCCGGCATCGATCGCGACTGAAAACAGCCGACCGGCGTTATTTTTGGCCCTGACAAAGCCCGACGTCTCCTTCCTGGTAGTCATGACGACCGCGGCGGGATACGCGCTCGGCACGCAAGGCCCCATGGACTGGCTGCGCATGGCGCACACCGTCTTCGGCACCACGCTCATTGCCGCAGGAACCTCCGCGCTGAACCATTACATCGAGCGCGACAGCGACGCCCTGATGCGCCGCACGGCCTCTCGTCCTTTGCCTTCCGGCCAGTTGCAGCCGCGAGAGGCGTTGTGGTTTGGCGCGAGCTTGCTCTTTGCTGGAACGCTCTATCTCGCATTGGCGTCCAACGCGCTCGCCACGCTGCTGGGAATCCTCGCGTCGGCCGCGTACCTTTGCGCCTACACGCCGCTCAAGCGCAGGACGACGCTGGCGACGTTCGTAGGCGCGTTTCCAGGCGCCGTGCCGCCGCTGATCGGATGGGCGGCCGCGCGCGGCATGATTACGATGGATGCCTGGGTCCTGTACGCCGTACTTTTCCTCTGGCAATTTCCGCACTTTGATGCGATCTCGTGGATTTATCGGGAAGATTACCGGCGGGCGGGAATCCAGATGGTCTCCGTTGCGGACCAAGAGGGAACGCGGACGTTCCGTCAAATCCTTTTGACGGCTGCGCTGCTCATTCCTGTCAGCCTGCTTCCCGCCGTAACGGGCCTTGCCGGGGCGCACTACTTTTTCGGCGCGTTGGTTTTGGGGATCATGCTTGTGGAAGTGTGCTTGTGGACCGCCGCGGCGAAAAGCAACATTCGCGCAAAGTGGCTCATGCACGCGACCGTGCTTCATCTGCCGTTGCTGTTGGGGCTGCTCATCTACGACAAATTCTCCCGGTAACTCCATTTCCGGGCGTCTGCGAAAGGGTGCGGGCTCTAGTTCGAGCCCGCAAAAAAAGGGATCATGAACGGACAAGAAAATCCGCTCGAGTTGCTGATTATTTGCGCAGTGATGCTGGTGCTTTCCATTGTCGGCATTTTAGGCGGCCTTTCCGCGCGGCTCTTTGGAACCCTTGACGGCCTGCTGATGCTTGCTGTCTGCATGATGACTGCCTTGATCTTCGCGATCCTGTTGTTTGTACTAGCCAAGGAGCGAGGTTGGCTCGGCAAACGCGGACCCGACGGCGGCGCAGCGGCGCCATCCAGCGCTAAGTAGCGCCCGTCTTTAAGCGCGCATTGGCTTGGGATTTCGTCGCCTATCTTGCCTACTCTGCGCCCTCTGTGTTCTCTGTGGTGAAAGGCTTTGGAATGTTGCCTACTTGATCTCCCAACCTGCCTGGAACACGATTCTCAACGGCTCAAGCTCCATATGACTACGCAGCAAAATCTCGCCGATGCCACTTCAGTTCCCCCGAAGTCGGGGATCGCAAAGAAGTGGCTCGTTGCAATCCTGGTCTTGACCTTCGCGTTTGTCCTCATGCCATTCCTGCTCTGGTACATGACCACTTTCACGCGCCCGTTGAACGACGCGGAATTGGAAACGTACTTCACGGACGCCGCGCATCCTCGCCGGGCCCAACACGCTCTCTCGCAGGTCGCTGACCGCATCATGAGCCCCAATCCCGCGATTCGGGAGTCCGCCAAGCCCTGGTACCCGGAAGTCGTGAAGTCCGCAGGGCAGGGAAGCAACGAATTGCGCGTCACCGCGGCCTGGGTCATGGGCCAGGACAATCAATCACCGGAATTTCACGCCGCCCTCCTGAAGCAATTGACGGACGCAAACCTTATGGTGCGTCGAAACGCCGCCCTTTCTCTCGTCCGCTTCGCCGATCCCTCAGGGCATGACGTCATCGCAGGAATGCTGGCCCCCTACACGATGGCCGCCCCACGTTCAGGAATCCTCGCCGCAAGACTCAAGCCCGGCGACATCATCAATCCGGGCACAATGGTCGCCCATATTCAAATCTCTGGAGAGAACATAGAAGTCCGTTCCGACGTGCCCGGAACGATTTCACAATGGATCGTTCCGGACGGCTCACAAGTCCAAGCCGGACAACTGATCCTGGTGATCGATCCAAGCCCAGAAATGGTTTGGGAATCCCTGCGTGCTCTGTATTTGATTGGAAAAAAGGCCGACACGCCAGCCGTAGACCGCTACGCCAGAGGCATGGAAGGCATGCCCCCGCAGATCCAGCAACAAGCGACTCTCACTGCAAAAGTAATCGCCGCGCAGAAGTGACTAGTGGCTAGTGATCAGTGACTGGTGAGGGAGTCTATGAGTGTTGCAATTGATTCCGATTAGCTGGCCGAAACAAAGGTTTTTCACTAGCCACTAGTCACCAGCCACTAGCCACTGGTCACAGCCTGCTAGAATGGAAGCGAGCCCTCACTCGCCTCGAACTCGGCAAGTGGAACCATATCGATGGCATCCCACGGGCAACCTTCCAGGAACGCGCCATCGGGCCCTTTGCTGGTGCAAAGTTTGCACCCGATGCAAAGCAGCGGATCAACGATAATACGTCCAAACGGGGGATGATCGAAGTCTGGCGCCCAATACATGCAGTCCGCGACAGGGCAGTACTCGACACACGCCGGCGACCCGGCACACCCCGTGCAGCACTCATTGATCACGGCAAGGATGTGCGGCTTGCGCTTGCGCTGCGTCGTCGTGCCCGTGGATATCGGCGCGTACTTGACGACAGTCCCTGCCTTGAACTCTTCTATGCTCGGAGCCCCATACGACACAAGAATCCTCCACCAATCGTTCGCAAGAATATATTCTTGCCGACGGCGCACCAGTTGTCAATCTAGCTGCGGCGATATCGAAACACACTCATATATACTCATCTGCCCGGAATCCGCGTGGGGGCCGTTCTCCCGGTGAACTCTAAAGCATTAAACGGAGGTCGTCTTAGCTTGTTCCGCTGAGTCTCTTACAGCTTTTTCCACTTCTTCCCAAACTTTACTTAGAAACTGAAAGTCGTCGCCTAACTTGGCTTTCAGAGGGATCGCACGGACTCCGTCTTCTTGAAGTTGCTTCGAGAGCTTTTCCGCGTCCGGGTCGATCACCAATACGCTGAGGTTTTGGTTAAAAAGGGAACAAGACTTCAGCTTGCTCAATGCATCGTAATCTCTAAACGAATATCCGATGCAAATAAGGAGTCTGCACTCGTCCAAGACTCGCTGAAGGTAGTCGTATGCCGTGAAAAATGGATCCTTCAGCGCGACCTTATTCTTCGCGGGATAGATAAGGAGGTTTTGGTATGGCGTTTCGCTGCTCGCAAAATGAATAAACGGAAGCTGTACAGGCCGACTGTCCAGGTCATACCATCGCGCGGAGCCATGAAGCTTGAAGAGAACGATCCTGGGTTCATTCGCACCCAAAGAAAAGTCATCGAAATGCTTCCTGTTCCAGACTGGCCCAATCCTGCTACGGTTGTCGGACTCGAAGCCATCAACCAGGGGGTGGTGGGGCAAGCATTCCTCGGAATAGATTTCAACAGCTGGATCATAGTTGGTCGTGAAGACGACAAGAGGTCTACTAAGTTCCGCCATCCGTCTATTCAAGTGGTCGAATACCGGGGTGAATACCTTCACCACTCTGCTCCTGTCTGAAATTTCACCGTAGCTGTTGTAGATGGCGCGCCTGATCCGCTTCCCAAGTTCTTCAGCCAGGTCCGGGATACGTCCCTGAAGACCGAGCGCAAGTGCTACCATATCTAAGTTCGCGGCGCGCCCGCCGGTACCCGACTCCTGACGATCCGGCCAGAGCGCCGTGTCCTTAGTTCTGAGTTCATCTATTTGCTGAAGGAGATGTTCCAGATCGTGGTTTGCCTGGTCTTTCATCAGGATGTCCCACAACATGCTGTTGCCAGGACCCATCGCCTGAGGAGCGTGGTGGACAAACTCTCCCATCAACAACTTCCCGAATGGTCGAGACGCTCCTGCCCCTAAGAATAAGGCGACTCGTACCCCCAGGATACTTCTGCTATACATTTCAAGAATGCCTCAGTCGTAATACTCCTGCCCAAGATGCGTAATCAAATCCTCCCCCATCATCCATCGCAGCGTATTCTTCAGCTTCATCGACTGGATGAACAGATCGTGCTCCGGGTACAACTCCGGCGCGCACATCGGCGACTTGAAGTAGAAGCTCAACCATTCCTGAATCCCGCGCATCCCTGCGCGCTTCGCCAGGTCCAAAAACAAAACCAAATCCAAGACGATGGGCGCCGCCAGGATCGAGTCGCGGCACAGGAAATCCACCTTGATCTGCATCGGATAGCCTAGCCATCCGAAGATGTCGATGTTATCCCAGCCTTCCTTGTTGTCCCCGCGCGGCGGATAATAATTGATGCGCACCATGTGATGAATTTTGCCGTAAAGATCGGGGTACAGCTTCGGCTGCAGAATATATTCGAGTACGCCGAGCTTCGACTCTTCCTTCGTCTTGAACGATTCGGGATCATCCAAGACTTCACCGTCGCGATTTCCCAATATGTTGGTCGAAAACCAGCCATTCATCCCCAGCAGGCGCGCCTTGAACCCCGGGGCAAGAATCGTCTTCATCAAGGTCTGCCCCGTCTTGAAATCCTTGCCGCAAATCGGCACGCCGTGTTGCCGCGCGAGTTCCGTAAGCGCCGGAACGTCCACGGTCAAATTGGGAGCTCCATTCGCGAACGGCACTCCGCTCGTAATCGCCGCCCACGCATAGAGCATCGAAGGCGCAATCGCCGCATGGTTTGCTTTCATCGCCTCCACAAATGTTTCAGGCGTCGCATACACGGCGTGCGGCTTTAGGAAGATTTCGGTCGAGCCGCACCAGATCACCACCGTGCGCGACACACGATTCTTTTTCTGAAAGTTTCTGATATCGTCCTTGATTTGCAGCGCCAGATCGTATTTCGTCTTGGCCTTTTTTACGTGCGTGCCGGTGAGTCTCTTCACGTAGTTCTGGTCGAAAGCCGCCTTCATCGGACGAATTTTGCTCAGGAACTTCTTCACTTCGGACAGGTGTTCCGGCCCGAGCACCGCCGCGTTCTTGGCCGACTCATACGCGGTATCGGGAAAAATGTCCCAGCCGCCAAACACAATGTTTTCAAGTTTCTCGAGCGGCACAAAGTCCTGAATTGATGGAGTCCGCCGGTCCGTCCGTTTTCCCAAACGAATGGTTCCAAGCTGCGTGAGCGATCCCACAGGCTGCGCCCTCTTGCGCCGGATCAGGTCGACGCCCGCCATGAACGTAGTCGCCACGGCTCCCATTCCTACTGTCAGTACCCCAAGTTTTCCTTTCGGCGGAGCAATAGCGGAAAGCCGGCGCATTCATTTCCCCCCTGTGTTCGTGAAAGTGTCTGGATCGATGGAACTGCGTTGGCCTCGAGTTTACGCCGTACAGCCACATCCAGCCCCTGAGCGCAAACAACGTATCATGCGTGAACGCAAGCGGATTTGCAAACTGGAAACGCAGATTTCAGCCGGATTTTCGCGCTTTACTTTTCTCACGCCCGCCAGATGCAGCGGCAGCGTGGTGCTTGCCGTCAGACGCCGCTCCCCGTTTCGGCCGCAGCGCCGCCAGAAGTTTCTCGAGGGGAAGGGCGTTGATCACATCCTTCTTTTCAATCCACCCCCGTCGCGCCATCTGAACGCCGTACCGCATTGCGGCGAGCCCTCTCGTCGTATGTGCGTCTGTCGAGATCACAATCTTCACCCCGCGATCCTTCGCCATACGAAGATGCGTATCCTTTAAATCCAGGCGTTCCGGCGAAGCGTTGCATTCCATGACCACACCGTGTTTGTGCGCGGCGTCCAGGATCCGCTCCATGTCGTAGGCGTAAGCGTCCCGGCGCAGGACTAAACGCCCGGTAGGATGTCCCACAATTTGCGTGTACGGGTTTTCGATTGCCGCGAGAATCCGCTCCGTCATTTCCGCGCGCTCCAGATTCATGTACGAGTGAACGGAAACCAGGACTACGTCGAGCTGCGCCAGGACTTCATCGTCCAGGTCCAGTTTCCCGTCTTTCAATACGTCCACTTCGCTGCTGGCGAGCACGCGAATCCCCAGCCCCGCCGCATTGGCCGCGCGTATCTTCTTGATCTGTTCGAGCGTGCGCTTTTCATCGAGGCCGTTCGCGACGGTCACCGCTTTGCTGTGATCGGTCAACGAAATATATTCGTACCCGAGCTTTTTCCCCGCCAGCGCCATTTCCTCGATCGAATTCTTTCCGTCGCTGGCCGTCGTGTGCATCTGCATGTCGCCGCGAATATCCTTTAGCTCGATCAGAGCGGGGAGGCGGTGCTCGGCGGCCGCGTCGATTTCGCCCGTGTTTTCGCGCAGCTCCGGCGCAATGTAGTCGAGTTCCAGCTTGGCATAAATCTGCTCCTCGGTCGCGCTCGCCACGGGCCGCTCGGCTTTGAGTGTCGCCAGGGCATATTCGTTCAGCGTGTAACTCATTTTGTTCGCGCGCCCGCGCAGCGCGACGTTGTGCTCTTTCGATCCCGTGAAATAAAGCAGCGCCGCGCCAAAGCTTTCCTTCTCCAGCATCCGCACGTCGACCTGCAGCCCGTTCTTCAAAAGAAAACTGACCTTATTTTCGCCGTGCGCCAGTGTCTGCTCTATTTCCGGATATTTCAAAATGTGCTCCGAAATGACCTCCACATTCTTAGCCGTGTGCTTTCCCGCACCAAGCGTGACCAGCAAGTCCAGATCGCCCACCGTTTCCTTGCCGCGCCGCAGCGATCCCGCCGGCGTCACCGATTCGATCGCCTTACCGGCCTCGCGGATGTAGGCGACAAGCTTTTGCGCCTCTCCCTCCGCCACGTCGATATGGAAGCGCCCCGCGGACTTCTTGAAGACCTCGATGGCCTTCAGAATATTCTGCTCGCTCTTTTCGCCGAAGCCTGTGAGATCCCGCAGCTTTCCTTCGCGCGCCAGTTTTTCCACTTCTTCGACAGTACCCGCTTTGAACGTCTTCCACAGAAATGCCACCTTCTTCGGCCCCAGCGATTGCAGCGTCAAAAGGTCCAGAAGGGTCGCGGGGTATTTCTTCAGAAGTTTTGCCCTTAGCGAATATTCGCCCGTCTTGAGGATTTCCTGGATGTGGTCGGCCATGCCATCGCCAATGCCGGGCAGGGCCAGCAATTTTTTGCGATCGGCGGCCAGTTCTTCGATTGATTCGGGCAGGCTGTCGAGAAGTTCCGCGGCGCGCTCGTAACTGCGAAAGCGCCCAATCATCGCCCCATCAATTTCCAAGAGTTGCGCCGTTTCGCGCAGTATGCGCGCCACATCACGATTTTCCATAGGCATTCCCCGTCACTTCATCGAACCTCGGTGTTCCGAATCATCAAATTCGTTGCGCCGCCCAATGCATTTCAGAAATTCGCTCCGCGACGCAAGACCTTCCAGTCCCGTCAGGGACGAAATAACGTAGCCCACCGCGCTTGCCCTGAACGGAGTGAAAGGGGAGCGGCGGGTCCATATTCGGGTCGAAGAGGAAGCCCCATAGGGGCGACACAGGGCTACCAATTTCGATGCCGCGGACCGGCTATTTTCCCAGAATATACGCAAACATCAGCGGCGCCACGATCGACGCATCCGACTCAATCACGAACCGCGGCGTAGCCGATTCCAGTTTTCCCCAGGTGATCTTTTCGTTTGGCACGGCGCCGCTATACGAACCATACGACGTCGTGCTGTCGGAGATTTGGCAGAAATAGCCCCAGAGGCGGCACTTCTCCCGAAGATCCTGCGTAATCAGCGGCACCACGCAAATGGGGAAATCCCCCGCAATGCCGCCCGCAATCTGGAAGAAGCCGATGGATGTTTTAGCCGAAGTCTGGCGATACCAATCGATCAGCAAGGCCATCTGTTCCACGCCCGACTTCACCACTTGAAAACTCGTCACATCGCCGCGAATCACATTGGCGACGAAAATATTTCCAAGTGTCGAGTCTTCCCAGCCTGGCGTGAAAATCGGCAGGTTTTTTTCGGACGCGGCGACCACCCAGGAATCTTTCGGATCGATCTCGAAGAATTCCTTAATGTGACACTCGCGAATCAATTGGTACATGAACTCGTACGGGAAGAACCGTTGTTTTTCCTTGTCGGCCCTTTGCCAGAGCTTTAATACCTGCCGCTCGATTCGGCGCATCGCTTCTTCTTCCGGAATGCACGTGTCGGTCACGCGGTTCATTCCGCGCTCGCGCAGCGCCACTTCTTCGGCGTCGCTCAAATTGCGATAATTCGGCACGCGCTCGTAGTGGTTGTGCGCGACCAGATTGAAAATATCTTCTTCCAGATTCGCGCCGGTCGTGCAGATCGCGTGCACCTTGTCCTGCCGGATCATTTCAGCGAGTGACAGTCCCAGCTCCGCCGTGCTCATGGCTCCGGCCATCGTCAGGAACATCTTCCCGCCGCTCGCCAGATGCTTGATGTAAGCCTCCGAAGCATCCACTACGACTGCCGCGTTGAAGTGCCGGTAGTTGTGCCGGATGAAATCTTTTACCGTCATGTCCGCCTTTCTCTCCGCATCGGGTGCGGGCCCACTCGGAGCCTGCCAGAATATTTTCCGCGGAGCATTTCCTTTGCGAAATCCTATGCTACACGCGCCCACGATACAAGCGCAGAACGCAATATATTTTATTTTTTAATTGTAAGCCAGAACACAAAAAATAATTCGGAAACGTCGCCGTTGGAGTAGCACATCCGATCGCGCCGGGGTAAGGGTTCTCTCCTTGCTTTTCTCTCTGCCCTCTGTGAACTCTGCGGTGAAATCTTTTGCTCTTATCGGGACACCCGCGCGATGTATCGCATGTAGTAAAGCAGCCCCGCAATCGACTTCGCATCCCGCAGCCGCCCGCTCCGGATCATCGCGTCCACCTGCTTCAACGAAAAAACACGCGGAGTGATCCTCTCGTCCTCCTCGGGTTGCGCGGCTCCTTCCACCAATCCCTCCGCCGCGAAAATCCACATCCATTCCTTCACGAAACCCGGCGTCGGAATAATGTGCAACAATTTCCGCAGCCGCCGAGCCGTGTACCCCGTTTCCTCGAGCAAT
>Ga0207150_1143_pt1 | contig 13596 bp, 8 predicted proteins | sample Alteio_BWMinHeat_32_FD_153526 | JGI IMG/M metagenome (GOLD analysis project Ga0207150, IMG submission 153526) | Enriched cells from forest soil in Barre Woods Harvard Forest LTER site, Petersham, Massachusetts, United States -... | ecosystem: Environmental > Terrestrial > Soil > Temperate forest >...
ACCGGCCGGCGGCGGCGTTTTTCCTGGGCCGTGGTGTGGTAGTCGCGGCTTGACGGGTGGCCGTCCGCCAAGCGGCATGCGCTTGGGGTTCAGCGGCCTCGTCATCTTCGGCTTAGGCAGCTTGGGGATTCGCATGGCGTGAGTGTAGACACAAGGTGAGACGTGGGCATAGAGTGGCTAAAGGGAGAAAGGCATATGCTGAGGCCTTCAAGTATTCGCGAACTTGCTGACGCCATCGTCGCCGCTCACAAAGCAATTGGACGAGACCTTGGGAGATTACTGGACCCCGGGTTGTCCGCAGAAGAAATCAACGCAAAGACGTCGTCACTACCGTGCCACCTTCCAGCGTCGGTGAAGGAACTTCTTCAGTGGCACGACGGAACTCGCAAAGGCGTTGCGACCTTTGGTGACATGTGGCTACTGCCAGGATTTCATCTGATTTCCCTTGATGACGCGATTGACATTTACAAGATGTTCATGGAGAGCGAATGGAATCATTGGAATAAGAACTGGTTCCCTGTTTTTCGTGATCCGGCAATTGATGTGTACGCGGTCGTTTGCGGTCCCGAAGGAAAGGATGATGCTCCCGTCATGCGTTACGCTTGTGACGGGACCGAAGATCCTGGCATTGAGTTTTCGGGATTGCGGCCAATGTTCTCCGTAGTTTTGGCAGCGTTACGCTCTAATGCGTACTTCATCAACAACGAGGGCCTATTTGACGTTGACGAAAGTAGACTTGTCCAACTTATTCAGGAAATTGACCCAAATCCAAGGTAGCGGCAATTGGTGGTTATCAAATCGGCATCGGATGATGCTGCTTGTAGTTGTCGAGGATCAGCGCCACATGCGGCGGTGGTGTGCGGATAGATCGATGGATTGCTCTTGCTCTGCCAGAACAGCGACGCCACCCACTCGGCACACGCTTCTTGCAGGTCGTAGGGGATGGTGGCGTAACCGGCCGTGTAGAGAACGCGGTAGTTGTCGATGCCCGGCGTCCAGACCGCCATCGGATCATCCCATTGGGTGACCAGGGCGTTGATGCCGCGGATCAGCCAGCCGCGCTTGCGGTCGGTCTGGAAGTCGCTCATCTCGATCACGTGCATCTTGATTTCGCCGTAGGTGCCTTGGGCACAGTTGAGGGCACCTTGAATGCGAAGGTCGGCACTTGGCCAGTTCTGATAGGTGGCGTTGGGCACGGTGGCGGTCCAGCCGTTGCCGAGTGCGTTGACCGCCGTGGCGACGGCCTGGATGGTGGTGTTGCCGGCAAAGGTTACGGATGTGTCAGTAGTGACAACGCCTGAAGCCACGCGAGTAAGAGTAAGGCCAGTGCCAGTAACATCAGTATCGGTAGCTGAAGTAACGGCGGCGGTGGCTCGCTGGTTGGTTGAACCATTGTTGAAGATCCTCAGAACGGCGTAGGGGCCGTAGGCGACGCGTTGAATGCTGATGATGGGAATTTGCCGGAGAAGGAGACGTTGACTGCCGTTGCCGGAGTAGAGTTCGTCGTAGGTGTTCTGGAAGAAATCGCGATTGCAATACCGGCGGATGGCGTAGGAGACGCTGGTGATCAGGTCATTGACCGTCGTGCTCTCATTGCTCCATAGTAGCGGTTGTTGAGGTTATCGAGAGCTCGGGCCTGGGTGATGAGTCGCCGGTGGCCATGGTGGGAGCTCCTTTTGGTGGAGCGTAGCCAGGGCGGTGACAAGCGGCATACATTGAGTTGTGCAGCAAGGAGCGGGCATTATGACTGGTCTCCGGATGATCCAAAAAGTGGTAATGCATAACTAACGGCTGAAGCTGCCCAAGGGCGCTATGACGTATTTATTGCCCTGAGGTTCGCGCTGCGCCAAACTTGGGGGGTCCTCTTATGGTCTTGGCGGCGGAGGCTGACAACTAGCTGGAAAGACTGTGTTACTAGGGTTTTTCGTTGAAAATTGCCTCCGCCAAGCCTTGGCGGTTGGCGGAGCCTTTTTCATTTTTCTCGCACTTTTCCCGAGACGAAGCCGGGAGAGATAAGAGGCGCTTTGCTTCGCGGATGGTTTGGTAGATTCTCAGGAAAGCACGGACTTTGTCGCAGTATGGTGAGGGACAAGAAAAGCGCGGCCTTAGCAAGACTGGCAACGTAAACCTTGTTGCGCCAAGAGGTTCAGCGAATTCCTAAGGCCGCGCAAAAATTGCGGCCTTAGACGCGAGGTGAAGAGAGGAGACCTTCGGTCAGGCGTCCGGCGCAAGGTGAGGAGACCTTCGGTCAGGCGGGCGGCGGGGTCAGAGACCCGCGCCGAGCGCGGCGTGCGGCGCGAGACTCGCGCCGAGCGCGGGAACATGCGGCACAGTCAGAGACCGGAACCGAACCGATTATTGGCCAACGGGCGGTGTGCTCGCGGGAGGAGGCGTCTGAGCGGGTGGTTGCTGGCCGGGCTGCAGGATGTTGGTAACGCGGACGCGGGTGTGGTGCTGGCGGTGGCCTTTGAAGCGGCGGGAGTTTTTCCGGCGGCGGAAATGCTGGATGAAGTACTTTTCCGAGGGGTGCTCGACCACTTCGCCGACGACGCGCATGCCTTCAAGATATGGCCGGCCGATCCGGGTATCATCGCCGTTTTGGAAAAGCAGCACTTGGCCGAATTCGACGCGATTGCCGATTTGGGCGTCGCGGAAATCGACATCGACCTTCTCGCCTTCAGCCACACGGTATTGTCTGGAGCCGTCTTCGATAATCGCGTACATGGGGCCGTCCCGTCACTAGTGTAATAAAAGCATAAGGATAGCAAGCGCCGAGAGGAATGACCAGAGGTTTCTGCTAGAACAAAAGGATGAAGGATGAAGCGGACCACCTCTGCTTTCTGTTTATCCTTCATCCCTCGTCCTTCATCCTTTGGAGGGTGGATAATGCCTTTCCTGCGTAGCCTGGTCCTGTTGGCCATCGTGTCGGCGGCGGTACACCCCTCCAATCCCCCCCTTCACAAGGGGGGGCAAGGGGGGGTAGAGCGGCGCGTGGATGCCGAGGGCGATCCGCTGCCGGCCGGAGTGCTGGCACGACTGGGGAGCGCGAGGTTCCGGCAGGGAAGCCCGGCGACTTGCGTGGCGTTTGCGCGGGACGGCAAAATGATTGCGACCGGATCTAGCGATGGCGTGGTAAGGCTCTGGAGCGTCGTGACCGGACTTGAGATTCGCCATTGCAGCGGACACAGTGGCCGCATTACAGCCGTCCGCTTCGCCCGGAATGATCACTATTTAGTATCCGCATCGCAAGACGGCAGCTTGCGGTTATGGGATGTGAGTAGCGGTGACGAGGCACGCACATTTTCGGGCCATCAATCTGGAGTATTGTGCTTGGCGGTGTCTTCCGACGACAAGACGCTGTACTCAGGAGGCTCGGATCGGGTCGTACGCGTGTGGGAAATCGAAAGCGGCAAGGAAACGCAGCAGATTCTGGGGCATCGAGCGCAAATCACAGGGCTGGATTTATCTCCCGATGACAAGCAATTGGCAACCGCGTCGAACGATGGGACCATGCGCTTGTGGGACCTGACAAACACCAAGGAAGTTGTGAACTTTGATATCGCGAAATCCGGACCAAGCTTCCGGGCTGCGTTTTCGGCGGATGGCGGCCTGGTATTTGGCGCGACCAGCTCGGACGGCGGATTGCGGTCTTGGAATCCTGCTACGGGGAAGGAGACGCGGCGATACCCCACCAAACCACTGGTGCGCAGTTTCGCCCTTTCGCCCAACGGCAAATCGGCTGCCTACGCCGAGCCGGAGGAATTCCCGACGATCGGAATGAAGGTCAAGATTATCGATCTCGAATCGGGTGACGAACAGCGGTCGATGCCGTTGTCAGCTTCCCTGGTCAATGCTCTGGCATATTCGGCGGACGGCAAGATGCTGGCGGCGGCTTGCAGCGACTGTCTAACGCGCGTCTTTGACTCAGGGACCGGCAAGCTCATTCACCCAGACAAGGGGCACGTCGGAATTGTCGCGGCTTTGGAATACACGCCGGACGGCAAGCACATCGTATCGATCGCGGCTGACCGGAGTCTGCGCGTCTGGAACGCCGGCAGCGGCAAGGAGCTGGCATCGTTCGATGCATTGGGGATCGGCCCAGCGGATCTTGCGGTGGTGCCTGACGATGAGAAAGTCGTCTGCACCAATGGGAACCGCACGGTGCTGTCGGCCGACCTGGCCGCCGTCTTACGCGGCGACGAGCATCCGTTCGAAAAACGCGAGCTGCCGGTGGTCAATAACGTCACCGCGGCTGCCGTCGCGGCGAACGGCAAGGTGTGTGCTATTGCCACGGCAGACGGGGCGATTCGCTTCCAGAGCTGCAGCACCGGGGAGGAGCAGGGAATTCTTAGACCGCAGAAGATAAACCCGCGCACGCCCGCTCCGAGTGCGAGCAACCTGGCATTCAGCCCGGACAACCGGTTTCTCGCGGGGCGCTGCTCGGACGGCTCGGCCCGCATCTGGGACGTCAAGCAGATGCAGGAGATTCGTGAGATTCCGGGCATGGATTCTCCCGGACCGGTGTTGTTTTCGCCGGACAGTTGTTCGCTGATGACCGCCGATCAGATGTTGCGTCTGTGGGAGCGTGCGAGTGGCCAGGTCCGCTGGCAGTTCGATATCACGCGCATCGGCGGGGTGCGCTGTTTAGCGTTTTCGCCGGACCGACGGCTGGTCGCGGCCGGGCATGCGGACGGAACCATCAGCGTGCGATCTTTGGCGTCGGGCAATGAGCTAGCCTCCATCACGGCTCAACAGGGCGCCATCCAGGCTTTGCGATTCTCGCCCGACAGTCAACGGCTGGCATCGGGAGGGGCGGATTCCACCATTCTGATCTGGGATGTCGGCGAGCAATGGAAGTCCGCTCATCGTACCGAGGTCAAACTCGGCGACAATGAGCTGCGTACGCTCTGGCGCGATCTGGCGGATTCCGACGCCGGCAAGGCTTACCCCGCGATGGACCGAATCGCAGCGGGCGGCAACGCGGCTGTTGACTTTGTCAAGCAGAACCTAAAGCCGGCGGTCGCCGCCGATGAGAAAACGATTGCCAAGCTAATCAAGGACCTTGACGCTGATGATGTCAAGGCCCGTGACGATGCGACGAGCTCATTGGAAGAAATCGGCGAGCCAGCGGCGGAGCCGCTGCAAAAGCTGCTGGATGGAAGCCCGCCGTTAGAGGTCCGGACCCGGGCCCAGCGCATCATCGATCACCTGAAGACCGGCACCGCGGCGGCCAATGTCCTCCGGGGACTACGCGCCCTTGAGGTTCTGGAATGGATCGGCACCGACAACGCAGCTCAGCTTTTGCACACCTATTCGCGCGACGAGAAAACGCCCGGTCTCGCCCAGGAAGCGAAGTTTGCACTGGAGCGGTTGAAGAGAAAGTGATGCGGGCCGCTATTCCCCGTTGCTCGACGGTAGTGATGGTGACGGCATTGGCCCAAGGCGGCTAATCGACAACAACGAAACGATCTGATGGCGGCCAGGGTCGAAATAGGGCAACGCCGGATCGGCGCTCCAGCCCACCAGAAGCGAGCGAGCGCCCGGCATGACGAGTTCCGGATGGCGCACGTCAAAAGTTTGTCCGTCCAGCAAGTGGATTCGGAGCGGGACAAACGGGCGTGCGCGGATCAGTGCGATGACTTCTTCTATCGGCATATGCAGCTATTCTAGCAAATAGGGGCCATCCTATGCACTATTCCGAATACATGACAACAATGCAGCGCGATGACCCATCGCTCTCGCCGGCGCAGTTTATTGCAGCCTACGACCGCGGCATCGACGATCTTCACTCAGCCGTGGCGGGGATGTCGCAGGAGGACGTCGTTGCCCGGCCCATCGCCGGCAAATGGAGTACGCTCGAAGTGGTGTGCCATCTCGCGGGCACGGAAATCTATTTCACCGATCGCATCGAGCGGACCATCGCCTTGGAGCATCCGACATTGATCGGCGTCGATGAGCGGCCCTATCCTGAGCGGCTCCAGTACCAGGCTTTTTCACTCGGGGAAGAGCTGAGTCTCTTCACGGCTCTCCGCCGCCATGTCGTGCGCATCTTGCGGCTGCAGCCCGAGGAGGCGTGGCAACGAACGGCAGTCCACAGCGAAACCGGCGAGGTGTCGCTTCGGCAACTCGTCCTGCAGGCAATCCGCCACGTGCGTCATCACATCTGGTTCATCGCCGAAAAGCGCGAAGCCCTGGCATCCCGCTCTCCGGGGTTGGCCGACCAAGCGGTCTGGTATAACCGGCGCTGGCCTTAGTGACACTTTGCCGAGCCAGGTCTGTAACATTGTGCCTTCGCAACAAATTGTGGATGAAATCTCCCGTCTCGGGGCACTACCATAAGACAATGGACGGTGCATCATCCCGGGAGACGTGAATTGATTCGGCAAAAAGCGATGCACGGCCTGCTCCGTAACCTGCGGCGCCTGGCCGCGCGAGAAGATCGGTCCATTACGGACAGCCAGTTGCTCGACGAATTCCTGCGCGCCCGCGACGAGGGAGCGTTTGAGGAATTAGTTCGCCGGCACGGGCCCATGGTGCTCGGTGTTTGCCGCCGTGTGCTTGTCAATGCCGACGATGCCGATGATGCCTTTCAGGCGACTTTTTTGGTGTTGGTCCGCAAGGCGTCTTCCATTATCAAGCGGGACACCGTCGCGAATTGGCTTTATGGCGTCGCCCTTCGCACCGCACAAAAGGCACGGGTCCTGGCAGCGCGGCGCCGGCACAAGGAGCGGATGATGGCTCGGCCCGAGGCTATTCGCGAAGATGTTGGCCGCGATTGGCGCCCCCTCTTCGACAAAGAGTTGAATGGCCTGCCGGCAAAGTACCGTGAACCCATCCTCCTGTGCGATGTGGAAGGCCATACCCGCAAGCAAGCCGCCAAGCTGTTGCGTTGTCCGGAGGGTACCGTTTCGGTCCGTCTATCGCGCGGCCGGCAGATGTTGGCTCAACGATTGACCCAGCGCGGCTGGACGGTTGCCGGCAGCGTTGGTGCCGTCGCTCTCTTGCAACAATCCGTCAGGGCGGTATCCGCGCCCTTGGTTTCTTCTACTGTCAAAGCCGCGGCACTGGTCGTGGCAGGTCATGCGGTTGCCGATACCGCCTCCGCGTCGGTTGCCGCTATTACCGAAGGAGTGTTAAAGGCAATGTTCCGATCAAAATTGAAATTTGGAACGGCACTGGCCGTTGCCGTGGGTGCCATCGCCATCGGCTTTGGGCTCTACCAGACACGCGCTACCGCCGGCGGCGATGGCACCGTCTTTGTAAAGGCGCCGTTGCCGGAAAAGGCGGAGGAAAAAAAGGAACAGGACAAGTTCATCCTGCCGACCGGGCCGGCTCCCGTCCAGGTGCTCGCTAGCCTGGATAAAGACAGTAAATTGGTCATCAAGACGATGTCACTTCGGGTTGCAGGCCCGAATGGCGGTGGCGGAGCCGAAAAAGGCGGGGCGCCGGGAGCAGGTGGCTTTGCGCCGGCGCCGAAAGTCCGCGACACTTTGCCGCCGGGCGGCAATGACTTTGTGCCCGTGCCTCCGGGGGCAGGTGGCAAACTACCACCGGGAGGAACTAACGTTGTTCCGCAGGGTTCCGGTGTAGGCCCCAAAGCCCCGCCGGAAAAAGGTGACTTCGTGCCCGGATCAGCCGCGCCCGCCAAAGTCGGGAAGTTTCCCGCCGACACGCCGATTAAAGACAACGATCCGGCCCCCGGCGCCCAGCCGGGCAAAGGCGAAACACCCGGCGACCCCGTTCAAACAGCCCCTCCACCGGTGAACCGATTTGGTGGTGGCGGCGGCGCCTTCTTTCAAGCCGCCGCGCCGGCCAGAGGCGGCAAGATGATGCCCGTAATCGTCGAAACTATCTACGACCTGGATGAGGTTAAGGTCTTCGATACGAAAGGCAAAGAGATCGACACCGACTTGGAATTGCCGAAGCTGCTCAAGCAAGAGGTTGTCGCGATGGCATCCTTTACGGGCCAACCTGTAGACCCATTGCACTTGCGGGTATTGAAAGAAGGAACCCTGACTTTCATCCTGCCTCCGACGCGCCACCAAGGAGGCTTTGGCAACGTGCCCGGCATGGCTCCCGGACAACCCGGCGGTGTCGGCAACGAATTCCCGCGAAGCACCACTCCGGCCCCTGGGCCGAATCGCGATGCGTTACCCGGCCAGCCCGGCGGAGGCGGTCAAACGCGTCCGGGTACGGCTCCCGGCGGCGGCATCGGCACACCAGGGGATCCAGGCAAGCCATAGTGTAGCCGCACTCGTTTGCGGGAAAGCCGCGTTCTCACCAACGCGGCGACGAAACGCGAAATAAGAATGCCCTCCTGAGCAGAAGCTGGGAGGGCATAATTTGTTTGTCTTTCCGTCAACTCGCTTATGAAGCCGCCCGCAAGTCCGCCAGCTCTTCCTTGACCGAGGCGTAGTGGCTCGGCTCCATCGTAAACGACGCCGTGCCGCTGGTGAAGTTGCGCAGCTCGGACGTGTAGCCGAAAAGCTCGGCCAACGGTACATAGGCATGGATCATGCAGCGGCCCTTGTCCGAGGACAGGTTCAGGATCTCGCCGCGGCGACGGTTGACGTCGCGAAGTAACTCGCCCTGGTACTGTGCCGGGGCATGCACGACGACGTTCATGATCGGCTCCAGGATAACGAGCCCCGCTTGCATTTGTGCGTCGCGGAAGCACTCGATGGCCGCGAGCTTGAACGTGTCCGCCGAGCTATCGACCTCGTGTGATTTACCATCGAAAAGCGCCGCCTCGACATCGACAAGCGGGAAGCCGTACTTGGCACCCTTGACGCATGCCTGCCGGAAACCGGCTTCAACGCTGGGGATGTACTCGCGCGGCACCGACCCGCCGACCACTTCATCCACAAAGTAGATGTTGTTCGGATCGGGCTTGTCATCGTTCTCTTCCTGGTAAGTATTCCATTCGGCAATGTCGTCTTGCGACAACGGCTTGAAGCGCACGTTGATGACGGCGTATTTGCCGCGGCCGCCGGACTGCTTGATGTAGCGTGTCTCGATCGTGACCGGCCGGGCCAGCGTCTGGCGGTAGGAAACCATTGGCTTGCCGGGGGTCACCGCCACGCCATGATCGCGAGCCAGCTTGTGGACGGCGACTTCAAGGTGGAGCTCGCCCATACCGCTGAGGATCAGCTCCTTGGTCTCCGGATCGGTGAAGGTGCGCAGCGTGGGATCGTCGCGCACCATTTTGCCGAGCGCTTCGGCCAGCTTGGTCTCATCGACGCTCTTGCCGGGCGTGATGGATTGCGAGATCACCGGTGCCGGGAAGCGGATCTCCTCGAGCACGATCGGCTGGCGCGCATCGCTTACGGTGTGGCCCGTGGCCGTATGCTTGAGGCCGACGACGGCGACAATCTCACCGGGGCCGGCAACATCAAGCCGGTCGCGGCGATCGCCCATGAGCCGGTAAATGTGGCTAATGCGCTCGCTCTTCTTCATAGTCGAATTCATGAGCGTATCGCCCGGACTTACCTGACCCGAGTAGACGCGCAGAAAGATCAGGTCGCCGTGCTTCTCGCTGACGGTCTTGAACGCCAAGGCGGTAAACGGCTCGTCGGGTACCGGCCGCCGCTGAACATGTTCCTTCTCCTTGCCCTTGACAACCGTGGTGCCGTCTACCGGCGGACGATCGGCGGGCGACGGCAAGTAGTCCACAACGGCGTCCATGAGCTGGCGAACACCGTGGTATTCCTTGGATGAACCGCACAGCACCGGCGTCAACCGGCCGGCGAGCGTGCCGATGCGAAGCGCCCTGCGCAGCATTTCCTCCGTGACTTCCTTGCCTTCGAGAATGCTTTCCAGCACCTCATCGCAGGCATGCGATGCGGTTTCGAGGAGGTTCTCGCGCCACATCTTGGCGTCGTCCTTGTACGCCGCGGGAATCTCTTCGAGCGTGTAGTTCATGTGCGCGGGGTCGTTTTTGTCCTGAGCCCAGAACTTCATCGTCACGAGATCAATGACGCCCTGGAATTCGGAACTCTGTCCTGCGGGCAGGGTGCAGATAGCCGGCAGCATGCCCAGCTTTTCTTTCATCTGCTCGACGCAGCCGTGAAAATCCGCGCCCATGCGATCAAGCTTGTTGATGAAGGCGATGCGCGGCACGCGATGGTTGTCGGCCTGGTGCCACACCGTCTCGCTCTGTACTTCGACGCCGCCCACGGCGCAGAAGACACCGACGGCGCCGTCGAGCACGCGCAGGCTGCGCTCGACCTCGGCGGTGAAATCCACGTGGCCGGGGGTATCGATAATGGTGATCTGGCAATCGCGCCATTCGACCGTCACCGCAGCACTATTGATGGTGATGCCCTTGGCCTTCTCGAGTGGGTCGAAGTCGGTGGTGGTGTTGCCTTCATCGACGTCGCCGGCTTTGTGCTTGGACCCGCCGTAATAGAGAATGCGCTCGGTCGAGGTGGTTTTGCCCGCATCCACGTGTGCGATAATGCCGATGTTGCGTAGTTTCTCGATCATGACAGAAGCCCTCAGTCCCAGGGTCTTACCCAGGGACGTTTTACCGAAGCGCCCTGCTTCGGCACGTTTCCCATCATTCTAGTAAGGGGGTTGTCTCGTTCCGCGAGGCCGAGCCTCGGGAGTTGCGTTCCCAGGTAGTCTGGGAGCGAGATTCCCAATTGCCGGTTGCCCAGTTTTCCGGCTCGCCTCGTCTTAAGCAGGACCGTCTCGGTGACGTCCACAAGAGACGAGATATGAATTATAGATAACAGACGATTATCGATCTAGTGCGGATGGAAGAAAAAGCGGTGAAGAAACTGCGGGAATACTATCGGTCCAATTCTTCCGTGGCCGGCCAGGTTCCAAATCTCAAATCCCAAATTCCAAACAAGCACCAATCACCGAAGCTCCAAGCACGAAACCAACCAGGCCTAGCACGGTGACAAGTTTCGGTTTTGGAGATTGATGCTTGGAATTTGTTTGAGATTTGGGATTTGTGATTTGGGATTTCGATATAAGATTCACGGCAGGTCCCGGAATCAAGGAGTTAATATGCCGGCTGCAACTGCAAGTGGTACCGTCAAACGCATGTATATCGATGGCCAATGGTGCGACGCCGCCGATGGTCGGACGCTCGACGTTACCAATCCCGCGACCGAAGAGACGATCGCTCCGGTCGCCTACGGCACCCGTGCCGACGCCAAGCGGGCGCTGGAAGCGGCTCACCGGGCCATGCCGGGCTGGATGAAACTCACGTCCTGGGATCGCGCCCGCGTGCTCAAAAAGACCGGTGAACTAATGCGTGAGCGAGCCGATGCCATTGCGCGAACGCTGACGATGGAGCAAGGTAAGCCACTGGCGGAATCCAAGGCGGAGATCCTGCATTCGGCGGATACCTTCGAATGGTTCGGCGAGGAAGGCAAGCGCGCCTATGGGCAGGTTATCCCGAATTCGGTGCCGGGCAAACGGCACATCACCATCAAGCATCCCGTGGGCGTCGTCGCGGCCATCAGCCCGTGGAACTTTCCGATCACGCTCCAGGCGCGAAAGATCGCGCCGGCGCTTGCCGCCGGTTGCACGATCGTAAGCCGGCCCGCCAGCCAGACGCCGTTATGCCTGATTCAGGTCTTTGAGTGCATGGCCGAGGCCGGTCTTCCCAAGGGCGTGGCCAACCTTGTCATGGGGCCAGCGCAGGATTTCGCCGACGAGTTCTTGGAAAACCCGGTCTGCCGCAAGATCAGCTTCACAGGTTCGACTGAAGTCGGCAAGCAGTTGATGCGCGGTTGTGCGGACCAGATGAAGCGCGTCAGCCTGGAACTTGGCGGTCACGCTCCCTTCATCGTGTTCCCCGACGCCGACCCCGAAGTCGGTGCCAAAATCGCCGTCACCGGCAAGTTCCGCAACAACGGTCAGGTATGCATTGCCCCGACCCGGTTCTACGTGCATAAGGATGTGCAAAAGAAATTCACCGAAGCGACCGTCGAATTCGCCAAGGCCCTGAAGATGGGCAATGGCCTCGAGGCCGGCGTCGAAGTCGGGCCCATGTTCGAAAAGAAGGCCATGGAGTCTACGCTCGATATCGTGGACGACGCCCGTAAGCACGGGGCCAAGCTTCTGCTCGGCGGCAAACGCAGTGACCGCTTCGACCGCGGCTATTTCTTCGAGCCTACCGTGCTCACCAATCTCTCCGATAATGCCAAGATCATGACGGAGGAGCCGTTCGCTCCGGTAATGCCGCTGCTCGATTTCAGCAAGCTCGATGATGTGATCCGCGCCGCCAACAACACCCGCTACGGCCTGGCCGCGTATGTCTTCACCAACGATTTGACGGTAGCCTGGAAGATGGCCGAGGGCATCGAAGCGGGCATCATCGGCATCAACGATCCCGTTCCGTCAACGCCGCAATGCCCGTTTGGTGGCATGAAGGAAAGCGGACTCGGCCGCGAGTTGGCTCATGAAGGACTGGAAGCCTATCTTGAGACAAAGTACGTGTCGATGAAGCTGCGCGATTGAGACATTTGTGCCAGGAATAATCACTTCTTTTCCGGCGGCATCATTGGCCGGGTTAGCATTCGCGGTGAGAATCGTTTAACCTGTTGCGGCACCGCACCTCACGGGCCACGAATCAACTTGTTGAAGGAGGCGACCCATGCTCGGCAAGTGTCATGCATTTCTCCGTCCCGTTTTCGCGATTGCTCTCGTTCTCGCCGGAGTGATAGCGGTTTGGCTTCTGGCAAGTACGGACCGTGGACCGCAATCGCGCCTCAACAGCGACAGGTCAACGAAGCTGGCCGGCCATGCCGATACGCCGTCGTGGTTCAAGGACGGCGATTCGAGTGTGCCGCGGCCGGAGCCTGTACAGACGCCTGCGCCTGATGTTGAGGGACTGTTCCTTGCTATTCCCGCGCCTGTTCCGTCCCAAACAAACTCCCGACCATTGGAAGCTAGAGAAGCGGAAACACAACGCATGCAGGACAATCTTGTTGAACAGCTGCGGCGCATTACCGAGCTTTCAGAAGGCAATCAGCGGCGCATGCTTGAACTTGAAAGTGTGGTGATCGAAGATCTGCTGCGTGGCGCCTCGGGCGGTGAGGGTAATCCGTCGTCGCGCGGACGTGTCCATAGCGAACGGTCCCTTGGTAAGAGTCGTGATCAACCGACCCATCCCGAGGTCTGGCACCAAAACGCGCAGCGTCCGACGGTGGCCCATGTCTACCTCGGCGACCAGAACTCGCTGGAGCTGGTCAGCCTCCAGGTACGCGTTACCATCGACGGCCCGCGTGCTCGCACGGTGGTGGACCACATCTTCCACAATCCGCATGAGCGCACACTCGAAGGCACCTTTGAGTATCCGCTGCCTACCGGTGCCAGTCCCAGCTACTTTGGTATGTTTCTGGGCCAGACGCGCGATACCATCCCCGAGCGCTTTGCCCGCCGTGGGGACGAGCCACCAGCGCCCGAGACACTGGTCAGCTTGCCGCCAACCCAGCTCGTCAAGCACGTCAGCTCCGAAGACTGGGGCAAGTTGCAAGTAGCCAAGATCGTCGCCAAGGACAAGGCCCTGGAGACTTACGAGGAAGTCACCCGCCTTCGCATCGATCCCGCTCTTTTGGAATATGCCGGCGGCAACAC
>Ga0207150_1146_pt1 | contig 13384 bp, 15 predicted proteins | sample Alteio_BWMinHeat_32_FD_153526 | JGI IMG/M metagenome (GOLD analysis project Ga0207150, IMG submission 153526) | Enriched cells from forest soil in Barre Woods Harvard Forest LTER site, Petersham, Massachusetts, United States -... | ecosystem: Environmental > Terrestrial > Soil > Temperate forest >...
CCTACAAAGCCGAGCTACCAGTTCCTTCAAAGATGGCCTCCACACGCTCCGCCTTTCTGAAGCACGCGGCCAAGTCCTGATAGGGAAGTCGTCTTCTCGGAGACTGGGGGTACCGGTACCCCAGCTTCCGATAGTCCAGTTTTAGCAGGACTTGAGACCCATGCATCGCCTCCTTGCCTGACGGAGGCGTCCAGCATAAGCTGAACCTGCATCGGTTCAAGGGTACTCCCTTGATTTAGACTGCCTGCGAGGAGGTTTCATGGCGATGAGCGATGAGACACAATCAACCCCGTCAGTGACTGCCATTCCCGCTTCCCCCATCCCAACTGTGCGTACCCCTGCCTATCTGGGACCTAACCTGCGAATCAAGGGACAAGTCACAGGAGATGAGGACCTAAAGATTGACGGCAAGGTTGAAGGACCGATTTCACTCGGGGACTACCGACTCACCCTAGGGCCGACTGCTCGGGTGAACGGGGACATAGTGGCCCGGGAAATAGTGGTTTATGGAGAGGTCGAAGGCAATCTTCAGGCAGGCGACCGTGTGGAAATCAAGAAGGACGGTTCCGTGGTGGGCGAATTGACTACAGCCCGAATCATGGTTGAGGATGGGGCATACATTAAGGGGACCATTGAAATTAAACGCAGCAAGACCCAGGCGAGCACCGACCCCAATACTCTTCTTACCCTCGCAGAAAAAGACTTCAAACTGAAAGCCGCCCGGGCAAGCACAGAATCAACGCAATAGGGCTGTGATAAAAGCCACTTTACCGATAATCCGGGGGTCTCAATGGGTCGATGCAACACTCAAGTGGGGTACTGGGACTCCACCTGCCGATAAGACCGTTTCTCAGGACTTGGGATAGGATGGCCTAAGAGATTGTGGCCGATAACCTATGACGCATGGTTATTGAGACAGATCGCCTTTTTCTACGCAGATGGCAACCGGGCGATGGTGAACCATTTGTTCACCTAAACGCCGACCCTCGCGTGATGGAGTTCTTTCCGGCTCCGCTGAGCCGCGCTGAAACAGAGGCTATGATCACGGAGATCGAAAGAAGGATTGACCGTGATGGGTTTGGGTTGTGGGCTGCCGAACTGAAGGCAGGCAAAGAGTTCATCGGATTCATCGGTCTTAATGTGCCGGGTTATCAACTTCCGTTTTCTCCTTGTGTCGAAATTGGCTGGCGGTTGGCATTCGACCATTGGGGCAAAGGATATGCTCAAGAAGGAGCCCGTGCGGCACTGACTTTCGGTTTTGAAAGCGTCGGCCTCAAAGAAATCGTGTCCTTCACTACCGTAGCCAATCTCCGCTCGCGGCACGTCATGGAGAAAATCGGTATGGTCTATGACAAAGGCGCTGACTTCGATCATCCCAACCTTCCTGAAGCACATCCTCTGAGAAGGCACGTCTTGTACCGCAAGTTGGCGGATCAACAGTGGAGAACCGGCCTGATCGGAGGTATCGAAAAACGAGAGATTAAGATTGTCGAATATGACTCCGATTGGTCGAATAGGTTCGCAAAACACGCCGAGATTATTGCCGATGCGATCGGCAGTTCGCTTGTGCGTATCGAACACATTGGCTCCACATCTGTTTCTGGGCTTGCTGCCAAGTCCATCGTTGACATTCTTGTCGTGGTGCCGGATTCCACGGATGAAGGCGCTTATTTGCCTCCATTGGAAGCGGCAGGCTACGTTTTGCGGGTGCGTGAACCTGATTGGAATGAACATCGCATGTTCCGAAACCCAGAGAAAGACGTGCACATCCACGTCTATTCAGTCGGTTGTCCGGAAATTCAGAGGAACCTAATTTTCCGAAACCGCTTGCGCGAGAACGCGGAGGACAGAAGGCGGTACGAGCAGACCAAACGTGAATTAGCAGCACGAAGCTGGCCCGATATGAATGCATACGCAGAAGCCAAGACAAAGGTGATTGAAAGTATCATCGCTGCAGCCCGAGCGGCGGGAGAAGTTTCTGGTTGATTTGGTTGCCGGGTAGCGCCTGTCGTCTTCTCGTCCACTGGGGTACTGGGACTACCTTCAAGGGGTCAGAAAAATTAAGGAAGCAGCCTTGGCCAAAGCCGCAACTGCTTCCCGGGGTGTGTCCTAGAAGTAGAGACGAATCTGCAATCTAACACCCGTTTCACTCTGAAAGATAACCTGCTTTCTTTGCATACGGATAGAGCCGTCGCTCACTCATGTACAGCGCAATCATTTGCAATTTTATGGACCACATTTCTCCTGGTTTTCTGACTTTGCATCAGGGCCTTCTTCCAATAAGCCACCTCATCTAGCTTGGACTCCTGTTTGTGCGTCCCGGACAAAAGTCCAGTTGGCGTCGGGTCGGTGTTACATCCTTAGCTCAATGGCGTGAGGGATAGCATTCCTATTTGGAGACCTTGCGAGGCTGGATTTGGCTCGATTGCTGCAACTCCTGAACAATCGGATTATCGGTAACTGGCCTTACTCCTCTTCCAGCCGGGCCCTAAGCTGGGCTCACAGACTTCAACTCCCAAGCCTTGCCGTTGTGGCGATAGGTAACGCGCACACTGATAGGAATGGCTTCCGACAATTCAGATCTCTGAGCCCTGACAGTTAAGCACGCATGTGCCCGGTAGTCATAATCAAGGAAAGAGCGCATCGGAATACTCTTCCGATCGATTCTGTAGCCCGCGTTCGCCAGTGCCGTTACAAGTTCGTTTCTGGAAAATGTTCTCATCTTAGGAAACAAAGTAATCAATTGGAGCCTCCTCTTTTCTTGATTCTTAGAATTTCTCCCCCTGAAAGCAAGATCGTCGGTGCGACAAAGGCGTTGGGCCCCCTTGTTAAGGCGATAGATTATCGCGGAGGAGCTGACGCGTACGATGGAACCAAACGCCTAATCTGCTCAGTACTCGCGTTCTATGACTCCAAGGGAGGCCCTGGCCAAGTCCCGAGAAGTCGTCTTCTCGTCCACTGGGGTACCAGGACCCCAGTCTCCGGTAATCCCGTTTATCAGGAGTTGGGAAGAGGAGCCCCCGGTCTGCCGGTTTATCGAGTTGATCGTTCGTTCATATTGTTCGGACGCATGAACAGGAAGAACGATGCAGATTGCGGCGCATCCGAACGTACTAACCAAAGGGATTACTGAATCCAAGGAATTGACGCGCCCGTTCGATCTGTCGTATTCCCTAGTTCGGACGAGCCATACCGTTGATGAGTTGATACGTCCGACTCTCCTGCAAGCCGAGAACTCCCTGGGGGTTGATCAATGCTTAGACGAATGCTCGGCATGGCAGTTGTAATCACCGCGATGCTCATCGTAGCCGGAGTGAGAGCTGAGGCCCAAGGGCTCTACCACCCTGATGAACCAGGCAGCACTTTGGTTTTTCCCAAGTTCGTGAGGGGCACGGTCGCGGCGGGCGTGCCGGCGACTGAGATCGAAATCAGCGCTCACTGCCCAACGGACCGACTCGCCGACAATGGCGGCTTTTGCCCTATACCGGCAGGCGCTACTGTTAGATTAGCTGGCCACTGGGTTTGCCCGGGACAGTTTTCCACCCAGATTTGCAAGGAGACGGATTTTACATTTACGACCACGATAGAAGGAACGGCTGATTTCAATCCCGAGGGAAGCCCCGTTAACTCGAACTTCGCCACCGTCCGCGTGCCGCCCGCTCCCTGCCCAGAGGGCTATTTGGTCGTGCAGACAGTCGATGCTTCTGGTCAGAAGATCAGCTTTAATGGTCTGGTTGGCGACGCCGTGGTGCGTTGGAATGGTCACGCCGCTGGCTCCTACAAGGCCATAGCCATCCAGGATGGCGTCCAGTCCGTCACCGGTACGGTCATGTCCACAATCAAGTACGACACCGACTCGGGTACCCCGCCGGCAGCAGATACTCCGAGCACGACCTCACTGACCCTGCTCACTATGGACACCCTATTCAATAAGCCGAACAATGCAGTGTTCACAGACCTGAATTTTTACGATGCTAATGAGTTTCTTGTTTCTGAGTCCACCAACTATGTCTGCTGGGAAGAGATTCCCATTTCCTCTATCGACCCCGGCCTAGTCAGAGAGAATATGACCCGCAAGGGCTTCTTCTACTCACTGGATGCCAACAAGGTTCCCGAATTCGGAATCCTGGACCCCACCACGGGCCCGGTCACCCAATTAGGTCTGATTGATACGGTGGAGTGCCCTGGGAACGCGACGGGCACCTGTGCGCCACTCAACGTACCGGTGACCTCGTCGAACAACCCGAGCATCACTAACCACTATATGTACAGGATGAGTACGGCAGTGCAAGTTCATCCCCCCGGCTAGCGTATGCTGGAGAACCAACTGCAATAGCTTCATTCTTTTTCTCTCTGTGGTCTATTCGGGCGATTTTAGGCTCGGAAATGAAAACCTTCCCGACATATTTCGATCTCGCAATCCTGTCATTGTGTGTACTCCTCGTCGTTTCAATTGGAATAAGACTTTCCCTCAAAGACCTAAAGTAGATTGTCTTTTCTTAATTCCTTAACCGAGGTTCCTGGATGGGCTTGCCCTGGCAGGGACAAGGCTTGTCGTCAGTCGTAATGTGGAGGCTCACTCTTCCGATCAACTGTGCGGGGGAAGTGTGCAACCGCAGCGACCAGTGCCATTCCTCTCCGCGCTCCATCGCCGGGAGGGCCATGTCCCGGATATGCTTATAGACTCCGTCAGGCGGAAAGGGGCCACGGAACCTTCTTGTTCAGATACCTGACGATCTCCCACTGCGGAAACAGAATTTGGATTTGTTCTGCGTCACCGAGTTCCAATGGCCGCAAAAAGAGCCGCGCAGTCTGAAGTGTGGGAGTCATACCTGCGTCTGCGGACTTGGCCCGTACAATCTACTATCCGCAGATTTTAGACTAGAAGAGCTGCCAAGTCCCGATAAGTCGTCTTCTCGGAAGGTGGCTCTGCCTGCGAAAAGTCGATCTCGGTCCTATGCCCTGATCGACGCCCAACCATCTGGCAGAGGTTCAACAGGCCAAAACTCGGGCGCGGGTTGCTCGAATTCAATACCTATCTGCACCTGTTCAGGGTCGGCGGAACCGAGGCGCACAACCCGACCAAGTCGCTCATCCCAGTTCCTCAGGTTAATTACGACCAGCGTTTGACCTAGCCTGACCGTTGTGGCCAACGGCAGAAGTGCGCCATGAGCACTCACCGAGATTGTGGTTGTATGTTCCCGGAAAGAGCTGTTATCGACATATTTAACGCAGACAACAACGGCGACGTTAAGAAGTAAACGCTCGCTGCGCCGACGTTCTATTTGGTTTGTTCGCATCCGGTCCCTTGGACGCTTTAATCGAACCGTAGTCTCAGTCTTCTTGCGAGTCAAGCTCCAAACGCTCGGCCAAGTCCCGAGAAGTCGTCTTCTCGGAATGTGGGGTACCAGGACCCCACTTGCCGGGAATCCCATTTCGCAGGACTTCGAGGACTAGCAGTTCTTCCTGCTGGAGAGATAGGGTACGGTCGCTATCACTTTCTTAAGGCACGGACTGTATTTTTGTCGGTTTCCATCAGTCGTCGAAGCAGCCGAATCTGCCCAGCATGATAGATGTCGTGGAAGCATACGCCATAAATCCGCCCCATGAACTTACTGGCACCTTCTCTCAGCAGAACCTTTGAGACCGCGCTGCGCAAGGCACGGTGTTCCGCATCGAGCAACTCCAAATCCTTGCGCCATGCCGTCTTGCTAAGTCGGTCTCCTTCCGGACGCTCAAAGAAGTTGTGTCCTTTCAAAGCGAAGCTTCCGCGCTTACCCCCTTCAATATTCCGTCGAACGACATATTTCCAATATGCGGCATGCAGCGCCTCTTCCCAGATGTTGTGCCGACCCGGTGCAGGCCGCCAAGCAGCTTCTCTTGCCGAAACGCCACGCAGGGATTGCCGTAAGTTCGGACCATGCCACGTGCGCTTTTGATACGCTTCGTCTATCAATTTCAACACGAGCTGGGTAGTATTCACCGCAGTCCTCCGGAAAAACATGCTGACACAGAGTGGCCCTTTGATGGCCGCCGCTTTGATTGTCGCATTTGAAGCCTAACGTGAGTAACGACCGATAACTTGGCAATGCAAGTCTCGAATCACGAGGCCAAGCCCTGGTAGAGCGACTTCTCTGGACCATTCCACCAGGTGGCTTTGTTGGGCGCACGAGAATCGACCGCAAGCGGCCATCTGACGTTGGCTACACATGATTTATTCCCAAATCGGCGATTTGCTGTTAGCCTACCATTCAAGACTGCTCTGAGATCGCCTGAAACCGTATGTTACCTGAACCGAAAGATGAGATTTCGCCTCCTTAGTCCGAGCGTGGTGGTGGCAGTCGTTCTGGCAGTATTCGGTTCTGCTTCAATGCCCGCCCAGAACGGGGCTCCAGACGGCAAGCCTACGTGCATCGGCTGCTCGCTCGACGGCAAGACCACGCCTAGGATGCCGGACGGGCACCCGGACCTGAATGGATTCTGGGACGACCAAGACGGAGGCCGCATTGATCTTGGCGCGCGGTTTGCGGACGGCTCTGTGCTATTTGACCTGGCGGGAAGGCTGGGCACAAATTCGACCCCGAGAAGGCCTGCCACAGACACAGCTAGTGCCTCGGATTCCAGGCCGACACTGAATCCCTCCTACAAGCCGGAATATATGGTCAAGGTCAAGGCCATTGCCACGACCATGTATGGCGGCACGACGCCGCTCGACCCGCAGATGGATTGCACGCCGCTAGGAGTTCCGCGCAGCATGTTCCGCGGTCCGGGCAGGCTCTACGGTGCATTTCAGATTGTTCAGACTCCTCAAGTGGTGGCGATCCTCTTGGAGTCTAGCCAGGGTATGAACTATCGCGTGATCTACATGGACGGCCGCGAGCATCCGAAGGATCTGGACACCTCATACCTAGGAGACTCGATTGGCCACTGGGAAGGAGACGCCCTAGTGGTTGACGTGGCCGGCCTCAATGATGAGACGTGGCTGGGCGGAGGCCAATCGGCTCCGCCACTGGCGCTAATCCACAGCGATAAGGAGCATGTGGTCGAGCGCTACACCCGCAATGGGGACGTGCTCACATATGAAGCCACGGTGGAGGATCCAGTGATGTTCACGAAACCCTGGGTCATCATTCCTCGACGGGCTCACCATGCCAGCGCCGAGGACCGATTGCTAGAGATGACTTGCGCGCCACGCGACAAGTCACACATCATAAAGCCATCAGACGCGGATCGCTATGTCTGCTACTACTGCATCCCGGACAAAACACAGAAATAGAGAATTTGCCCCGGCTATAAATACAGCGCCTAATGGCCGCTCTTGGAGAGAAACACAGACGATTGGTGCCAAGTCCTGATAAGTTCTCGGAGACTGGGGTACTGGGACTGTGGCAAGGGCTCTTGGATCTAATGGTTCGGTTTTACGGCATGGTCATGTCAGGTCGTCCGTCCCCGGTTCGCCCGCAGCAAGAGAACGACGCCCGCTGCGATTGTTATGCAGCCATAGACCGCCCATCGAATCTGCCCCGTCATGAAGCTGCCTGGCAAAACGTTGATTCCCTGCAGAACCCATATGCCGCCAAACAACACCAAAAGCACGCCCACAATACTCAGCGTAATTCTCATGTTCTCTCCTTAAGATGTATGGCACTACAGTCTCGCTGACCGCAGTTGCGAGGATTAGACATCCTGCGGTAGCTTTTACCAAATTGCACGTGATGCCTGCTGCCATCATCGGTCTCGGCTATCTCTTCTATCCGTGGGGATATATTGTGCAGGGCGTGGCCCTGGTGCACTTCTTTCGTCGGCGCCCGAACGGTTTCTGGATCTGGATCATTTTCTTCGGGGGCTTTATCGGGGCAGTAGTGTATATCGTGGCGGAAATGCTGCCGGACGCTGGATTGCTTCGCTATAAGTTCCAGAGCTATGGTCGGAGGTCGCGCATCGCCACGGTCGAAACCACCATTCTTGACAACCCCTCGGCGGCGAATCTCGAAGAGCTAGGCGAACTTTATTGGGATGAAAAAGAGTACGCGAAGGCGAGGGATGCGTTTGACCGAGCCATCAACACGAGGAGCGATTCACCGCATTCGTTCTATCGCCGCGGCCTGTGTTCCATGGAGCTGGGACAGCCGACCGTCGCGGTGCCGGACTTCGAGCATGTAGTTCGGGCAGACCCGAAGTTCGATTCCTATCGCGCAGAGCTATTGCTGGCTCACGCCTATGCCATCACTGGACGTGAGCAGGAAGCAGCACCGCTTTTTGCTGAAGTGGTGCAACACTCAAATACTCCCGAGACGCTCTACACCTATGCGGCCTTCCTGAAATCGCAGAACCGGAACGATGAGGCTCGTGACTGGGTGCAACAGCTCATCGAGAAGAAGCGCACGCTGCCGCGGTACTGGCAACGTGTTGAACGTCCATGGTTCCTCAAAGGGCAAGCCCTGCTCAAAGAGTTGTCCGCTTCCTAATCGAAACCGAATCAATGACGACAATTGCCTAGAACACTTGGAAGCATCCAACAGTTAGGGATCTGTATGAAACCGCCAATGAATCCAAAGAAAGAAGAGCCCGAGCATAAACCAAAGGACACCGCCATTGATCGCGTTGAAGAAGCTTCGCAAGAGTCGTTTCCGGCGAGTGACCCTCCTTCATGGACAATGGGAACCGACGACAAGGGGAGCAACAACGAGCAAGATTCGTCCAAGGCTAATCCCGAGACGCGAGGGTGTGCGACGTCATCCATAATGCAGGAACGAGGCGAAATAGGTGGAGCGTGTGGTGAGCTGCAGCCCGACCCGAAGGAAGAGTACGTACAGCCTGAGAAAGAAAAAGAGGCGGGTGGCGAAGGATAACCCACTCCTACCGTTTTTTACGTCCCTCAATGAGGGCTCCCCTGCATCATGGACGTCCTTCGTAAATGGATAAAGTCTCGAAACCTGGAAACGAGGCCCTGGGAAGCGGCATTCGCACGTTCCCTAGAAAAACCTGCAAAATAGCCAAGCACAGGCCGAAAAATGACTCAGATTTGAGTCACAATAATCAAATTGCTCCAATATCCAGTACTTCCCATCGGAATAGGTATCAGAGGGGCTGAAAATCGAACAACGAGCGACCTGCATGAGAAGCTGCGTTTAGGTATCGAATTCCGGGAAAAGCCCGAATTTTAGCTGCCAAAAACGGCCACCACGTTGAACGTAGAAGGTCCTAGGGGCCAATATGGGCTCAGCAAATTAATGCGGCTAGTACAGGTGCTGAAATTAAGAGTAACCGGAAGTTTTGCTGACTCTCTAGAGGCTTCCTCCCCACAGAACAATCTTTTCTGGAAGATCGCGCATTTTGCGATCTTCTGCCGAACGAAGTGAGGCAGTGTTCCTGCTCGCTACGCTCGCAGGAGCGAGGACGGAGCCTCGCTCCAAAAGACTTCATGAAAGAATGCCACCTGTCCAGGAATGCCCCCCCACCCATATTTAAGGGGGGGCATTCCTGTGCACGCTATTCGCCGCTGTCTGAAGAACTGGAAGGTTCTTCCAAATCCTCGGCTTTTCTGTAAGAGACGAATCTGCTCAATTTCCGCAGAAACTCTATGTTGACTTTGTGGACCCGGGGTTCATGTTCTCCTGGGTGAGTCAGCAGAGAGTGTGCCTTGGCCAGACTGCGGAACTGGATGATTCTCCGGTACCCGAGCTCTTCATAATCAGGATCTTTCTTGCTTCGGCCTTCTCTGGACAGTTTCTTGGCCAGATCCTTGGCTAGTTCTAGAATCTGTTCCTTGCGGCTCTCAGAGACGGCGACTTTCATTTTATGTTCGGGAAGAAGCAGAGTTCTTTCCCTGGAGCCTGTAGAATAATCTTTCAGGCCCGCGTGGTATTTTTCGGCTTTCAGCTGGACGTCTATTCCTTGGCGATAGAAGAAAGGAAGCATTCTCGTGGTGAGGCCGGTTTTGTTCCATACGAATCTCTGATCCCTGACCAGTCGCGGAGTAATGCAGCCTATGATTCCCTTCAGGCCCTCTGCTCCGTAAGGCTGGATTCCCTCGGGATCGGCTGTTTTGACCACGCCCTCTTCTATCAAAGCGCTGACCACGCTAAACAGATAGTTGATAACGTGGGATTTGTGGCCTGTTACGATGGCCAGGTCATTGAAGATCACGTGAGTGGCTCTGGGATGCTCCCTAATGACCTTCAACAAGCCTTTCCCGGTGGTGTCCGTTAGAGCTACCGCCAGTTCTTCACCGCGTTTATCGGAACTTACGGAAAGATTCGCTTTTCTAGCCGCCGTGGTTTTGCCGCTCTCTGGTGAAGCGATAATCAGAAGAGAGACGGGTTTCTCATCAGCGAGCTGGCCCGTAAGCAAAACCGTCTGAATCACTTCCACTGCAAAATCCATTCCAATCAACTTGTTTTTCATTTCCTTATTCCTCCCCAGGATTTGGAAGTTCCGGGTGGCCGCCACCTGGGGAGGCCACCATGCGGTGGAGGAAAAGATTCCTCGGCGACCCACCGGAACTCCTAACCCTAGTTACTAGCCAGGGCTCTGACGTGACGCATCGCGCTCTCGCTCCCATCATTACTTGCCGCAATCGGCGATGTGCCGCGCGCAGAAAAAAGCAGCCGACAGCCTTTCGCCTTCGAAAGGAAGATTCCCGTGAAGTTGCTGAGGGTCAAAAAACAATAGGTCGCCTGGCTTAAGGGCAAAGGCAATCCGCCAACGAGGCAAGACGAGCTCGCCGCCCGTGAAGCTTCCCATCACCAGGAGGGCCGTCATCACACCGCGCAAGTTGCCGGTGTCATAGTGATAGGCGGTCCGGAAATTCTTTGCTATGTAGATTGTTGAGAACACCGTGTCCCAGAGCCGCCACCAGAATGAAGCTTTCTCGATTTCAGCCAGTTGCTTTGCGTAGGGCGTTGGTAGGTATCGCTCGTAGAATCGATTAACCCGCGTGACGAGGTACTCGTTCCGGTACAGCAGTTCCGGATGCCTCCGACTCAAGGGCGTCTCGCGACAAGGTTCATCCAGGTGGCCTAAAATTCCCTGTCGTGCTCCGCCGTGTGCTTCCAGAATATTCTTTGCCACACCCCGGCGTTTTCCTGGAGAGCCATCTTTTCGTAGGCGTGGCAATGATGTAGTCCCTACAGCAGTCGAGCGGTTGTCCACTAAGTCGTTCACGATGACCCAATCCTTGTAGGCTCGCCTGCAAATCTGTGGCATTATCTGCTGCTTTATCAGCAAAGCCGTGATGTCCCCATTCGGCGTGATAACCAGGGTGTTTTTATCGATGGTTTGGTCCACGTGCGAACGGTCAGCACACTGCTTCTTTAACGCTGCCGCCGCTGCTTTGTAATCGTGCTCAAGCTGTAGCACTTCAATTGGATTCATTTTTCTCCTCGCTCGCCGAATCGTTAAGAAGTCCATACTTGACGTGCATTCGATGCAACAGGTCCATGATTTTCCGTTCCGCCTTAGGCCATTTCTTTGACTCCAGCAATAAATCCGTCGCGTCCTTTTGCCCACCAGTCATATGCAGGGGGAGCTTGTATATGCCATCGAGCCGAGCGCGTTTCTTTCGAGTTCCTTTGGTCTTATTGTCAGGAACTTCAGACGAAGACGACTGTTCGCTAACCGCCGCAACTGCGGCTTCAGCCTTGTTGTTGGCATCGCCAAGTGCCTGGGCCTGTGGGTCTGTCGCCGCTGGGTAAAGAGCAGAATCTGCCTTTTTTGTAACTTTGTGGGCCTCGCGTGCCATCCGCATGTATTCCGTTGCCGTCCTCAAGGGGATGCCGCGAGGCGTAAAGTGCTCGGCAACATAAGGTTTCCATTCACCATGGTTTAGGAGAGCCTTGATTTCGTTGAATATGCGTCCCAACTCAATATTTGCTTCGTGCCCTCGTGCAATCCACTCACACGCCCTTTTCTTTAGATCCGCAATTCGGTTAGCTGTCCTGAAGAAAGCGATATCCTCGGCGTTTCGCCGTGGATAACGGCGGATGCTTTCGAGTTCGGCACGCTGCCGGTAGGCTCGTTCGAGGCGACGGGCCTGGTGAGCACTGACTGCCCGGAACCCGCTGAGGGTACGTTTCAGCCAGCTATATGTGCCGTCACTCCCGGTCACTCGTACGTATTGCCGTCCCAGTTCTCGGTCCCATATTGATGCAGAATCATCTTCGCGTAGGTCTATCAGTAGCTTTGCCATTCAGTGTTCCTCCCTGAGTTTTTCTCAGACTGAAACAACTTCTATCTGGTTTTACGCTGGTGTGCCGGCGAGCAACAAAGTAAGCGAGGAGGCTATTGTGGCTTGTACTGTTTGTACTGATTGTCCCAGCAGGGCGGTCGCAACGCCTTGAAACAGTGGGGCTTATTGAAGTAGGCTAAAATTCGACCCCCACCGCCCCTACCAAAGTCCCGCTGATTCTGCTGCCCTTACTCACCTGAATCTCCAATTTCGAGCGTATTCCCTCAGGGTTTTGCGCCTATGAAAGTCTCTCGGCCTATCGTTCTGCTTTCCTTCATTGGAGTTTTCTGCCTTTCCTTCCTCGCAAGTTCAGTATCTCTGAGGAGTCAATCCACCGCAGGCCAGTTCTCTTCAACTCAATCGCAAATACCCCAGTGGCAAATCGCCGCCGGGGGCAAGATGGCGTTCGACGTTGCCTCCGTCAAGCAAAACAAGTGCGGCTTGCCGCCGGAGTGTTTATTAGATTCCAATGTTAATTTGCTGCCCGGAGATGTTTTTTCTCCAACCGGGGGTCTCTTCACGGAAACGAATTGGTACTTGATGCCGTTGATCGTATTTGCATACAAGCTTAATGCTAACGACTATCAGCTTCTGACGGCCCAACTGCCCAAGTGGGCCAACACGGAGCGGTTTGACATTCAGGCGCGGGCGTCCGGCAATCCTACAAAGGACGAGTTTCGGCTTATGATGCAGTCACTGCTGGCGGACCGCTTCAAGCTGGTAGTTCACTACGAAACCCGGCAGCTACCTGTATTTGCGCTCGTTCTGGATAAGCCCGGAAAGCTGGGGCCAACATTGCGACCACATTCGGAAGACCCGCCATGTGTATACGCCCCACCCCAGAACGCTCCTCCGGGGACGTTTCAATCAACGGTTGCCGGAGGATATCCCGCTGTTTGCAGCGATATGCTAGGGGGGCTGACATCTGGTCTCAACACCCAAAAAGCGCGAAATGTGACCATGGAACGGATCGGAACTCGTTTGGGTCCGATAGCGCAACTGGGTCGTCCCGTGGTGGATGAGACGGGACTCAAAGGAGATTTTGACTTCATCATCGAGTGGGTGCGGCAACCGAACGGCACTACGCCATCTGGCGCGGACGTTCCGACTGACCCCGGAGGACCGACTTTTCTGGAAGCCCTGAAAGACCAGCTC
>Ga0207150_1147_pt1 | contig 13167 bp, 5 predicted proteins | sample Alteio_BWMinHeat_32_FD_153526 | JGI IMG/M metagenome (GOLD analysis project Ga0207150, IMG submission 153526) | Enriched cells from forest soil in Barre Woods Harvard Forest LTER site, Petersham, Massachusetts, United States -... | ecosystem: Environmental > Terrestrial > Soil > Temperate forest >...
CACAGCACAAGGCACACTCGCCGGTGGCGGTAAAGTTTATGATGCAACAACAACAGCCACACCAACAGGGAGTGCAGCATTACAATCGAGTGAAGCAGCGGGATCAGGGACAACGAGTGATGGTATACCTTACACAGGAGATACAGTCAGTTTAACGGGAACGGCAGCTTATAATTTCAATTCTAAAGATGTTGCAACAGCAACGACGATTACAGAAAGTGGATTATCACTAACAGGTGCGAGTGCAGGCAATTACACGTTAACAGCACCAACTTTATCAGCGAGTATTACGCCAAAAACTATTAGTGTGACGGGCCTCACTGCTAATAATACGGTGTATAACGCAACGACGAATGCTTCATTGAGTGGGACTGCTGGATTATTAACAGCAGAATCTCCTGGCAGTGGTAGCTCTTCAGACAATAAACCCTACACGGGAGATACGTTAACAGTTGGAGGTACGGCATCCGGTACATATGCGAGCAAGGATGTAGGGAATGGTATCAGCATTACAGTCACAGGCAATACCTTAGGTGGAGCAGAAGCTAGTGATTATACGTTGAGTCAACAAACGGGATTGACGGCAAATATCACGCCACGTGCATTAACGATCACCGCACAAACCAATACTAAAACCTATGATGCAACGACAACAGCTTCAACAGCACCCACAGTGACATCCGGTGCAGTACAAGGATCTGATACCGCAAACTTTATTGAAACCTATGACAATAAAAATGTCGGCACTGGAAAAACATTAACGCCATCAGGAACTGTTAACGATGGTAATAGCGGTAATAATTATTCATATACATTTGTTGCAAGTACGAATGGAATCATTACTGCACGCGCTCTTACGATTACGGGTGCTGCCAATAGCAAAACTTACGATGCAACGACAACAGCATCAACAGCACCGACGATTACATCCGGTGCAGTACAAGGATCTGATAGCGCAAATTTTATTGAAACCTATGACAATAAAAATGTCGGTACTGGAAAAACATTAACGCCATCAGGAAATGTTAGCGATGGCAACAGTGGAAATAATTATACGTATACATTTGTTGCAAGCACAAATGGAACGATCACAGCGCGTAATTTAACAGTATCAGCAACCGGTCAAAATAAAATTTACGATGCAACCACAACTGCCACTGTAATACTCTCTGACAATCATATCTCGGGTGATAGTGTTACTGATTCTTACTCGAGTGCATCATTTAGTGATAAAAATGTTGGAACGGGTAAAACAGTTTCAGTATCAGGTATATCTATTTCAGGCACAGATGCAGGTAATTATTCATTACAAAATACGACGGCTTTAACGACAGCGAATATCACCGCACGTGCACTCACGATTACGGGTGCTGCGAATAGTAAAACCTATGATGCAACGACAACAGCATCAACAGCACCTACAGTGACATCCGGTGCAGTACAAGGATCTGATACCGCAAACTTTATTGAAACCTATGATAATAAAAATGTTGGTACTGGAAAAACATTAACACCGAGTGGCACAGTCAATGATGGTAATAGCGGAAATAATTATTCTTATACATTTGTTGCAAGTACGAATGGAATCATTACTGCACGCGCCCTTACCATCACTGGCACTACGAATAGTAAAACATACGATGCTACAACATCAGCTTCTGCCACACCTACAATTACGTCGGGTGCATTGCAAGGCTCAGACACAGGGAATTTTATTGAAACGTATGACAATAAAAATGTCGGCATTGGCAAAACATTAACACCGAGTGGCACAGTCAATGATGGTAATAGCGGAAATAATTATTCTTATACATTTGTTGCAAGTACGAATGGAATTATTACTGCACGCGCTCTTACCATCACTGGCACTACGAATAGTAAAACATACGATGCTACAACATCAGCTTCTGCCACCCCTACAATTACGTCGGGTGCATTGCAAGGATCAGACACTGCAAACTTTATTGAAACCTATGACACGAAAAATGTGGGAACTGGCAAGACATTAACGCCATCAGGAAATGTTAACGATGGTAATGGCGGTAATAATTATACGTACACTTTTGTGAATAACACGAATGGTACGATTACAGCTCGTAACTTAACAGTATCAGCAACCGGTCAAAATAAAGTATACGATTCAACAACGAATGCCACTGTAACACTCTCTGACAATCATATTTCGGGTGATAGTGTTACTGATTCTTATTCGAGTGCATCATTTAGTGATAAAAATGTTGGAACAGGAAAATCAGTTTCAGTGTCAGGTGTATCTATTTCTGGAACTGACGCTGGTAATTATTCATTGCAAAATACAACGATTTTAACAACAGCTAACATTACTGCTCGCGTGCTGACTGTAACAGCTGTGACATATTCAAAAACGTATGATGGAACGACCGGTGCTTCAGCAACACCAACTATCACGTCAGGTGCATTACAAGGTTCAGATACAGCAACGTTAACAGAAACCTATGCAAATAAAAACGCGGGAACGAATTTATCATTAATACCAACGATTAATATTAGTGATGGCAATAATGGAAATAATTATTCTGTTACATTGACGAATAACACGACGGGTAGTATTGATCCGCGTTCGTTGGCTGTGACCGCAACAGGTCAGAATAAAGTATTTGATGGCACAACAAATGCGACAGTGACTTTATCGGATGATCGCTTATCGCCTGATCAATTTGCTGATGGTTATTCAAATGCATTTTTTAGTTCATCCAATGTAGGTAATAACATTCCGATTACAGTTCATGGAATATATATTCTCGGTACAGATGCGGGAAATTATGCATTGCAAAATACAACGACAAATACGTTTGCAAATATTACGGAAAATACAACGCCAGTTGTGCCTTATCAGGTTGTCTTTCCAACAATTTATGTCGTTAGTAATGAATCTCAAAGCACTGGAGAGACAAATGGAGGAATCAGTGTGAATGGATATTATCAATTCAAAAAAGAGGAACAAAATTATTTTGAAATGGGACCCAACGGATGCACTGATATCAGTGAATATCTTACGATTTGTGGTGTTCAGTAAAGAGTAAAAAAACTGCAAACCGCTGTTGATAATAATGAGCGGATTATTGTTGGTAGCGGTTCAGTTAAATTGAAAGTGTAAAAATAATAATTATTAGCAAAATAACAATTGCGATGATAATTTTTCCCCAAGGAAAAAAATGTTGTGACTTAGATTTCTCAGGCATATTGGTGCCAGCAATGATGTGGACATCGATTTCTCCACTATTTTTGACAAGTTGATCAGAAAGGCTTGGTGCAAAATATCTTAACCATATAGAGCGTCTTGATTTTCCCACAACGATGGTCGTTATATTTTCACGTCTTGCGAGTCGAATAATTTCAGAAGCGGGATGATCTGTTGTGATGATTCGCATTTTTGCGCCTAATTCACGCGCTAATCGTAAGTTGTGCGCTGCATTACTTTGTTCTTCTGGCAAAGGGTAATCATTTGGTTTTTTGATATGAACCGCTAGCCATTCAGCTTGTAATCCTTGCGTAATACGACGTGTTGTACGAATGAGTCTTGCAGAGGATAATCGTGAGCCTACACAAACTAACCACTTTTCTTGCGTTGCCCAAATATGTTGAATATCGCGAGCATTTCGATAATTGCGAACATCTGCATTCACTTGTTTTGCTGTTGCACGAAGCGCAAGTTCGCGTAGCGCAACTAAATTTCCTCTACGAAAAAAATGTTCTTGCGCTAATTTAATTTGTTCTGGAAAATAAACTTTACCTTCTTCTAATCTTTTTAAAAGTTCTTCTGGCGGTAAATCAACAAGTTCAATGGAATCGGCTAATTCGATCATGAAATCAGGCACAGTTTCTTTAATAATGGTATGAATAATTTGTGAGGCAGAGTCATTCAAACTTTCAATATGTTGAACGTTTAATGTTGTTGCAACATTAATCCCTTCGTCTAACAATTCGCGAATATCTTGCCATCGTTTTGAATGTTTTGCGCCTGGCGCATTGGTATGTGCCATTTCGTCCACGAGTAATAATTCAGGTCTACGTTTTAAAGCAGCTTCAAGATTAAATTCAGATAATTGTTTGTCATGATATTCAATATCGATTGGTGAAATGGTTTCGAATTGTCGACTGAGTTCTTCTGTTTCAGGTCGACCATGTGTAGCAATAACACCAATTGCAACATCAAACCCGTCTGATTTATGGCGCAATGCATCGGCTAGCATCGCATATGTTTTACCAACGCCAGGGGCTGAACCCAAATATATTTTTAATTTACCATTTTCATTTATTTTTTCCTCTTCTTTTGCTTGGGCAAGAAATTTTTTGGGTGAAGGACGTTTGTCAGACATATTAAATCACGCCTAATACTGTTAATAACATATCAATGAATTTAATACCAATGAATGGCACGATAAGTCCACCCATTCCATAAAATAACGCATGATTTCGCAACAATTTTTCAGCGGATAAAGCACGATAGGGAATACCGCGCAAAGCAAGTGGTATTAAAAAAATAATGATTAACGCATTAAAAATAACAGCAGATAAAATCGCACTATGCGGTGTTTTCAAGTGCATGATGTTTAATGCATTGAGTGCAGGATAAACAGTGACAAATGCAGCGGGTAAAATTGCAAAATATTTTGCGACATCATTTGCAATGCTAAATGTGGTTAACGCACCGCGTGTCATTAATAATTGTTTTCCAATTTCAACGACTTCAATTAATTTTGTTGGATTCGAGTCAAGATCGACCAGATTACCCGCTTCTTTTGCTGCTTGTGTCCCTGTATTCATTGCTACAGCGACATCGGCTTGTGCGAGCGCTGGCGCATCATTTGTGCCATCACCAGTCATCGCGACTAAATGTCCTGCTGCTTGAAGACGCGCAATCAATTTGAGTTTATCTTCTGGTGTTGCTTCTGCCAAAAAATCATCAACACCTGCTTCAGCTGCGATCGCTTTTGCTGTGAGAGGATTATCGCCTGTGACCATAAAAGTTTTGATACCCATTTTTTTTAATTCAGCAAAACGCTCGCGAATACCGCCTTTTACAATATCTTTAAGATGAACGATGCCGAGTACTTCTTTTCCTTCTATCACGATAAGCGGTGTTCCACCTTGATTCGCGATACGATCAATATCATTTTGAATGGAATCCGGAAATGTTCCGCCCAATTGATGCAGATAATTTTTGATGGCGCCGGTTGCGCCTTTACGAATTTCTCGATCACTAATGGTCACGCCACTCATACGTGTTTCTGCTTTGAAAGGAATAAAAGTTGCTTGAAGTTCGCTGAGTTCGCGTCCACGTAAACCATATTTTTCTTTGGCTAAAATAACAATACTGCGTCCCTCTGGTGTTTCATCAGCAAGCGAAGCCAATTGCGCTGCATCGGCTAATTTTTCAATTGGAATATTTTCTGCAGGAATAAATTCTGTCGCTTGTCGATTACCGAGCGTAATGGTGCCTGTTTTGTCGAGAATTAAAATATCAATATCACCAGCAGCTTCAATGGCACGTCCGGAAAGCGCAATCACATTGGCTTGAATCATTCGGTCCATGCCGGCGATACCGATAGCTGACAGTAAACCACCGATGGTGGTGGGTGCGAGACAAACAAATAATGCAATTAAAATAGTGATTGCAATGCCATTGCCTCCACCAGGTGCGATAATATTGCTGATGGAAAACGGTAGCAATGTTGCACAAACAACTAAGAAAATAATCGTGAGTGCAGCCAGTAAAATAGTGAGAGCAAGTTCATTCGGTGTTTTTTGACGTTTTGCACTTTCAACTAAGCTGATCATATGATCGAGAAATGTCTCACCCGGATTTGCGGTAATTCGAATAATTAACCAATCTGAAATGACTAATGTTCCACCTGTTACGGATGAGCGATCACCGCCACTTTCGCGAATGACGGGCGCGCTTTCACCGGTGACTGCACTTTCATTGACAAATGCAATGCCTGAAATAACTTCGCCGTCACTCGGAATTAAATCGCCTGCTTCAACCAGAACGATATCACCTGTACGTAATAATCCAGAATGAATGAATGTCATCTCACTACCGTAGGTAGGTTTCTTAAGTTTTTTTGCCTGAATTTCTCGGCGTGCTTTGCGTAATGCAAGCGCTTGTGCTTTACCACGACCCTCAGCGACAGCTTCAGCAAAATTTGCGAATAAAACAGTTAACCATAACCAAAGTGAAATATTAAAAATAAATTGTGTGGATTCTTCTATGGGTTTAAAAAACGATTGAATCAATAAACAAGTTGTTAGAAGTGATCCGACATAGACAGTAAAAATAACAGGATTTCGAATTTGTAAATGTGGCATGAGTTTGATAATCGATTGCCACATTGCGATAACAATAATTTTTCTATTCCACGTGCGGTATTCCGTGACCATGTCGTGAATTCCTGTCATAAACACAAATTTCTAATTTCAAAAAATTTAACCGCAAGTTTCTTCCCCCTCCGGGGGAAGATGGCCGATAGGCCAGATGGGGGAATCAAAAACAATATCATTCGAAAAAATCATTTTGAACTTAGATTCCCTCAATCCGCCTTCGGCACCTTCCTCCTGAGGAGGAAGGCGTTCTAATCAAATATTATTACGACTGATTAATACTAATCAAATGCACTTTAAAAATAAGTGCTTGATTTGGAGCGATAGCGGGTGGGGCGCCTGCTGAGCCATAGGCGAGCTCAGGTGGAATATAAAGTTCCCATGTTGAGCCGACAGGCATCATTTGTAATGCTTCTGTCCAGCCGGGAATGACGCCTTTCACTGGAAAGGTTGCAGGTTGTCCGCGTTTATAGGAACTATCAAATTCTGTGCCGTCAATTAATTTGCCCGCATAATCGACAGTCACCGTATCGTTAGATGTTGGCTTCGGACCATTCCCTTTGGTGATAATTTTATATTGTAATCCATCGGACGTTGTTACAACGCCGGGTTTATCTTTATTGGAAGCAAGAAATGCTTGAGCTGTCATTTGTTTCAGTTGATCTTGTGAAGTCGTCACGGTCGTTCCTATTGTTGAAGTGGTCGTTGTCGTTTGTGTGTCTGCATAAGCATTGCAAAATAATGCACATGAGGCCAAAGCAATTGCTGTCATCCTGATTTTCATAAAATGCTCCGTATTAAATGGGTTAACATGCGAAAAGATAATAGTATTGGGGCAAAAAAGCCATACCCATTACACTAATAAGTGCCAAAAGGAATGGTTAGTTAAAAAATAGCACAATACCCTATAAATCGCACAGCACAATACCCTATAAATTGCACAACATGATATACTATAAATCGCACAACACAATACCCTATAAATTGAACGGATTAAATTTTATGACATCACCCGCAGAAAAGTTGGCTGAATCGCTCGAGCGTCTCAAAAAACTACAGGATCGTGGGATTATTGCAATTCAATCGAGTGATTTAACCCGTACGCATAGAGAGCGATTAGTCAAAAATGGCTTCTTACAAGAAGTTATTAAAGGTTGGTATATTGCTTCGCGGCAGGATGAATCAGCCGGTGAAAGTACCGCTTGGTATGCCTCATACTGGGGTTTTTGTGCAGTTTATCTTAACAGACGATTTGGTGATCATTGGTGTTTGTCTCCTGAACAATCTATTTCATTACATGCAGGTAATTGGACGGTACCACAACAATTACTCGTGCGTTCACCGAAAGCTAATAATCAAGTCACCTCATTACCGTATAAAACATCTCTTTTAGACGTACAACTAAGCATGCCAAATAAAAATGAAGTTGAAATAAAAAATGGCTTACGGATTTTCTCATTAGCCTCTGCATTAGTAACCTGTCCACCAAAATTTTTCATCCAAAATCCGACTGATGTACGCACAGCACTTTTGTTAATACCGGATGCTTCAGATGTGCTTGATTTATTACTATCTGATGGACGTAGCAAAATCGCGAGTCGACTGGTAGGCGCATTTCGTCATATTGGTCGAAGTCAATTTGCCGATGAGATTATAAAAACCATGACGACGGTGGGCTATGATGTGCGTGAAATAAATCCATTTGCAGTCACCCCGATTCATTTGCATTTTAGTCGCGAACGATCACCTTATGTCAATCGAATGCGAATTCAATGGCAAGAAATGCGTGAAGTGATTATCAAACATTTTCCAGCACCGGTTGTTCGACAAAAAAATCCAGATAAATATCTTAAAGCAGTTGATGATGCTTACATGATGGATGCATATAATTCATTATCAATTGAAGGATATCGTGTTAGTGAGCAACTGATTCATCGAGTACGTAGTGGTGTGTGGAATCCAGATAATAATCTTGATGATCGCGAACATATTGCTGCACTAGCAGCTCGCGGTTATTGGTTAGCTTTTCGCGCCGTGAAAAAAAGTTTGAGACGTGTATTAAAAAACGTAAATCCTGGAAAAGTTTTTGATGAAGATCATCGTGATTGGTATCGTGAAATGTTTGCGCCTTGTGTGACTGCGGGTATTTTAAAACCTGCGGATCTTGCGGGTTATCGTCGTGGACCCGTTTATATTCGTCATTCAATGCACGTGCCACCTGATCCTTCCGCTGTGAGAGATCTTATGCCCGTGTTGAGTGAATTACTCACACAAGAAACAGAATCTGCAGTACGAATCGTTTTAGGGCATTTTTTCTTTGTTTATATTCATCCGTATATGGATGGCAATGGACGCATGGGACGATTTTTAATGAATGTAATGTGCGCGGCGGGTGGTTATCCATGGATTATTATTCCAGTCGAAAAACGTAATCAATATATGGCTGCACTTGAAAGCGCGAGTGTAGTGCGAAATATTTTACCGTTTTGTCAGTTTTTGAGGGAGCTAGTGGAATCTGTGTAAAATTGCAATTGAACTGCAGGATTACACATGGGACGCCGGAGACGACCCCGGCGCGGGTTCTGGTTTGATAATGGTTTCAGGCTTGATAGTTTTAATATGATGTCTAGCGCGCATTAAAAGATTATTCGGTGGAACAGGGGTCGTGCCAGAATAATCGCATGGATAATGTTTTTCTTCACAATATGCCTTGATATATACAACTTTATTCACATCAGTCATATCGATAATTTTAATTGGTTTCTTTTTATCATCACCAATTAAAATCGCACGAAAATTTTCAACTTCGCGAATGGCCCATTCCGCTAATTGTTTTTCAGATAGGGTAATATTGTTTGGAAAATAAAAATCTGAACGATAGCTTAAGGATCCATCAACATTTGAGGTGACGCGTTGTACTGAGCAGACATTCACTGCATTGTTATTCGGTAATGTTTCATCTTTGAGTGTCGTGGCATTTAATCGCACCTGATTATTTTCAAACTTAGGCGTTATTTTTTTTTCTGGTATGGCAATGGCACCGCCAGGAATATTATTTTTTCCTAAAATATTGTTTAATTCTTGTTGAATGTTATTTTGCGGGATGATTTTAGAAAGATTGCTATAAGTTTTAATTTGTTGATACATGGGATGTTCTTTCGTTAGATGACGAAGATGAGTTAATGTTCTATCAAAATCATCACGCGCGTTTTTTAGAATTGTAGCTAATTGACCAGGATTTTTCTTTGTTTCAATATTTTCTAAGCCACTGTTTGCAATGCTTTCTAACATTGCGTTGAATTCGTGAATACACTGGTCTGTGTCGTAAGATCCATTTTTGATATTATTTTCGTGTATTTTGAGTTCAGCAAGCAATCGGTCCTTGATGTTTATTTTGCCTTGATCAGGTACAAATAATAGGTATCGTTTTTTAATTTTGTATTCATCTAATGCTCGTTCTAAATTTTCAAAAGGAAACATAATAAATTTTTTGATGTCTTGCTCAGAAAATGAAGCAGGTTTTATGTTGCCGCCAATTTCTATAGATTTAGAGAAATCAATCGGAGCATTTTCATTTGCAACTAATTTTCCTTCTGATATTAAACGTAGACAATTTTTTTGTAGTGCTATGATGTGATCGTGAGTCGGTTGAGTATGTTCATCGAGATCTGCTAAATGATTGCCGCTAGATAAATAAGTCTCTGGTAATAATGTAAATTTTCCACTCATATCCGTATTCATATATTCTTCTAAAGAACCGCGCAGCCAGCCTACAAGTTGAACTAATTGTATTAGCTCTTTAAATTCTGGATCTGATGAATTAAATACATCGTGTTCACCTTTTAAATTTTGATGATGTCTTAATCTTATCTGTGATGCGCGTTGAAAAATATAAATAATTAGTTCAGCCATTACTGGGCTAATTTTTTCTGCTTGACGTAATTCTTTTATTAATTTTATTTGTGAATGAAAATCCTGAGCACTAATTCCGTTTTGTATACGGAGACCTTGTAACAGAAAATTAATTGGGCGGAATATGTTTTGTTTGATATCAATTACATTAGGATTGTGTGGGCCGGTGAAATAAATAACTGAAGGATCAACTTGTTCAATAGGGCATAAACGTTTGAAACAATACTGTGGTGTAACCTGTTCTTTTTCAAGTTTTTGCGTCAGTACATTGAGCTTGGAATAATCACCGCTAATTGAAACGGCACTTTCTGCTGAAATCCAATAAGCCGGATCGTCAGTATCCTCTAACCACCCATATATTTCATCTACATTTCCAATCATGTTTGAGGGATTGATACCACCAACATCAACACCAATACATTTAGGTTGAATATGATCGTTAACTGTTTTTTGAATATTCATTAAAATATGAAAAATCGCGATTAATTTTTTTTGGTCGTCTTCTGATAAGGTATCGGAAAAAATAACAAAATAATCGATATCACTGTAATTTGTTGGGTTGCCTTTGGCTATAGAACCTGAAATACAAATTTCAAATTGAGAGGGATCAATTTGAATATCAAAATCTTTCATTAAATTATTGGTTAATTCTTTAATAATTTTAACAAGCTGTCTGGTGATATCTGCAGAGTTAGTCATTTTTGATAAGTTATCTAAATCAGTTTTTAAATTTTGTAATCTCTCTTTTGATTCATTATCGGGTCCATTTTCTATAAAAGTTATTTTATCTGTATCGGCTTGCTGTAAAGGATTAGGGTAAGGAATTGGACTTAAAGCGTCATAGAATGATTCAACATGTTTGTTGTTCGGCTTAAAAAAATTGTCTGGTATATTCATTTTCTGATTACGAATATAAAGAATCATAGGTATCTCAATTTTTTACGTTAATATTCAATTAAATAATTAATTGTTTGTTCGATCAATTAGTTAAAATCAATGAGCATCATTCATTATAATTCATAAATTGAAAAATATATTGAATATAAAATAATTATTTGATTTTTATATTTTTTTTAAAAAATTTCACTCACTGAAATTAATTTTCGAAAAATATGCTCTATACTAACTAATAGCATGTATTTGTAGTTCTGGAGGCCTGTATGCCCCTTGTTAACGACGTTGAAAAAATTGCTTCTAATCCATCAGTAAAAGGAATGGTAGTCAATGAAGCGATAAAAATGGCACAAAATTTTATTAGCGCTGAAAATCCTGAGGAAATTCTCGCTAGAGAGGCAGGAGAAGGTTTACTGAACGAGCTCAATGGTCTTCTTTCACCTGAAGAATATCGAGAATGGAATGAAGAAAAAGATGAAAAAACGCGAGTGGCTGTCGCTGTAGATAACTTTTCGCTCATTAAAAGATTAGGATTAGATAATGAGAATCATAAGTTTTATACTTTATTTAGGACATATTTGCCAGCTAATGAAAAAAAACATCCGAGAACTGCAAGAGAATGGTTGGATATTGGTGAAAAAAAATTTAGAGGTGTTAATTTAGGTCGAGAAGATTCAACTGAAGATCCAGAACAAATAAGCGTATTAAATCCTTTTTATACACCCAGACGAGGTGATTTGAAAAAATTAAAATATCATGACAAAAATGTATATGAACAAAAAATAGATGACGAACCTCATTGTGCATCGATTAAATTCCTTCTCATCATACATCAAAGATTACGTGCACTTGTTGAAAACAATCATGATGAAAAATCAATGCGGCATGCTCTTGCCTATTTAGTTATTGTTGATGAATTAATTGATTTACTAAAAAAAGCGCCTAAAGATCAATCTATTTATGATATTAATCTCATCATAGAAAGGCTTAAAAAATCATTTATACATTCAAAACAAGGTTATCTCGGTAGTGTCGAAGATTTAGAACATGATAGAGAACAAAAAGAAACATTTCCATTTTCAAAATATTCAATGGAGCTGATTGAGGGAAAAAGAGAATTAATCGATGGGGATCATAGTACTAAGATGTATAGTGCTTCTTGTAAATCTCCTTGTTATTTTGTCAAAGGAGATACCGAACCTACCCAAGACAATATGAAACGATTTTTAGAAAAAAACAGCATCAATTATGCGTATTATCTATATGAAGGCAGATTATATTATATAGATCATGTTGATATATGTAATCCAGAGAACATATTGATTACTGAAGTTTATTTTAAAAGTGATTACAATAAAGATAAATGTTTATCCGATTTAAATAAAAAAAATTTGATCTTTCCATTAAATCTAGCTGAGCTTCAATCAATAGAGGTACATACAAATCATTATCCTGGGTTTAATGATAGTTTCGAATATTTATTAACAATGGCTTCGGATCATCTGGAAGATGAACTTTCAAATATGTGTCTAAGAGAATTTACAGAAAGTTTAAACAGCAAAATTGCGACGACAAGAAATCGATTTGAAGATGGTATGTTAAAGGCATTTGGTGGAAAAAGAAAAGGAAGGGGTGTTAGGTTTGAACATGATTATCAAAATAATATGTTTTCATTATACATGGCCCATGTTAATAACGAACACGAAATCATACCTAATGATCGGTTACGCGCTGAATTAAGACAATTATGTGCTGGTAATCTTTCATCGCATCAAGATGAAGAATTTATTGAGTCATTAGTTCTCTCATATCAAATTTCAGTCATGATAAAAGAATTTAAAGGACTTCAAGCAATTAGTGAGAGAATGGGATCCTTGTTTGATAACATTGTAGCGCCATTATATCAGCATCATTTGACTCGCTTACTGCAATTAATTGCCGATTGTCAATCAACAATACAAATGTTATGTGCATCAAAGCATCATCCATTAAAGGCAA
>Ga0207150_1148_pt1 | contig 13065 bp, 13 predicted proteins | sample Alteio_BWMinHeat_32_FD_153526 | JGI IMG/M metagenome (GOLD analysis project Ga0207150, IMG submission 153526) | Enriched cells from forest soil in Barre Woods Harvard Forest LTER site, Petersham, Massachusetts, United States -... | ecosystem: Environmental > Terrestrial > Soil > Temperate forest >...
GGAAAAGAAGCGCATCAGTGCAAATAAAAACATTACTTCCCAACATTACTGTCATTATTATCGGAAGAATTTTCAATCTTCTGACCGGCATGTTTCATATCTTTACCAAAACCTTCGATGGTATTTTGACATCCTGCTAATAATACAAAAGAAATTAAACCGGCTATTATCGCAAATTTATTCAGTTTCATTGGTTTCTCCTAATTAAAGTCAACATCAAAAAAATTATTTACCAAAATTTTCTGCAACAAAATCCCAATTGACAATTTCCCAAAATTTTTCAACATAAGTCGGGCGTGCGTTACGATAATCAATATAGTAAGCATGTTCCCAAACATCACAAGTCAATAAAGCCTGACTTTTTTGCGTCATTGGTGTGCCAGCGTTGCTTGTGCTTATGATTTCAAGTTCACCCGATGCATTTTTCACAAGCCATCCCCAACCTGAGCCAAATGTGCTAATGGCAGTTTGTGAAAAGAGTTTTTTGAAATCAGCAAAGGAACCAAATTTTTTATTGATAGCATCAGCCAATTTGCCAGAGGGTTCTTTTGCACTTTTGGGGGATAAACAATGCCAATAAAATGTGTGGTTCCAAATTTGAGCAGCATTGTTAAAAATACCGCCACTGGATTTTTTGATAATTTCTTCTAGTGACATACTTTCAAATTCTGTATTCGGGATAAGATTGTTGAGATTATTGACATACGCTTGATGATGTTTTCCGTAATGGTATTCAAGCGTTTCTTTGGAAATAATGGGCTGCAATGCATCCATCGCATAGGGCAGGGCAGGTAAAGTATGCTTCACTTGTGTTTTTTCCATTAGATTTTCCTCTTTGATTGAAGAGTATGAATTTTAACTGAGCGTCTATGAATATGACAGTGGATTTTTTTTGGTGATTTAATGAATAATGAGTCTGGTTGAAAGGAGGGGCAGCAGCATGTATTCAGCTTGGGTTACAATTTATCTCGCATTTTTAGAAGGATTCGGACTGATTATTTCACCCTGTATTCTGCCGATACTCCCTTTAATTTTGTCCGCCTCTTTGACGGGTAGTCGTCGTAGACCTTTTGGCATTGTCGTTGGATTTGTCATCATTTTTACGCTTTTTACCCTATTTTCTCGCTTAATTATTCAATTATTTCATCTCAATCCTACCCATATTCGTTGGTGGGCGTATGGATTTCTTTTGCTCTTCGGTATCATTATGCTCTCAAGCACACTGACTGAAAAATTTTCACTGCTCACCGCGCGATTGGCGCGTGTTGGGTCGAATTGGTCAGCGGTGAATAATACGGAAGGCGGATTTGTCAGTGGGTTTATATTTGGTGGATTAACAGCGATTATCTGGACGCCGTGTGCAGGTCCTATATTAGCTGCTGTGATTGTTCAAACGATTATTCAACAAACCACTGTGTTGAGTGGTTTGACTGTTTTCTCATTTGGGTTAGGCGCGGGAGTGCCGATGTTGATCATCGCATTATGCGGGAGAAAAATTATGCAACACTTTTCGTATTTTAAAAAATACGCATCGCTTTTCAGAAAATGTCTCGGCGCTATTGTTATTGCAGTTGTTATTTATCTGGTTTGGAGTGAAGGCATTTCGACGGCTTATGCTTCAGAAAAAAATATATCTGTGGAAGATCCGCCGTTGCGTGATGGATTATTAAATCCTTATCTTGCACCATCAATTGCAGGTATCACTGATTGGATCAATTCGATGCCAATTGATTTAGACAAATTAAAAGGAAAAGTCGTACTCATTGATTTTTGGACGTATTCCTGTATCAATTGTTTGCGTACATTGCCCTATTTGAAAGATTGGTATCAAAAATATCATGCGAAAGGATTGGAAATTATCGGCATACATGCGCCAGAATTTGAATTCGAAAAAGATTTAAATAATGTCAAAAATGCAGTTGTTCGACAAGGCATTTTGTGGCCTATTGCTTTAGATAATCGATATATGACGTGGCTTAATTTCAATAATCACTATTGGCCGGCGCATTATTTGATTGATAAAAATGGTTATGTCGTTTATCAACATTTTGGTGAGGGAGATTACGATATTACGGAAAATAATATTCAGGCATTATTAGGTGCGCACGCAAAAATAACGCAACCGAAAACGAATTATTTTGATCTTTTTTCCGCATCACTGACACCGGAAACCTATTTGGGTTTCGCGCGCGCAGAACGCTATGCAGGAACACCCAATATTGTGAACGATAAAGCCGAAAATTATCAATTTCCTACCCATCTCGCAACAGATGATTGGGCTTTACAGGGCACTTGGACGATTCAATCCGATCGCGCACGAGGCGACAAAGGCTCTGCGATTCGTATGCATTTTAGCGCAGGGAATGTTTATATGGTAATGGGAAGCAGTACTCATCAACCCATTCATCTTAAAATATTACTCGATGGCAAGGTGATGAATAATGCGTTGGTTGTGAAAGATCATAAACTTTATACTGCTTTAGCATTACCTAAAAGAACGAATGGCATGATTGAAGTGCAAGTTGCTGATCCTGGGTTGGAAGTGTATACGTTTACGTTTGGGTAAAACAACTAACAACTCCTGATATGCACAGGGAGATCCTTCGCTGCGCTCAGGATGACAGCAAAGCTGTCACTTACCCAACCAAACGACAACCTAAGTCGTTGATAAAACCTTCACCGTGGGCGCCAGCTGTTATATGGCCGGTTACTTGAAGTGTTTGGTTGCTGTTGACGTTGACTTGGCAAGAATCAGGTAGCGCAACGTGAGCAAGACGTAAATTATGGCTATTTAAAACGAAGGCTTGGCCGAGTTTGCCTGGCGTCAAAGGAAAAACCTTTCCTTGGCTGGCTGCATGCACACTGACGCACCCTTCATTCGCGATGCAAAGAAAATAAGTATTATGAGGATTTGCGCCAGTTACGTTAATTTTGAGATTAGCGTCGGCAGCGAAAACATTATTTGAAAACAAAAGTCCGGCGGTTGCTACGGCGGCCAGTGTGTTGATCAGATAGTTGCTCATGGTTATCTCCTCGTTTAATGTCGATTATTATGCCTGAAGTAAGCTTAAGAAACACTTAATGCTAACTTAAGAAAAGCTTAACGTGGACTATATGACATCATTTCGATATCGTCTACTACCGCTTTTGTCTCTGGCTTGGCTTTCAGCAGAGAAAAAGCAGCCACATCCCATCCCTTATTGGGTTGAAGATCATTTAAACGAGTAAAGCTTTCATACAAATAACCTGCATACGCGTTTCGTTCATTAGGATTTTCCACTTGTGACAAAATGGAAGAAAGTGAAGCCAGTAAGGGAAGGTAGGGGCTGATCAAAGAGAATTCTTCAGAGGAATTGCATTCTTTTACCATACTCGAGAACAACATAATTTCACGAATTTGTCGATCTAACGTGTGTTCAGGATCGATCAACATCCAAGATTGAGCTAACGAAAGACCGAGTATTTGACTGTGTCGACGAATTGCGCCAATGTAGCAAGCGATGAAATGAATTTTTTCAAATCGGTTGAGTGTTTCGATTAAATTATCTTGTGCATCTTTTAATGGTACATCTGCATGCAAAAGTGTGCTTGTGATTTGAGATAATTTTTCAAATGATTCACCACATGCAATGAATAAGTCAAAAGGAAATTTTTTGATAGTGCTGTTTTCGAGTTTGGTTATACAGTCTTCAATCATCCCACCTATATTCCAGATGAGATTCGCGAGTTGAGCTAAAATAAAATCAAGTTTTTCAGGATGAAATAACGCGTTGGGTGTTTTGATATACTGTTCGAGTTGTTCACAATGTTGAATAATGAGATGTTGTATTTCATACGCGCATTTTGTGGTATTAATTTCATAACGATTTTATTGCTGCAAATATGATTTATTTCTTCCTCAAGTTGATCAATCGTAAATGTGGACTGTTGTAGTTTTTTTTGGCGGGTCACGGGGCGTGTGTTAAAGAGTCTATTTTGCATATTATTTTCTCCTTTTTTAATAGTTATAAAATTTTAGCTTTTAGGAGGGATTATATATTTTAATATAAATCCCCCTTAATCCCCCTTTTTCAAAGGGGGCAATAAAAATCAATATCGAAACATCGCAACGACAGGTGTATGATCAGACGGGCGTTCCCATGCGCGCGGTGTTTTATCAATGAAACATTTTGTGCAGTGATTGGCAAGCTGAGACGTAGCAAGAATGTGATCAATGCGAAAACCTAAATTGCGTTTAAAAGCATTCAGTCGATAATCCCACCAACTAAAACTTTTTTCAGGTTGAGGATGTAATCGAAAACAATCGCGAAATTCCATTTTGATAAGTTCATCAAAGACAGCGCGTTCAGGTGCGCTAAATAAAACTTGTCCATCTGCACGGGTTGGATCGTAAACATCTTCATTGTGTGGTGCAATATTAAAATCACCGAGCACAATGATTTTCGAATATTTTTCTTTTTCAGTTTGTAAAAATAATTTGAAATGTTCGAGCCAGTTTAATTTATATTTAAATTTTTCAGAAGTAACGCTCTCACCATTCGGTATATAAACATTGATAATGCGAAATTGATTTAATGTGATTGCTAATAATCGTTTTTGGGGATCTGAAAAATGGGGAAATGTTGAAATCACTTCGCTTGATATGTCACGCGATAAAATCGCAACGCCATTCCACGTTTTTTGTCCGTTGACAATGGCGCCGTAACCTATTTCTTTAAATGCTTCATGCGGAAAATCTTCATCAGGCATTTTTAATTCTTGCAAGGCTAGTACATCGGGCTTAGCGAAAGCTAGCCACTGCAAGACATGCTGTAAACGCACGCGTAACGAATTGACATTCCACGTTGCAATTTGAAACGTTTTTTCCATAATTAACCGCTGTAATACATATCAAACTCAACAGGATGTGTTGTTTGATTGAGACGTTGCACTTCTTCTCGTTTCAAGCTGATGTAAGCTTCAATGAGATCTTTGCTGAAGACATCGCCTTCCAATAAAAATTGGTGATGTTCTGCAAGATGATCTAACGCTTGTTCCAGTGAACTGCAAAGACAAGGCAGTTTGCGGATTTTTTCAGGCGGTAAATGATAAATGTCTTCATCAACTGCTTCGCCCGGATGAATTTTATTGCGAATACCATCGAGACCTGCCATGAGCATCGCGGAAAAAGCCAAATAAGGATTGGCCAGTGGATCAGGAAAGCGGACTTCAATACGTTTTTCAGGCTCTGTGAAAACATGTGGGATACGAATACCTGCGGAACGATTGCTTTCTGAGTAAACCATGGTGACTGGTGCTTCAAAGCCAGGCACTAAACGTTTGTAACTGTTGGTTGTTGGATTGGTGAAAGCGTTTAATGCGCGCGCATGTTTGATAATACCGCCCGTGTAATACAAGGCTAATTCTGAGAGACCCGCATATTGATCGCCAGCAAATAAATTTTTCTTACCCTTAGCGAGTGATTGATGACAATGTAAACCGCTGCCATTATCGCCAACAATGGGTTTAGGCATGAACGTAACGGTTTTACCGAAAGAATGCGCGACATTCTGAATGATATATTTGAAAATAAGCATTTCATCTGCTTTGATTAATAATGTGCTGTAACGCGTTGTGATTTCATTTTGATTACCGGTTGCAACTTCATGATGATGTACTTCAGGATGTAACCCGACTTCCATCAATGTTTTGCACATGGTTGATCGCAAGTCTTGTGATGAATCAACAGGTGGCACGGGAAAATAACCGCCTTTGACTTGAGGACGATGACCAATATTGCCTTCTTCCATGTGTTTGCCGCTATTCCATGCCGCTTCTTCTGAATCGATGGCGTAAAAACAGCCTTGCATGCTCACATCCCAACGGATGTCATCAAAAATAAAAAATTCAACTTCTTGTCCAAAGTGACAAACATCAGCGATGCCTGATGATTTGAGATACGCTTCAGCGCGTTTTGCGACAGCGCGTGGGTCACGGGAATAAGGTTTGCCTGTTTTAGGATCGTAGACGTCGCAGCGTAAATTCAGTGTGGGAATTTCGCAAAATGGATCAATAAAGGCCGTGTTGACATCAGGACGCAAGACTAAATCCGATTGATTGATCGTGCACCAATGCGCAATGGATGAGCCATCAAATACTTTACCATTAGCGAAAAAAGTGTCGTCAACTTTATGTTGAGGCAGGGTAAGGTGGTGTTCTTTGCCGCGGAGGTCACAGAAACGTAAATCTACAAATTCGATATGATTTTCTTCAATCGTTTTTCTAAGCGGCGATGCCATAACGCGCTCCATGACAGAGTCCATATATTTTGCCTCATGAGATAGTTGAAATCGCGAAGTATTCTAGCTGAGGTGACATATATTCTCTACAAAATTCGGCTTTTTTGGTATTTTCTTAAATCCTCGCTAACCTTGTTAACTTCATGTAAAATGCACGGCTCTTTTATTTTATTGGGTGTGCCGTGTCAGAAAAGCTTCGGAATATAGCCATTATTGCGCATGTTGATCATGGCAAAACAACTTTGGTCGATAAATTGCTTCAACAAACCGCGAGTTTATCAAAGAAAAATCAAACTGAACGCGTGATGGATAGCAATGATTTAGAACGTGAGCGTGGCATCACCATTCTCGCTAAAAATACTGCTTTAAAATGGCGGGATTACCGTATCAACGTGGTTGACACGCCTGGTCACGCTGATTTTGGTGGCGAGGTCGAGCGCATTCTCTCGATGGTCGACTCTGTTTTGTTGCTGGTTGATGCAGTGGATGGTCCGATGCCACAGACGCGTTTTGTCACGCAAAAAGCGTTTGCAGCCGGTCTTCGTCCGATTGTGGTGATTAATAAAATTGATCGTCCTGGTGCGCGTCCTGATTGGGTGATGGATCAAGTGTTTGATTTATTCGATCGATTAGGCGCGACCGATGAACAACTCGATTTCCCGGTGATTTATACCTCTGCATTATTGGGTTATGCGAAGCGCGATCTTCAGCAAGACACCAATGACATGACTGCTTTATTTGAAGCGATTGTCGAACATGTGCCACCGCCGGAAGTCGAACCGAATGGTGCGTTTCAAATGCAAATCAGCACACTCGATTATTCCAGTTACGTCGGCATGATTGGTGTGGGACGCATTCGTCGAGGTCAAGTCAAAGCGGGTATGCCCGTTATCGTCATTGATCGAGAGGGCAAAACACGTCAAGCACGTATTTTACAAGTGCTCGAATATTTAGGATTGGATCGTAGTGAAGTGCCATCCGCTGATGCGGGTGATATCGTTGCAATTACCGGAATTGACGCATTAAAAATTTCTGACACATTGTGTGATCCAGCGCAAGTCGAAGCATTACCTGCGTTAAATGTCGATGAACCTACTGTCAGCATGACTTTTCAAGTTAACACGTCACCTTTTGCAGGTCGTGAAGGAAAATTTGTCACGAGTCGTAAAATTCGTGAACGTTTGGAACAAGAATTATTACACAACGTTGCGTTGCGTGTGGAAGACACGGGCGATCCTGATAAATTCCGTGTATCGGGACGCGGCGAATTACATTTATCCATTTTGATTGAAAACATGCGACGCGAAGGCTATGAATTAGCTGTTTCACGTCCTGAAGTTATTACACGTGAAGTGAATGGTGAATTACAAGAACCTTACGAAACGCTGGCGGTTGATATTGAAAGCACACATCAAGGCGCAGTGATGGAAGTACTGGGTTCGCGTCGTGGCGATTTAAAAAATATGGTGACGGATGAACGGGGACGCGTGCGTCTTGATTATGTCATTCCTGCGCGCGCATTGATTGGTTTTCACACTGAATTTTTAACGATGACGTCTGGCACGGGATTATTGCATCATGTATTTAGTCATTATGGTCCCGCAGTCAAAGGCAATTTTGCGCAACGTAAAAATGGTGTGCTCATTGCAAATCAACTAGGCACTGCGCTTGCTTATGCGTTATGGAATTTGCAAGATCGTGGACGCATGATTATTGGTCCGCAAGTTGAAGTGTACGAAGGCATGATTGTCGGTATTCATTCACGCGATAATGATTTAGTCGTGAACGTGTGCAAGGCAAAACAATTAACGAATATTCGTGCAGCGGGCTCTGATGAAAATATTTTATTAACGCCACCGATTCAATTATCACTCGAACAAGCACTTGAATTTATCGATGATGATGAATTAGTTGAAGTCACGCCGACATTGCTCCGTGTTCGTAAAAAATTCTTGAAAGAACACGAACGCAAGCGGTCTACAAAATAATTATTTATTATGTTTTATGGGGGTTAGAGGGATAGCTTCTTTATCCTCCCGAGGTTTTTTTGGAGCAGGTTCCGCGTTCTCATCTTTCGGTTTCGAGTAAATGGGGGAACTCGTAACGCTAAATTTGGGTGCTTTGAGGGAGGGATTTCCTTCATTGAAATAGGGCTTGGGATCATAAACATCCCGATCCAGAATATCAAGCTTAGCATCTTCTAAAAAAGAAGCTTGGGGATTTTCATGAAATGCTGCTTCAAGTATCCCACAAATCTGTAAAGCTTCTTTTGGCGTTGTATTGCTAGAGAGAGTAGAGGCTACCTTTTCTATTTCTATAAAAGACTGCGATCGAAAAGTTGTACCTTCGTGTATTTTTCCCTCATTAGCTTCCCTAACAGCATTGTCTTTGTGTATATCATCTAATGAGCTATATTTAGGAGTTTTAAATCTATCTGCTTGAGGATTATCAGCTAATGTTTTGCTTATTTCCTTTAATGTGTCTATACACTTTGTTAACGTTAGCTTAGCATCCTCGTTTTTGTTTAGTAGTTCCAGGCTCTCTCTAACCTCGCTTAGCCCAGTTGTCAGGCTTTTTTTATCGCTTTTGATCGGCTTCCTCGGCTCCATAGGGCACCCCATATCTTGGTTGACACATTGAGTATAAACCGGATTTGGAAATTTGCTTGTGCCGTGATTTTTTGTATTTTTTTCAAATAGTTATAATATAAAAAATGCCGAAAGGAGGGGATAAAATCACCCCATTCGCGGATCAAACGGCATGTCCTTTGCCATTTTTTCGTAGAATGCGCGATCAGAATCTGTTTTGGCGGGGGGTGTATGAATTTGTAACGTGACGTATTGATCACCAGCAGTGGGTTTGCCTGGGAATCCACGGCCTTTGAGACGTAATTTTTGTCCGGATTGACTGTTGGATGCAATTTTTAATTCGACAGGACCTGCTAATGTAGGTGCTTTGACTTTTGCACCGAGTGCCGCTTCCCATGGTGTAATCGGTAAAATAATTGAAACATCTTTGCCATCCAACGTAAAAATTTTATGGGGCTTGATATCAATTTCAAGATAAAGATCGCCTGCGACACCACCCATACCGTGCGAGCCTTGTTTGGCTAAACGTAATTGTTGTCCTGATAAAATGCCAGGCGGAATTGTGATTTTGAGTGTGTGTACGCCTTCTTGCGATTGAATGCTGATGGTTTGATTGCCGCCATGAAAAGCTTCTTCCATGCTGATTGCAATACGTGCATGCTCATCGCGACCGCGCATGGGTTGTTGTGGTCTTGCGCGACGTCGAGTGCCTTGTGTGCGTTGCCCGAAGAGTGATGAAAAGAAATCACTGAAGTCAAATTCTTCAGCAGTGCCGCCGGGAAATCCATCACCAAATCCAGCGAAACCTTGCCAGCCTGGGGGTGGACGAAAATCTTGACCACTTTTCCAATTGCTGCCGAGTTGATCATAAGCAGCGCGTTTTTTTTTATCTTTTAAAACTTCATACGCTTCTTGAACTTTTTTGAAATGTTCTTCTGCGTTTGCTTCTTTGCTGACATCAGGATGATATTTACGCGCGAGCTTGCGATAAGCCTTTTTAATGACGTCATCGGCTGCATCGCGCGGGACGCCTAAAATTTTGTAATAATCCCGGTATTCCATGCGTTATTATCGACCTTCTGGTAAACGCACGACGAGAACATCACATTTTGCGCCGTGTAAAATTGCGTTTGCGGTTGAACCTAATAATAATGACAATCCATGACGACCATGGCTGCCACAAATAATAAGATCAGCACCAATTTCTTCTGCGACATCCAAAATTTTAGATTTAGTTGGACCAACTTCAACCCAGCGATCTTTGTCTTTAATGCCGAGTTTTTCAGCCATTTTGTTGAGTGCCACTTTGGATTCTTGAATGAGCTGACCTTCAATGTCTTCAATGCCAAGATACGCATAACTATAGCCAGGCAGTGGTTCTACAACATGAATGATGCTGAGTTTCGCGCCAGCATATTCGTGCATCGCTTTGACTTTCTTGGTAAGAAAATTGGTATCATCCGAAAGATGAGTTGCTAATAAAATATGTTTGTACATGATATCAATCCTTAATTAATGTATTAAACCGTTGCCGCAGACTTTGAGAATACCAGCCGATTGTTTTCGAGTCCAACCTGAATCATATCACCTGGCAGAAATTTTCCCGATAAAATTTCCCGGGCAAGCGGGTTTTCAATGTATTGTTGAATGACGCGCTTCAAAGGTCTTGCGCCGTAAACAGGATCATACCCTGTTTCTGCGAGCCAGCCGAGTGCTTCTTTCGAAAGAGATAGACGATAATCCTTTTCAGCCAAACGTGATTCCAAGCGACCTACCTGAATGCGCGCGATATGTTGGATTTGTTCTTGATCGAGTGGATGAAAAACAACGGTTTCATCGATACGATTCATAAATTCTGGACGGAAATGATGCGCAACAATATTTAAGACGGCTTGACGCATTTCAAAATAATCGCCTTTTTTGTTTGCGATTTCTTGAATGACATCAGACCCTAAATTCGATGTCATGACAATAACCGTATTTCTAAAATCCACTGTGCGACCATGACTGTCCGTCAAGCGTCCGTCATCTAATACTTGTAATAAAATATTGAAAACATCGTGATGCGCTTTTTCAATTTCATCAAATAAAATGACGGAATACGGTTTGCGACGCACAAGTTCAGTGAGATAGCCGCCTTCTTCATAACCGACATATCCTGGGGGTGCACCAACTAAACGTGCAACCGCGTGTTTTTCCATAAATTCTGACATATCAATTCGAATGACGGCATCGAAAGTATCAAACAAAAAATCAGCCAGGGATTTACATAATTCTGTTTTTCCAACACCGGTTGGCCCTAAAAATAAAAATGAACCGATCGGTTTATTCGGATCAGATAAGCCTGCGCGTGATCGTCGAATGGCATTACAAATTGCAGAAACGGCTTTATTTTGGCCGATAATGCGATGATGTAATGCATCTTCCATGTGTAATAATTTTTCTTTTTCGCCTTCCAACATTTTCGAAACAGGAATATGTGTCCAACGTGAAACGACTTCAGCAATTTCTTCTTCTGTCACTTTGCTGCGCAGTAATTGCGTTTCTTTTTGTTCGGCGACTGTTGCTTCTGCTAATTTCTTTTCGAGCTCCGGAATTTTTCCATATTGCAATTCAGCCATGCGTGTTAAATTGCTGGCGCGACGCGCAGTTTCAAATTCAAGACGAGCGCGATCCAATTCTTCTTTAATCGTTTGCGCACCATGCAGCGCTGCTTTTTCATTTTTCCAAATGGTTTCTAATTCGTCAGAATGTTTTTGTAATTTGGCTAATTCTTCTTGCAATTTTTCTAATCGTTTTTTAGAAGCATCATCTTTTTCTTTTTTTAAAGCTACTTGCTCGATTTTTAATTGAATAATTTTGCGATCCAGTGAATCTAATTCTTCTGGTTTTGAATCAATTTCCATGCGAATATTGCTGGCTGCTTCGTCGATTAAATCGATGGCTTTGTCGGGTAATTGACGATCAGAAATGTAGCGATGTGATAATGTTGCAGCTGCAACAATGGCAGAATCGGTAATTTCAACACCGTGATGAATTTCATATCGTTCTTTTAATCCGCGTAAAATGGCGATGGTATCGGGAACGGATGGTTCATCTACAATAATGCGTTGAAAACGTCTTTCGAGTGCGGCATCTTTTTCAATATGTTGACGATATTCATCGAGCGTTGTTGCGCCAACGCAATGTAATTCACCGCGAGCGAGCGCAGGTTTTAACATGTTGCCTGCATCCATTGAGCCTTCTGCTTTGCCGGCGCCCACCATCATGTGCAATTCATCGATGAATAAAATAATTTGTCCTTCTTGTTTGGCTAAATCATTTAATAATGCTTTTAAACGTTCTTCAAATTCGCCGCGAAATTTTGTGCCAGCGATGAGTGCACCTAAATCAAGCGCTAAGATTTTTTTATCGCGTAAACCTTCAGGTACTTCGCCGTTCACAATGCGTTGTGCGAGACCTTCAACGATTGCAGTTTTTCCAACGCCCGGTTCGCCAATTAAAACAGGATTATTTTTGGTGCGACGTTGTAAAACTTGAATCGTGCGACGAATTTCTGCATCGCGTCCGATGACGGGATCGAGTTTGCCTTGTTCGGCGCGTGCGGTAAGATCGATGGTATATTTTTCGAGTGCGCGCCGTTGATCTTCAGCATTTGGATCTTTTACGCTTTCACCGCCACGTTCATCGTGAATCGCTTGTTCAATCGTTTGTTTGGTTGCGCCACATTGACGAAGCATATCACCCACCGCATTTTTATCATCGCATGCAGCTAACAAAAAAAGTTCGCTAGAAATGTATTGATCTTTTCTTTTTTGTGCGAGTTTATCGGTAACATTTAATAAACGACTTAAATCATTGGAAATGTGAACATCCCCTGCGTTACCTTCTATTGTCGGTAAACGACTCAGTGCAGCATCCAATTGTGATCGTAATTCGTTTAGATTAACGCCTGCGCGTGTGAGCACAGGACGTGTACTACCGCCTTCTTGGTCCAGCAAGGCTTTTAAAAGATGAATGGGTTCGATGTAGGCGTGATCTCGACCCACAGCAAGTGATTGTGCGTCCGCTAATGCAGCTTGAAATTTACTGGTTAGTTTGTCCATTCGCATATCAGCCACCTTTTAACATAGATTAATTTAATGGTATGGGTTCTCAGGCGAAATCCCAAGACTAAATCGATTAATTTTTCTTAAGGT
>Ga0207150_1149_pt1 | contig 13052 bp, 14 predicted proteins | sample Alteio_BWMinHeat_32_FD_153526 | JGI IMG/M metagenome (GOLD analysis project Ga0207150, IMG submission 153526) | Enriched cells from forest soil in Barre Woods Harvard Forest LTER site, Petersham, Massachusetts, United States -... | ecosystem: Environmental > Terrestrial > Soil > Temperate forest >...
ACCTCGAAAGTCGTGCCCGTTTTGCCGCCGGGGGGCATCACGATCGACAATCGTGCCGTTGGCAGTTGTGATAGCCCTTGCTGTTGGGCGACCCCAATCGAGGGTGCCAAACAGGCGAGCCCAACAGCCAACGCCAGAAGCAAAGAATGCCGGTTCCAGCGGTTGCTAGTCATTTCACGTCCCCCGAAAGAACTACAGCGAAGCAAAAACTGGCGGTCGCGGAAAGCTGTCGGGGCGCGATGCCGTGTTGGCGAATCGGCCGGAAGGCGGGGCTTGTGCGGTCGCCACACAAGTAATCTCTATGGTAAGCAGCGGAGAGGCGACGGTCAAGAATCCAAATTAGTCGTCCTGTCGGAAACAACGCATCTATCAAAAAAACATGCTACCTTTGAAAGGCAAGTACTGTCTCGTACCCCGCGAGGCAGTACCGTCGCGATCCCCAACGAGGCGGTAGTTTGATCATGTTGACCGTTGATTTGCAGGCAGTGGCCGAGGCCGTCGTTCGTCGCGCGGAGCGTCAAGGATATGTTGTGCCGCGCGACATTCGCGAGGAGGTCGCTCATGCAGGTTTGCCGGATACTTCGTGGAAGGAAGTCCTGGAGCTGGCCCGCCCCAAGTTGAATTACCGTCACGGTCGTTATCACCATTTGCACCCGGTCAGCGAACGCGCCCAGCAGGCACAATCCCAGCAGCAGTCCGTGCAGGCCGCCCTCCGCCATATCATGGCGCTGCACCGCAAGAACACCCGCACCACCGAGCGACGCGAAAGCGAACGCATCGAGTTTGTGCATTCGCTACGCGTCGAGACCGAGGACAACCGCACCTTTCACGTGTTGAGCCGCGATTTGTCCACCACCGGTCTGCGCCTGATCAGCACGCGCAGCTTCCTGGGCCAGAAAGTGCGAGTGACCCTGCCGCGCTGGGATCAGAACGGGCCTTACACCTTCTCCGTGCGCATCCTGTGGACCTGCGCCATCGGCGATGATCTATTCGAGAACGGCGGCGCCTTCCTGGAGTTGCTGCGGACCGGCGACGCGAAATGAGAGATCAGAAGTCATAAATCAGAGGCCAGAGCAAAAAGCTCGCTGACCTCTTACTTCTGACCTCTGACTTCTGACCTCTCTACGAATCCGGCCCTCCCGCTCTCTCACCGTCCGGCCTGGTCGGCGACGACTTGCATCGCATCCAAGAGCGTTGGCCCATTTCCCACGATCGTCTTCAGCTTGTCGGGTTGCTGCGGGTACACAAAGCGGCCCGTAAAGGTGTAGCCGGCTTGCTGGCCACCTTCAAACTGCGACTCGACCATTCCCTGACTCTGCAGTCTCGCCCAGACTTCCTCGAACGAATGAGTCGGCCCCGGAACGGAGACCGTCAATGCCCCGGTCATCGGCGGAGGCGACGGCGGTGTCGGCGGAGATACAGTTATGCCCGGACTCGGGGATCCTGGGACCAGCGGACTCGGATTGGACACTAGAACGCCGCCGGTTGTCGGACCCGTACCGGGCGGCGCCGGGATTCGCAAATCCGGGTTGTTGTCGCGAATCGGCGTCGAGGTGTTGGTCAGCATTACCGTGCCCCCTTGACTGTGGGGGACAGGGATCGGCGGCAGTGTACTGGCGGTCATTGTCGAGGGAGTGCCCGCGTAACCACCAGCAGGTGTCGCGGGCGCTGTCGTTCCCGGATAGACTCCCGCTGTCGTCGCCGGCGCGGGCGTCACCGGCCGGCCACCTAGCAGCGGATCGGGCTGGTTCCGGTCATCATAAGCGCATCCCGCCACCAGGCTCGCCACCAGTCCGGCGACAAGCCAGCCGCCCTTGCATCGCCATCGACCGCGCCTATCCATTTTGCACATGCTCGCCATGTTCGCAGTACCTCTAGCCCAAGACACCGCGAGATACACCGCTCCGCGAGGAAGTGCAAGGGAGGATTTGAAAAGGGCGGTTAGTGAGTGGTGAGCGGTGAGTGTGGTAACATGGTGTGTGGTTTGGTGAGGCTACTACCAAACGGGAGCGGCTACTATGTCAAACGCCTACCTCGAAGACATCATCTTCACTTTCCGCAAACATAAGGACCTTGCCGAAAAGGCCTTCCATCAGGTCAGCGACGAGACCTTCTTTCACAAACCCGGCGAGTACTCCAACAGCATCGCCATCATTGTGAAACACGTCGGCGGGAATCTCGCGTCCCGATGGACCGACTTCCTCACCAGCGACGGCGACAAGCCTTGGCGCGACCGTGACGCCGAATTTGTCATTGGTCCTGAAGACAGCAGGCAACGACTGATCACAAGCTGGGACAGGGGATGGGCGTCGCTGTTTCAGGCTCTCAGTAGCCTTCAGGAGATCGACCTCGAAAAGACGGTCACGATCCGGGGCGAAAAGCATTCGGTCCAGCAGGCCATCCACCGTTCCCTCACCCACACCGCGTATCACATCGGCCAGATTGTGTACCTGTCCCGGCTGCTCATAAAGGAAGGCTGGGATTGGATTACCATCCCGCCGGGCCGGAGCCAGCAGGCGAAAGACGCGGGAGGTAAATACTTGAAGCAATGACCGGTCATTAGGCATTGGGCATTAGGCATTAGTTACCAATGCCCAATGCCTAACCCAAGATTTCCGCCAGATGCAGCGCCCGCACTCGACTCCCTTTTCGGCGCAAATAGCCTGCGATATTCATCAAACAACCGGCGTCGGTCGCGATCACCACGTCCGCACCGGTCTTTTCAATGAAAGTAGCTTTGTCCCGCACCATGGCCCCACTGATGCCCGGATAGCGCACTGCAAACGAACCCCCGAAGCCGCAGCACTCATCCGCTCGCTCCAGCTCTATCAATTCCAACCCTTTCACACGCTGGAGTAGACATTCCGGCTCTCGAAACAGGCCTAAACCGCGAAGGTGGCAGGACATGTGGTACGTTGCTTTTCCTTCGTACCTGGCTCCGACATCCTCGCATTTGAGAACATTCACCAGAAAATCCGAAAGCTCATGCGTCCGCGCCGCCAGATCATCCGCGCGTTTCTTCCAGGTTCGATCGCGATGAAATAGTGCCGGGTACTCAAGCTTGACCATCGCCGCACAGGAACCCGACGGCGTCACCACCATCTGTTCGCTGTCAAAGACCTCAATTGTGTGCCGGGCGAGATCACATGCATCATCATGAAACCCGCTGTTAAAGTGCGGCTGACCGCAGCAAGTCTGCGCCTTTGGGAAATCGACCTCGATGCCCAGTCGCTGCAGCAAGCGCACCGTTGCCACTCCCACCTCGGGGAAAAAGGCATCGCCCAAGCACGTAATCATGAGCGCGACGCGCAATTCGCTACCCCGGAAAACTGCTAGTGTCTCGGTTTGGAGTTGGAGTCCCGGCTTTAGCCGGCCGAAGCCGCGACTCCAACACCAGCGCTATGCCGCGGGGTCACAACAGCCGTCGGCTTTCTTCCGCGATACCGCGCCCCAGGAATTCCACCGACCGTTCCGCCATCCGCTCCGCATAGGCCCAGCTATCACCACCCACCGATGTCGCAAAATCGACCTCGTGCCCGATGCCGAGCGCACCTAGTTTCTCATGCAACCGGTCGTTCCCGCGCAACCATCGCCCGTTCGTGGGATCGCAAGCAAAGAAAACATGGGGCGGAAACTGGGCCGGATGGATCTGCAAGATCGCCGTATCTTGCCGGCACCGCTCCTTGCTTTCATACATCTCGTCGAGCGCCGTACCTTCGTGATATAAGTCGTGAAAATCCAGAATCGAATCGAGGCCGACGACAGTCGAGAACAGCTTGGGATGTCGAAACGCCAACCGAAGCGCTCCTTGTCCGCCCATGCCGAGCCCCAAAAGGCCGACGCGCCCCGCTGCCAGAGACCAGCGCGATTGCACGTACGGAACTACGTCGTGCACCAGCCACCTCTCGGCCGTGGTTTGCACATCAAACGTGGGCCAAGGTCGGTCAAGCCACCAAGTGCTATCGCCGCAGGGACAAATACAAGCCAGCCGATATTGTTTCAGCAAGCCTGTGAATGACGGCTTCCGATCCAGCATGACTTCATCGATATCATGCAGGAAAACGACTGCCCCGAGCGGCCGGACGACGTCCGGCACGTCATAAACCATCGCGGGCTTGTTGGTTACCTCAACTCGTTGCCAGTCATTTCGCAATGTACCGGACCTACTGATCTTTGAAGAGGCGAGCAGAATCACGGGGAGAAGGCGGGCGGCCGCGGCGGTATAGGGGTTTGCCGTTGACCGTCGGCGGAGCGCTGACGCGAGGTTCCTCGGCGCCTTCGAGGCGTTGCCCTTCGGCCGCGGCAGCGAGCCTGGCTTCGATCTGGACAGCGTAGTTCTCGGATAGCTCGAACCCGATCCAGCGGCGGCCGAGCTTTTTGGCGACAGTCAACGTCGTGCCGCTGCCGGCGAAGGGGTCAAGGACGATATCGCCCGGATTGGCACACGCTCGGATGATGCGCCCGAGAAGCTGCTCGGGCATCTGGCAGCCATGCCAACCGGCGCGTTCCTTGAATGTGCCGCAAACACGTGGAAAGTACCAAGTGTCTTCCGTAGGCTCGAATCCTTGAGGCAGGTCCTGGGGGCGCAGAATCCAGGTATCGTCCGGAAGCCGGCCATTAGCGTCGGCGCGGGTATCGGCGTAAACCAGCTGGCGGGCCGAGGGCACGCGAATGGCGTCGCTATTGAAGGTGAATTGCTTGGCGTCCTTGACGAAGTAAAACAGATGAGCGTGACTGCGGCTGAATTTCTGCTTGCAGTTGACGCCGAAGGTGTAGTACCAGATCACCCAGTTCCGGCAGGTGAGGCCCAAATCATTCTGAAACATGAGCTTCAATTCGGCAGCGAACTCGTCGCCAATCGCCAGCCAAAACGTGCCGCTATCTTTCAGGATGCGAACGACTTCCGCACCCCAGCGTTTGCACCATTGGAGATATGTCTCGGCTTCGCGGCGGTCGTCGTAGACATCGTAGTCGTAGCCGATGTTGAAGGGCGGGTCGGCAAAAATGAGATCGATGGTAGCAGAGGGAAGTTTGGCCATCCCCTCGATGCAATCGCCGCGATGAAGCAGGTTCACATCCATGCCAACATTCTTATGAAGTTGCGCGCCGGATAGAACTAGACCGGATCGATTTGAAGAGTGTCTCACGAACCCGACGCGTAAGCGAGAGCGCTGCCTAATAGGTGAAGAATTCTCGTCCGTGCACTATTAGACCACCTACGTGAGCGGCAGCTCCGGTCACGGCGATTCCCGATGCCAACAGCAATCGAACTGTCCAGCTCCTTGTCCTCTGCCGATGATCTCGTTCGGCCGTCAATGCCGTGACGCCGAACCACACGGCCGCCGCCGTCCCAAGCCAGCGGTGGGCCAGCAAAAGTTGCGGCGAAGTTACACCGTTGCCCGCCGCCGCAAACAGCCAACCCAGCGCCACGGTGGGAACTGCCGCTAGGAGTCCAAACCAGAGGCAGAAGCGGACCGCTTCTGAAGGTCGTGATGTGCGTCGGAGAATCGAGAGCATTTCACCAGCTCCCGCGGCTACGAACAGGGCAATCGGGAAGTGCAAGAACAAAAGATGAAACTTCCCAACCCAGCCGAGAAACCGATCGACGCCGGCCAGCGTGGCGGGTGGTTCGGCTTCGCCGATGTCGCCCATGTCGCCCGTGTCGCCCGAGGCAGGCGAATCGGAAATGGGCAGGGATGCATCCGGGGCCCCGGCCGCGATCCATTCGCGAATGGTTTCCTTCTGATCGGATCGGAGCGGGCCGCGCGGCGAATCGGCCGGCGGCATCTCATTGTGCGCAATCAGTTGCCACATTTCCGATTCGGCCGGCTCGCCCGGGATCACCATTTCCGGATTGGCGGCCACGCGGCGCAGGTCGAGCACATACCCGAAGCGGCCTTTGGGCTTAACCAGATCCGGGCCGTGGCAGCTGGCGCACTTGGCGGCGAAGATGGAACGCGCTTCCGTGCCCAGATCCCGCCCACTGGAAGGCGGGGCTGCCCAGACGCTCGTCGCCCCGAGCCATACCCCGCCTGTGATAACCATTCCCTGGATTAGCCACATTCCGCTCATGAAGCACCTATCATTCGATAGTCGAATCCACGATCGCTAGTGTGCCGGCCTTCTCCACATAAGAAATGTCCGTCAGGCCCAGTGCGGCCTTGAGCCGGTCGGCCGGGAGGTCACGAAGCGGCCCCGGCGTCCCTTTGCCCGGCTCCGCTTGCGGAAACGCCGTCGAGCGCGCCGTGTGGAACGTTACCGATCCTTCCACTTTCTGCATCACCTGATGGATGTGGCCATTGAGCACCGTCAGCGAGCCAAACGGTTTCAGGATCTTGAGTGCCTCTTCAGAATCGCGCGTGCCCCAGCCCCACTTCTCGTGGACAGTCCACAGCGGCACGTGGGCGAAGACGACGATCGGCGTACTGTTCTTCAGACCGCCGACATCCTTTTCCAACCAGGCGATTTGCTCTTTGCCGATCACACCCAAACCGCCGTCGCCGGTCCCTGATTTGTTGCTCGCCACGTTGACCAGGCCGACGAAATGGACTCCCTTATGGTCGAAGCTGTACCAGCCGGCACCTTTGGTGCCTTTGCCATACCGGTTCAGGTACTCCTTGTTGCCATCGGAATCGAAGTCATGTTCGCCCGGAACGTAATGAATCGTGCCGGACTTGACTTCCTTTAGAAGCTGGGCGACGGCGTCGAATTCTTCGGGCTTGGCAAGGTGGGTCAGGTCGCCCGTGTGCAGCACGAAGGCCGGCTGCTCGGGTAGGGCGTTGATCTTGGCAATCGTCTGCTTGAGCGTGGCGGCGACATCCTTGTTCGGATCCCTCGCGAAGCCAAGATGACTGTCGCTGATCTGCACGAAACTGAATGTCGGTTTCGCGCTGGGTTCTTTACCCAACAATCGCGACGTGGCCACACCGCCCGCCACGCTCCAGATAACTCCCGTGCCCACCCAGGCCATACATTTGAGCATGCCCCGGCGGTCGATCCCATCATCATCCGCTTGACGCTGCGTAACTCTCTTGTTGTCGTCGTGCATTTCTGGCTCCTCGTGACACCCCCTCTCCCTCTTCCCTCTAGGGAAGGGGGCCGCGGGGTTAGGTTTCCCCTTCCATACCGCCAGCGCCCTCGAAATATTCCTGCAAAAAAATCTTGCCGCCGGGGAAGAAACTTGACACACGACCGGTACGATATGATGACCGGAATCAGATTGACCGACGCGGCACGAGGTCCCGGCATTGCAAGCTCACGAGCGGAAACTGTTCGAGCAAGCGATGGTGCCGCATATCGACGCTGCCTTTAACCTTGCGCGTTGGCTGACCCAGGACGCTCATGCGGCCGAGGACGTAGTCCAGGAGTCTTACCTGCGCGCGGCACGGTACTTCCACAGCTTCCATGGAGGGGATGGGCGGCCCTGGCTCCTGGGCATCGTGCGCCGCACCGCCTTCGATTGGCTCGGGAAATACCGCTCGGAGGCCATAGCCAGTTACAACGATGAGACGCATGATCGCGGCGACGACTCCATGAATCCGGCATCCTTAGCCATCCGCGAAGATGAACAACAGAGTGTGCGGAGCGCGCTCGAGGACTTGCCACCGCAATTGCGCGAGGCCATCGTGCTGCGTGAGCTCGAGGGTCTGAGCTACCAGGAAATCGCCACGGTGGCTCAGGTGCCGATCGGCACGGTCATGTCGCGAATCTCGCGCGGCCGCCGCCAACTTCAGCAGCGCCTCGCTGGATCGTCGCAGGAGAAACTTCCATGAATTGCACCAATGTACAGCGCCTGCTCCATCCCTATGCCGACGGCGAGCTGGATCTGGTCCGGCAACTCGAGATCGAAGACCATCTTCATGAATGCCGCGCCTGTGGCCAGCAAGAAAAGAGCTTGCACTCGCTCCGTGATGCCCTGGCGGCGCCGGAACTGTACTACCATGCTCCGGCGGCACTGCGTTCGCGGCTGCAAGTCGCTACGGTACCGCTGCGCCTGCGGCAACGACGAATCCTGCCGCGACTCGTTGCTGTCGCCGCCGGGATCTTGCTGCTGGTGACGCTCCTCGGTACCCTGACAAGGGTACTATGGATGTCAGCCGATGACCGCATTGCCAATGTGGTGCTGGCCGATCACATCCGTTCGCTGCAGGTCAATCACCTTACCGATGTAGAATCCTCGGATCGCCATACCGTCAAGCCTTGGTTTCAGGACACGGCAAGACTCGATTTCGCTCCGGAAGTCCCGGACTTGTCGGAAGAAGACTATACGCTAAAGGGCGGACGCCTCGATTACCTCGCCGACCGCCCCGTCGTCGCGCTCGTCTACCTGCGACATAAGCATGTCATCAACCTTTTCACCTGGCCCGGTACGAGCACGAAGGACAAAACCGTACACTACCTCACACGGCAAGGATATCACGTTCGCCACTGGCAACGGGCTGATATGGTCTATTGGGTGGTGTCGGACCTGAATGATCAGGAGCTCGACGACTTCGTGCAGCTCTTCCAGCAACATGCCGCGCGCTAAAATCACCGTGCGCAATTCGGCTGCAGTCTTAAACCGACCCCCGAGGCCCCTGGAAGGGTCGCATAGTCAGCCTTCCGACCGCGGCAGCGGTCGCAGATATTAGCCGGTGGTTGAGCGTCAGCGATACCACCCGGACCGAGTGGCATTTCCTTGATCGACCCTGGAAGGGTCGCAGAATCCGCAAGACTCGTGCGCGGGGAATAAAGGCGGCCGCCGTTCGGTAGGAACCTCCGTTGGCCGATGTAAATCCGGAGGCCGGTCCGCTCGGCTGGCCTGTGCATCGTGCTAAACCCATCTCGGAGACAAACTCATGGCAGGTATCTCGTTTTCCACGCGCGCGCTTCTACCGGGCATTGTGGCAATTGCTTTTGCGTCCCCGGCCCTGGCCCAGACAGCCGGCTACTACTACACCGGCGACTGGCCCACCTTCTACTCGGAACCTTCCTCAACGTATCGAGCGGCGTCGGCGTACCCTCGCCCCGTCGAAAGCCCCAAACAAACCATGGGAATCGGTAAGATTAACGTCCGGGTTCCCGGCAACGCTCAAGTCACATTTAATGACCTCGTTAGCCCGGCCGGCTCTGCAAAGCGCTGGTTCGAATCGCCGAACTTGCGAACCGATCGCGGATTCTCGGTGAAGATCCGCGCCGAGTGGATTGAAAACAGCGCAAAAATCGAATGGTCGCGAACGGTTGTCGTTCACGCCGGCGACCAGCTAAACATCGACCTTTCGGACCGATGAATGCAGCCAGGTTCAGCGGCTGTCCGCCCGCCCAAAACGGTGTAAGGCCATAACTTGACTATGGCCTTACAGAATCGCTGAACCTCTTGGCGCGCAAGCACTTACATTTCCGTTTTCGGTAAGGCCATAACTTTTTCACCCCTCATCCCCCCTCAAGGCCCTTCCTCTTCCGCGGGCCGGGGGTGGCTCAAGCGAGCGTTTGAAGCATCAGTTGTAGAGTGGCGCAGCCCCGCCAAGATGAATCCGGACGCTCATTTCGACTGATGCCGGAAAAACAGCCACGACGGGACTCTTTCCCGCTATCATGCCTCCGGTGGGTGCGTCTTCCACCGGAGGCCCCCTTGTTGTCCAGTCGGCCGATTCTAGCGATAATAAAAACCATGTCCACGCGCAATGCTTTTGGCAAGGCGTTCACGCTCGTCGAATGCATCGTGGTGAGTGCGATCGCAGGCACCCTGCTCCTTATGATCTTGCCTGCGCTGAGCATCATTCGGGACCGCGACAACACAGTCAGATGCCTGGGCAACCTGCGTCAGATCGCCATCGCATTTAATGACCATGATGGCCAACTTGGCTGCATGCCAAGACCGGCAGGCACTAGCCAGTCCGACGGATCGTCGATCATATTCCAACTTGCTCCATTCACGTGTCATGCCATGGGAGAGAACACCTACACTCCGGATTACCCAATCCTTAATTGTCCATCAGACAGGAGCTACGGACACGGCAATGATGGCACCGGTTACGGGATCAATGTCCGGGGTATGAATGGATCTGATGGTCAGGGTGGCGCCGTCGTCGATAGCGATTCGTACACGACGATGGCTCAGGTATCGTCGGGGCCTGGCACGTCGAATCTCGTCTTAGGTGGCGACATCGGCCAAGCTAGCTTCTATCGGTGGATCATGCCGGTTGGCGGCGTTGGCTCGTCCGAGGGATCGTACAACGGATTTCTCGGCAGACACTTGCCCGACACAAGCACTGCGACGGGGCCAAGCGGGAATGTTGCAGACGCGCCATTGTTTTCCTCATTTCACACAAACGGCGCTGTGAACCTCATGCTCGCCGATGGACATGCCGTTACTGCGAACCTCAAGGCTCCTGTCCACGACGGTTGCATACCCAGTCTTGGAAACAAAAGTGGCATCTGGTTGGAGCCTGGCTTGTCGCCACCGGTAGCTGAAATCGGCATCGTGACCGCTGTAGGCATTGCAATTTTGGCGGTGGTAGCCGCCTTCGCGTATCTTCCACCTGTTCGGCGATTTCGGCTCGCTGTCCGTCCCAATAACGTGGTCCGCTGACTATTAGTCGAGAGTTGCCGGCCAGATGGGGTTTGCCGGGCTGCGCTCGCAAAAGCCTCGAAAGTCGGATATATTTTGCCCAGGCGTGCGTCATTACGGTGCGCTTGGCAGTCCCTTTCCGTTGCGGAGAGCAATGAATCATGACACATCGTTATTGGCTTCCGCTGATGTTTGCCGCGTTCGGAGCGGTGTTGGCGGCCCGTGCCGACTCGCCAACGCCAACCAAACCGAGAGCCGGCGCCGGTTCGGGTTCTCAACTTACCATCGAAGAGGTCCGCAACCGTTGCAAGAAGTTACTCGAAATGCAAGAGGCCGTCTTCCGGGAAACGAAGAGTCTGGACAACGACTTGCAAGAGGCTGAGGATGACAAGGCTCGCAATGCTGTCGTCCAGAAGTCCAACGATCAGTGCGTTGACCAGAACAAGATTGTTATCGAATGCACCAAGGCGCTTGACATGCTCGAGGAGGAAGGCTCAACGGTGGCTTTTCCGGAAAGCTTCCGGCTGCTTCGCAAAGATATGATGAATGTCGAGACTCGCTTGAAGAGCTCCGATGTCGGGGCGATGACGCAGAATATCGAGGAGGACATCATCGAGGAGTTGAAGCAAATGGTCGAGGATTTGTGGAGTTTAAAGCGCTTCGGACCAGCACGCCCTTCCGACGATATCAAGGGGAAACTGCTCGGTTTACGGGCGGAGTTGAAGCGGGTGCGCAGCATGCAAATCCGCGTCAACAATCGTACCAAGATGTACCACGAGGCGTATCCCGACGAGGAGCAACTCAAGCCGGAAAATGCCAAGGATCCGAAAGTGAAAGCGAAGCTTGAGCAAATTCAAAAGGAATTGGAGGAATTGAGTAACAAAGAAGCGACGATCCAGAGGATCATCAGGGAGATCGTCCAGCGCAGGAGCAAGTAGCCCTTCAGTCCGGTCCACCCGTTGCGGGCGGCGAATTACGCCGGACAACTATTCTAGCCTCCGTTACGCCTCCCAGCTTATCTGTGCTGGGGTGCAAGAACAGCGCCAATGACCAAACCATGAAAGCCGCCAAACGATCAACCTTATCATTTCCCCGAACCGAACCATGTCGAACCGTCCTCCCTTCTTAGAGGGGAATAGAGTGGCCCCTCACTCACTCACGCCGTTGGAGGACCACCATGCCAAACGATCCATCCCAATCCTTCGCTCGCGCCAGTCAAATCCTCCCTGATGCAACCACATGGTTATGGCCCGGCTGGCTCCCCAAAGGCAAAATCACCCTCTTCGAGGGCGATCCCGGCCTCGGCAAGTCATTCGTCACGCTTGACCTCTGCGCCCGCCTGACCACCGGCCGCCCCATGCCCGACGGCTCGCCTTCCCCCCAAAGCTGCACGGTAGGGGGCGCCGATGTTCTCCCCTCTCCTCTCGGGGGAGAGGGGCCGGGGGTCAGGGGAACCACTCCCCCCGCCAACGTCCTCGTTATCAACGGCGAGGACAAAGCCCACGACATCATCGTCCCGCGCCTCAAGGCCCTCGACGCCGACCTCGACCGCGTTTACGTCTACAGCCCCAAGGATCTCCTCAATCGTTTCTCGCTCCCCTCGAAACTGGATTTACTCAAGGCCATAATCGCCGATATCAACCCGGCACTCGTCGTCATTGATCCGATCACTTACTTCCTCGATGCCTGTGTCTGTGTCAGCAGTGACCACAGCATTCGCCAAACCCTCGGCCCGCTGGACCATCTCGCTGATTCGGTACAATCGGCGTTCATCCTCGTCCGCCATCTGACCAAGTCAATACGCCAAGACGCCATCTACCGTGGCGCCGGCTCCGTTGGCTTCATCGCTGCCTGCCGCACTGCCTGGCTCATCGCCCGCAATCCCCGTCCAAGACTCCGCGCTCGATGCGAATCTCCAATCCCGCCATACATCGCTCCGCAGGTCTCCCCAGACAGCGCTCGGCACGGGTCTCTAACCCCGCCGCACAAGGTTTCCGCCGATGTCATCCTCGCTCAACAAAAAAACAACCATGCACCCATTCAAGCGAGTATGGCTCTCGAATTGGGAGCGAACCTCGACCAAACGCCAATAATCCATTGGAGCGGTCCATCGACATGGACGTCCACTCAACTCCTCGCCCGCGGCACTAAGCTACTTGCCGCCGATCGCGCTGCCGAATTGCTCGAAGAGTTCCTTTACCCTGCCCCGCGTACCGCCACCGATATTTGGGATTGGGCCAAGCAACAGCACTTGGGCCACACTGCCGTTGAGGGCGCAAAGAAGAAGCTCGAAATTCGGACCATGCTCATCTACAACGGCACCAAGAAACACTGGTGGTGGCTCCTCCCCCATCACTCCCCTCCAGACGCCGACACCGATCCCGATTCCCTCGAACCCTGGCTCAAACCCCTCCGCGAAATGTACCCGTCCCCAACTCCCCTCGACGACGACGCCTAATTCAGGAGTCAGGAGTCAGGAGTCAGGAGTCAGAAGTCAGTGGAC
>Ga0207150_1153_pt1 | contig 12869 bp, 13 predicted proteins | sample Alteio_BWMinHeat_32_FD_153526 | JGI IMG/M metagenome (GOLD analysis project Ga0207150, IMG submission 153526) | Enriched cells from forest soil in Barre Woods Harvard Forest LTER site, Petersham, Massachusetts, United States -... | ecosystem: Environmental > Terrestrial > Soil > Temperate forest >...
TTTGAACTTGGGAAATAAATTGACACTCCGTTCGAGCCATATTTCGCTTTGCGGGTATCGTTGACGTAATTCTGCAAGACCATCGCCCCTATTTGCTTTCGCGCGTCTTTGGCTTGACTGACAATGTCCGCTTTGTCCGAACATTCGGCCACAATGTTGTCTAGGAACATTCCAATATCAACATATTGCAGTCCGTAGTCTGGCGCATATGTGAGGCTATCGCTACGTGCTTTCTTGATGTGCGGCAGCAGATTATTATCTTCCAGCGAACGGTTCAGAATGCCCGCAACGGCACTGACCTTCGATGCAAGGTTTTCAACTTGGGCCAAGTCCAGCGCGGCCATTGTTGTGTCGTCCGTTTCCTTGTAACGGTCGCGGTAAGCATCAACGACTGACTTTCCGACTGCAGGGCCGTCTATACTTGGGTCGGCCGTGAGCGCCTTCAACCAAATACTGTAGTTCCAGCCCCTGGCGGGCTCTAATTCTTGACTGGCAACCATCACTTTTCCAACCTCGCGCATCGCAAATGCAGTTTCAATCATCGACATCAGGCATGCATCGAACGCAATTACATCGAGGCGTGCATTGCCAAGGTACAAACGAAGAGCATCCTGCATATCACGGTTGTAGAGCTTGTTGCCAGTATCTTCATCTTGTGAGAGCCATCGAACCGTTCCATGTATGCTTTCATCTATTGCAATGGCGTCCTTGGGCGAGCCGCTTCCCTTGAAGCCAGCTTTTGCCCAAATCTCCTTTCGCAACGCCAATGCGGACTCGTACAACGGCCCCTTCTCGTGAGTCAGTGCGCTGTAATATCGCCATCCTTGTCCATGATCCCAAACGATTAGCATGTAGTGTTTGGCTGGGTATGTTGATTGAGACCATCGCACAAACTCCATCAGCACGTTGCCACTTCCCATGTCCACTTTGCCCAAGTCCTGCACTGCGTTAGCTTGCGTAGGCTTCTGGTCCTTAGTGATGCGAAAGCGCAAGGTCTTGGACCAATCTTCGGGAAAGCGCGACGAATAGTGGCGGTTCGGCCGCCCCAACTCGACAAGGATATTCACGTTTTCCGTGCTTCCCACAGAAGCCATTTCCACGAAATTGTGATACGCATAAGGCTCAAGGTTGTTCTTAGCGTTCATGAATACCATTACCGTCCACTCTGGCTGGTCCGCCGCTTGGCATTGGGACGGAGCCAGAAACACGGACGAAGCGGCCAGGTAGCCGGCGGCTAACAAGAAGCGGTGCATCAGCGGTCCTCCATTGCGGATAAAGACTGTCATCGTTTCTCGACTCCAGTAATCTGCATCACCAATGCTATGTTAGGCATTTCCTCGATGAACCATGCTAATCCAGTCCCTCTTGCTGGTGCCCATGTCTGCGGCTACTGTATATGCAGAAACTCCACGCCACCAACCCTGGGCATGCTTCCCTCAGTGAAGAGCGTAGTCTTCCCCGGTACAGTCAACAGGGTGTATGGTACAAAAACTACACTCAGCCCTTCATGGTTCGCGTTTTCAATCGCCGACGCAGCCACTGACAGGTCGAAGCTCTCGGTCATCGTGTCACCAGCCGCGCTATCGTGCTCATGACCACCATGAGCACCGTGACGGAACATCGCAAGCGAGCCAATGAAACTCTTGTCCGAACGCATCAATTCTGTCGTTGTCTTTGTTGTGAAGTGCACATCGAATCCAGTTGCGTGCATTGTTCCGAGTTGGACGCCATGAAGTCGCAGGACCATACGCGGTGTGGCGTTGCCGCGATTCTTCTGGGCATTAATTCCCTTGGCAATTCCTTGCCTCGTTTCTTTGCCAAAGGAAACGACAGTTCGCTGTCCGGGAAGCACTGTGAAGGCTTTTGGTCCCTGGGCAAGTGTCTCGATTCTCTTTATGGCAGGGATGGCATTCTCCAGCGGTGCCCTTGCCATGTCGGGCAGTGCCAGCGGTGTGCACTTTGGGTCCTCATACTTAAACTTGATGCCCATCGCTCGATAATCGAAGAATGACTTTCTCGGCTCATTGACGACGGTTCCATCTGAATCATAAAAGAACCAGGCACGCTCGTTGAACCAATAGTTGGAGGGCAGCTTTCCCCACTTTTTGCCTTGCTTGCAGGACCATTCAGCCCATAGGCGATCTATGTTCGAGTGATGAAATGGGAAAATCGGATCAAACGCAGCGGTTGGTGGAGAAGCCATTCCGCCGGCCTTGTCACCAATGATGCCACCCACGGCCCGGTGAATCTGATCATGCGGATAGCTTTCAAGCAAACCACGCGTGGAGGGGTCCTCGTCCGCGATACCGCCACCGAGTCCTTCGCGCTCTGTTTCTCCGAAGAATACGTCAGCATCCATTGAAAGCGAATCGTCCACTGCTGAATCGGAAAGTTCTAAGATCGGCAGACCCGTTGCAAAGGGATGCTCGTATCCGCAGAGATAGTAGTCCCTTTCTTTGTGATAGAGCGGATTAATGTTCTTGGGGTCGTTGTTGTTCAGGTTGGCATCCATGTGCTCAATGCCAAATTCGCGAGGGAATTTCCGGTTACCTTTGTCTTTGTAGTTCCAGTAGGGCAATGAAAACCCGGTGTCCCCGGTGTGGATGCGCAAGATCTTCTCGAAGTAGTACGTATAGCCTCGATGCCAAGGCAGGAAATTCGCCGAGTTTTCTCCGAAGTGAGGACATTGATTCCAATACCGCTTCTGAAAGATGTCGTTCACCTTTGGGTCTTGGGCTGCTGCCGCTGCCAGCAAGTCGCTGCTGACCGCATGCATGGCGGCTTGAAAGAACCAGCTTAGAGGGTCCGAAGGCAGTCGGATTTTCATTTCTTGAACGCCACGTCTCAGGGATGCGACCCACTTGTCGTTCTTGACGAATTCGTCGAGCGGCATGCGTGGTCGAATCTCGCTTTGCGGCTGCGCGGATACCGCACCGACTGTAAGGAGTTGGACCGCAGAAACACCAAGTAATTCGATTGCCTCTCGTCGTGAAAGCGTCATAAACCAGCCCTCTCCTTTGACTTGATTCAACGTCGTCTGCAGCTGCGGACGTTGAGCATACCGAATGCCCAATCACTTGAGGTAAGGTTCCGGTGCGTGCCTGCGTCATTGCTTCGCAGGCCGCGCGAGCTGCGGAATTGCCCAAACAAAATCAACTTGCAAGCACTTCAGATCAGGATTTGGGCTATCTAAGATTTGCCAAAACCAGTTGGGATCTGGGTAGCCGTTGTAACTTTGTTGATTGTCACCAGGAAGACTCGGCTTGAAGCCTGACCCAAAGGCATCGTGGCCATCTGCAGCGACGGCGGCGCGAGAATGGCAGGTAATGCATGACGCCGAAGCGACAAAGCCATGCTCCGTCACCGAGTTACCCAGGAGTGTGGGAATTCCGGTGGAGTCGGCAAAGTCAACTTGCGACCCTTTCAGGCGATAATTCATCCACTCCGCTTTCCACTCTTCCTTGTAGCCAGCATCGCCAAACAAACTCTCTAGTTCTTTTGTGACCGTTCCGGCTGGATAGACCTTGCCCAACTCAGTTGCGTTTGGTGGCTGAAACGGCCCGGAATTGAGGTAGGTAACGCCGAAGGTATCTCTGCTGCCAATGTAGTCGCTCCGACCAGGATTATCGGTCCATTCAAAGGTCGCCCAGAACCAATTTGGAAGCACCTTTGAGGAGATGTGCATGGCCACAAGCCCATATAGCGTTCCCGTTTCGTCGTAATTCCAGTGATATTTGGTTTTGTCCTCCGGCTTGATCTTGACCCAGTTGGCCTTGATCTCGATAGCATCCGTCGGAAACGACACACGCAGCTTGTTCTTGAAGGCGGCAGCAAGTCCCTGCGTGTAATAGAGCTGGTTGTCCATTATGTATTTGAACGCGGGCTTGTTACGGAATACTTCTTCGTCGGGGTTGAGCACTCCCTCAGCATGAGCAGTCTTTGGTCGAAGGGCACGCGGACGCAATTTCATGCGATGGCCGCGATCTTTTCCTGGCCAGGTTGGTGGCTTTGTGGGATCCGGCTGGGCTGGAAAGGTATCGTCGTCCGAAGCCCAAGTTTCCCACAGTGCGTTGTTCGTGGAAACCTTTTGCCCACCGGCCGTTACTTCCGTCTGATACGGTCCTGGAGCATTGACGTACACGAAGAGCTGCCAGGCGAAATAGTCTGGCTTGTTGATCGGCGTAACGGGATCCTTTTCTGGACTCGGCAGCGCTTGCGCTGGTTCCCGCCTATCAGCCGAATCGACACGGCGGAACGGTAGTAGGATTCCCGCAAACAACATGGCGAACAGAGCTATGGCGGTGACTCGTCGCATGAGGGGACGCTCCTGTTCAGGTAGTTTATGGCTGAAAACCATCTTTCATCCATTGTTCAAACAGTTGAAGTTGTTCCGGGGGCCAGTAGGGTCCGCCCGGAGGCATTCGATTCATGGCGAGCGCGCTGTAAGCTTTGCGAGCATTGGCGTGGTCCGGGTAGCCATTGTCCCCGGTTGCATCACTCATGTACTGGTAGTCGTCGAGCCGCACGCCATGTGGTTTCATGTGGTTAACATCGATGGAACGGAACAGTGGGAGCAGATCAGTGCTGAATGACGTAGCCATCCTTTGATCTCGATCAACGACGAAAGCAAGGCCCTTCCAACCGCTACGCGGAAGGGCCAGGCCACGGCACGCCTTTTCACTGGCGGCAAATAACCAGCGAGTCGCGCGAAACCAAAGCACTTGGAATACCAATTCCACAGAAAGTTCGGTTTGGCTTGCAAGTCTCCACAGTGTTGGTAGTTACGGCAAACATGGCTCCGAATTACCTAGCAAGCCGAAGCACATTAGGCCGGATTCTTCGGCATGGACTGCCGAATATTTCCGCTTCTCTTAACACTGTCTGAGCTGAGCATGCCCTTGATCATGCATGACAGCTGCCTCATCGAAACATGTGCGGCTGCAAGCACCAGCGATCCTGCCGAACGGGTGCTGAGCATGGCGCCGGGGACGGTACGCGAGGCAGTGCCGAGCACCGGATGGGACTGCATTGTGGCGGACCTGCACGAGCTGCTGATCCAGGACCTGGCAACGGAAGTGCCAGCGGCATCACGACCGGCGGCGCGGAAAGGGGTGCGGAATGTGGTGCGCGCGGGGGAATGGAAGGCATTGTCGGAGATGGTGCGGTCACTGGTGCGCGGGGTGGTGGGTCAGTTCAGCCCAGTGCCGAGGCTGGTGTCGAGCACGGCGCAGGAAGCGGCAAGGTATACCGCATAGGGCCTCAGTCTGACCTCGCGTTGCTGCCTTCGTACACTCCGTGGTGGATGCCTGGGCATCGGTGTTGACGCAGGCCAGTTCAGCAGCCGAAAATGACCACCGAGCACGGGAAGAGTAGCGTTGTAAAATCCGGGTACGCAGGGCTGTTCGCGTAGCTGAACCGAGCTTGATGGGCCAGCCTGGTTGTCCCTTTGCCAGGCTGTCCTCCTCCCATCCTCCCACCCTCTCCCTCACCCAGGCCCGCAACCACTCGGCTTGCAGCCGCTGGCTTATGGGCCACATAGCTCTCTTCTCACCCGCGCTTGTACCCGTAGAGCCACCTAGCCGTGCTTGGCCCGATGTTCCGCGCGGAATGCACCGCACCAGCGGGAATCAGCAGCTCCTCACCGACGCCTGGATGCCGAACCACGCCGCCGATCTCGAACTCCATCTGACCTTCCAGCACGGTTACCAGCTCATCGGTGTCGTGGCGGAAGTCCTCCCAGCGCTGGGCTGGTGGGTCAGTCCAGAGGTCGCAGGAGAATCCACGAGCTGCCCAGTTGGCGGCGATATTGTCACGGTCGAGTTCAGCCATTTCGGTCCTCCAGCGCAGATCATCCGTCATTATCGTCCCTTAAGTACAGCGGTCCAGCACATACAATCCCCAAGAAGAGCCCATCGAAGTGAAAGCTGTTGGCTGGCGAAATCGACCTGCTGTCTAACAGGCCGAAGAGTGCTTTTCGGACGATTGCGGAGTTATCATTCGCACGATATTGGTACCCGTTACATGGCGACTTCACGGATAACCGGCCAACGAAATGACTTGCCTCAGATCCACGTCGCCCTTGCAGACTATTTTAGCGCGAACCAAAAAGGGGCGAGATTGTCCTAAAACATGGGTCACTGCGGCTGACAACGAGGAGCGCTTATCCGCAAAGCGAAATTTGGCCAGATGGAAAACTGGAAAGACATGATCGCGATCCTCCGTCAATAGAGACCCGGAAGCAATCAAAAGGTTCGCGCCAGACGCTTTGCGTAAATCACCAAATCAATAGTGAGGATGAAATGGGAGGCAAGAAAAACGGTTCGCCGAAAAAACCATCCTACGATGCGAAAGAGGTTTTCTTACAAGGCATGAGCTTCGAGTTTTCTAGCCGGATACTGGCGAGTGACAACAATAATCGACTGATGCAACTCCATCAACAAAAGATAGTTAAGCAAGTGCCGTCTACTCATACATCTGAACTTCCCGTTGAGCTGCAAGCAATTCTTTCTCAGCATCCAGATCAAGTACACCCTGACATGGGAATTAGCTCGACTTCTGACCTATCGCTTGTTCCTACTTCCATACCATCCATAATCAACGCCGTTTTTGCTGTTGAACTATACCTGAAGTGCCTCTTGGTCATCGATAATCGCCCAAGGCCACAAAAACATGAGCTTTCCATGCTGTTCGATAATCTGTTGGACGACCGCAAGAAGTCTGTTGAAGAACTGTACTTGGAAACCGCAAAGAAAAGCCCTGGCGAGTATTCGCTGCCGCCATTGGCGCATGGGGATTACGCAATTCGTCATTGGCTGAAGGACAATGAGAACGTGTTTATCGAAATGCGATACGTATACGAGCTGGCATCATGCAGAGGCGGCAATCCATTTGCCCCGCTAAACGCTTTGCGTGGAGTTATCCTTAGAATCAAGCCGGATTGGGTAAAGCTGACCGCTTGCCTATGTACTCGACCCATTGTCCTATATCCGAGCTAGCAATGACAATCCTTCTGATGGCATAGATTTCGCCGTAGTCAATCACAAGGCCGCCGCCGCTAACCGCTCTTGGTGTCGGTAGAGTTCCGAAGCCTACGATAGTTGTCCCGATGATATCGTCCGGAATCTCTGCACCGGCCCCCAAGCCCTCGCTGGCTTCAGCGAAGGGCTTCTGGGCCGTCACCATTCCTCGATCACGCGGCAACAGTTTGCAGCCCTTGTGCAGGGTCCTCAATTTCTTTCGGCTCAACCACCCGTTCGACAATCGCGGGCGCTGAGTGAAGTTCTGCGTTCTCCCATTTCAGTGCGTTCTCGAACGCCTCAATTGCCTCGTCTTGTCGTTCAAACGTACCAATCGTTTGACAGCGGCCATCACGATAGATACGAGCCGTCCATGTCCGGCTTCGCTCATTGAAGCGGACGCCACGAATGCCACTGCCGCTATCGCTGCGAACACGGTGATGTTGTCGGGCTTCCTCTTTGGTGACTACCTTGAGATTCTCGCGTCTATAGTCAAGTCGGTCATGGTTCAAGAAAATGACCTCTTGCCCAGGTCCAGGATTCATGAGTTGTCGGTGCATGTAGCAGAGGCGGTCCTTGCCATTTGTTTTCTTGTGCCTGACCGCATAGCCCTGAGCACCGTTCCGTTCGGCCCGGTAGCACCACTTGACCTCGGAAAGTAGCGGGTAGTCCGCGTCATCAACACGTGCGATCTGACCTTTAGAGAGCTGGATTTCCTTCATTGATGTGTACCTCCATGTTGAAATTGAATCGCCGTCTTCGGCTTATGTGCTCCCAGCTCCAAGAAGGAAGTTGAGCTGGGACATTGGCTGAAAAGCAGCCAAGATGTTCAGCGTACTGCGGATTTCAGAGGAGCGCAATAGCAATTTCAGAAGAAAAACCGAATTCAGCCGAATTGAGTTGCTGAGCTGAAAGGCGAGGTGGCCTGACCCGCGAGTTCGTCGGCCACTTGCCGGGTTGATGTGGGTTGGCTAGGATCGCATCGTTATGGGCACGACAAACGGAGCGTGGTCAGATGCCTGAAAAGCGTCGAGCGCTGGCAGCCATTTCCGCATTTGGGCTACTTGGCGTATCCTTTGCGTCCGTGCTCGTGATCGGAAACTTGAAAGCGTTCGATGAACACGCTGGCACCGCTGCCAGTTGCTTTGCGGTGTGCATTCCGCTTGGGGTCGGCGGGTACGTGCTCTACGAATTTGCCAGCGGGTTACCGTTCCCAAAGGCGGTCCAATCCTACGTCAAGTGGGCCTGCTTGGCGGTGATGGCGATAGCACAGTTTGGTTGCGCCATCGGACTTTACTGGTTCTTTCGCCACATCTCCGATCATGCGGGTCAGTTGTTCCTTTGGACGGCCTTGGCATGTTATGTTGTGGCAGGGCTGATAATGGTTGCTGGTGTTCTTACCCATTTGAGTCGGCCGCACGTTGAGCCGAAGGCAGACGCCGAGAAGCAAGGGCCGGTGATAGAGGACAATTCTCGAAGTCAGGAACCTCGCATCGAAAGTTGACCGACCCAGTGCTGAATCATTATTCCCGCAAGTGTCGTGCTTCCGCAATCCGCCTTACCGACCGGGATCAGTCGGAATACAACGGTGCCAACACCGGCTGCATGATTCGGCTGGTAGTATTTTCTCGCCCTCATCACCGACAGGAGAATGACCATGCCTTTGCAGCCCGATCAGCAACAGGATCTCTGGAATTGGCTTACAAGTGCTGTGCCCCAACCAGAGTGCCGCTTCTGCGCAACTCCCCTACAACAAGGCAACATCGGCGGAATCATCGAGGTACCGGCGGCCAGTAATCCAGATCAAATGATCCGAATGCTCTCGCTTACTTGCGGCAACTGCGCGGCCAGGTCGGCCATCAGTATCGTCGTAAACGGAACGGAGCTGGAGTTTCCGACGACGGTGCTCCCGCAGCAAAAGAGTCCTGCAAATCAGCCTTCGCCAGAATCGATGGCAAGTTCCAAGTAGCAATGTCAGTGCAAGGACGACGCCGAGCCAGTTCCCTGCTGCACTCCAGCATGTTGGTATCGAGTGTCAGAAGACCCGATCAGCATACCCTTTCGTCGCGCTCACCTCGTGCTGGCCGCGCCCGATGAACCTGCCCTGGGCAAACGACTCGGGCAGCATGAGCTTGTCGCCTTGTTGTGCCCGGCCATACTTTGCCTTGGCTATCTAAGCACTTTCCCCGCTCAGTCCAACACCCGCATGCCCATTTCACAAATGACCTTACCGTCACCAAGATTATGGAAAGCAGAGATGCCGCCATCCTGCGAGATGACAAAGACAAATGAGTCGGGCACCTGCATAATGTAGGACAAGGCAGATTGGTGGCGTGAGCCACGGTTTCTCAAGATCTCCTCAGTCCTTCGGTCGATTCCGTGCCGATCAACCACGCGACATCCGGCCCGCAGGGACAATGACTTTTCAATTATCGCGTTGAAGGCAGCTACTTTGCAGCTATAGTTCATGACAATCGCTCCATCCACCCCAGCGAGGTGAGCAATCGATTTGACGCCGTTTTCCAGCATTACGGTATCGGACGCCACTGTCAAAGCATGGGGATTCTTGCGAACGTCCTGGCTCTCTCCGGCGGCACGACCGCCATGAAGCCTGGCAATGTCGTTCCAGTATCGGATGAGAAGTTCTTGCAGCAAGAGAGAGTCGAGCTTTTTGAGCGATGAGAAGTGATTTCTGCTCGGCTCCTTGGCGACAATGAGTAATCCGCCATGTCCAAGCCCTACGATGGCTTTGGCCAGATCGTTGAATATGTCTTCGAGAGCCTCAACAGTGCCACTCGTCAGTTCGTGCAATTCCTGCTCGATGACTCCAGCCAGTGCCCTCAAGATTGTGCTTTGCTGAAACGGGTTTTCCTCACGAATTTCGCCTGCCTTGTAAATCAGAGCAATTCCGCCAGATGACATTTCGATGTGGCCTGGTCCCCTGATGATTAGTTTTAGTGGATTAGCGATGCGCCCTGAGCCGTAGCCAAATTCTCGCAATTCATTGAGCACAGTAACATGGATGCCACTGAGCAGAATCTGCCCGTTGTCGCAAATGCAGCAGATATGGCTTCCAGGAGCCGTGGCGTGGGCCAACGTGGCGATTTCCTGGGCGGTTGGTCGAATACTGTTATCGAACAGAAAGTGGAACGCAGTTTCCGAGCCACGTCGATAGCTCATCAGGCACACCGATGGGAAACGGCCCTCATCCGGGATCATGCTGGCGTAAAAGGCCGTCTTGATAAACTCTTCGACCGTTCCACGCTGAAGCTGCAAGTTGTACCGCTCCGGCATGTCCCGTTGGGATTGAATGAATCGTGTTGCCGCTTGCTGTGCAAATTCAACGATGTCTGCCATTTGTGTGTACCTCTCTTTGTTCTTATTTGACCGCCGCATCTCTCTGACCGGGCGGGTTGTGCTGATTGATTCGCAGTATACCGCGCAACACGGTCGGGCCAATGTCGGCTTAGGATCCCAGTACGTTCAGGAATGCTATGTCGGCACGGCCGAAAGGTCGTTGATAATCCCGGCCAAACTGACTGAACAATACCTACTAATTCGATTGCAGATTCTCCCCTTCGTTAGCGACCCTGTTTGGGCGCGCTACGATGGCGCTGGAGCGCATCAAGGCTGGGTGGCCTGGCAGAATGGGTTCGGGACGCGAAGAGTTGCCCATGAAAGCGCTGAGGCCCTTGCTGTGGTCGATGCTGAAACGAGGGTCGGCGTCACTCGAACAACTGAACCTGATCGGGCTGTCCTTGTTAATGGAAATCGCGGGGCGAAGTGGACCCATCCTGGGTAGTTGTCGCCGCTTAAATGTCGGGTGATCAGCTTTGGCGTGGCCGTTCAGCAGACGTTGGACAACGAGCCACGGTCGTTACGGGACCTCGCGGACAGGATGACGGTAGACATTTGACGGATCGAGGGAGGACTGATGGACAAGGAGGACCAAAGGGACAAATGTCTTCGGGTTCGGACATTTGGGACAAATGTCTGGAGTGGTTGTGGGTACAGACAAATGTCCAATGTGTCGGGCAGTATGTCTCCTGATCGCCAAAGCGTATGGCTGTCCTCGCTGTCCATTCCTCATCCAAGCACGGTCGGGCTGTCCTTCGTGGGTCGCAGACGTAGACGGGCTGTCCTCTGGACAAGTGATAGGGAATTTCGTCGCACCCATCGGTTTTCGAGGGTGATGGACGGAACACACACTGCTTCAAGGACTTGCGACGTTTTTTGAGCCGTTTCGGAAGTTTGCTATAACTAAAGTACCATAGAACTTTCTTTCTTTATAAGAGTAATAAAGTTCTATGGTACTTTAGCACTACCAAACTTCAGATTGCTGCCATTTTTGCGACCACGAACGACATAAACCCTTGCATTTACGACACTTGAAGAGAACAGCCCCGGCGAGGGTCCGATTTTCGATGGGTGCGACAAAACTATCTGCTGAACCAGGTCCACCGACATCGAGACATTCCTCATCTAGACACCGGGACACCGAGACATCCCTCTTCCAGACACCCGACATCCGGACAGCCCGGACAGCCAGGACATCCCCGACATCCGGACAATTTCCTCATCCTGACGTGCAGTCCGATTGTCACCCGAGCTGCTGCATCAGCCAGCCCAGGTCTCGTCCTGTAAAGAAGACAGCCCGTTCACGGAGAATCTGCTGTAACCGCTGCTTGTGCTTTGGACGACCTGGACCTTGCTTCCGTTCCGCGAGGACTTGAGGCCAGACTTCGCGTGCGACGATCAGCAGTTCGGCACGACGTTCTTCGACCTTACGACCTAGAGACCGGTTACCACTTTGCTGGCGATCCTGAGCAAACCGACGTTGCTGCGCCGTGCCGAACTGCCTGTCGATAGATGATCTGACCTGGTCCGCCGCCTCCGCCATACTCTTTCGCCAGGAACCAAACGCACGATAGAGGTGTAGCCCTTTGACCGCATAGGCGTAGGCGAACCACATCTGGTCATCGAACAAGAAAGTCGGCTGCCAGCTCAAGGCTCCGGGAATACCATTGCGATACCTATCGCCTCCAAACCACTCCTGCGGTAAGCCGAGCTTGGACACCATGTAGCCCACCGAGCTACCTGCGAGAGCTACCCTTAACGAGGCAGGCTTACTGGTGGAAAGCGGAAGCCAAAGCACGTCCAAGCTGGCATCAATATCGGGAAGTCCGGTGCGTTCCAGTCCGCCCCAGAATATCTTGCCATCGTCGTCTTGTCGTAGCCGATCAAGGGTAGCATCGTCCACGGCCGCGATCATTGTCAAGTCATGCAGGAAAGTCCGCTGGCCGTTTTCGAGCTGTGCTGAGCCCAATTGATAAGTCCACAGCCCGTCCCCCAGCCCAATTTCATCTGCTTGCACCATCAACGTCTCGACAAGCACCCTACGAGAATGATCAAGACGCTCGCGGTCCCGGCCAAAGTACCGGCCCCGATGACCACGGATCTCGCCGCTTCCGTAGTCCAGCCTATCCTCTTGCTGATAGCCGCCATCGATTCCTCCCATCCGCTCCACAAATGGCACCGCTTTGCCGAGAAACAGATAAGGGACATACCCTTCGCGCAACGGGCCTTTGGATAGGATCTCGTAAAGCTGCGCGACCCGTCTGGCATGGCACCAGGGACAGAGACGAGTCAGATTGCATCCCGGCAATGGTCTGCCGGGTTTGCTCACTTGCTCAACCTGGACGCCATACGGTGTGCAGTTCCAAAGCCGCCGCAATGTCTTCGCGTACCAGGAATCGATCTCGATGTCATCCTGCTCCAACTGGTCCAAGTGGCCCATCATTTTAACGAGGTGCCACTTGTGGTAGTAGTGCAGGGCGACGTATTCAAGAGCCT
>Ga0207150_1154_pt1 | contig 12852 bp, 7 predicted proteins | sample Alteio_BWMinHeat_32_FD_153526 | JGI IMG/M metagenome (GOLD analysis project Ga0207150, IMG submission 153526) | Enriched cells from forest soil in Barre Woods Harvard Forest LTER site, Petersham, Massachusetts, United States -... | ecosystem: Environmental > Terrestrial > Soil > Temperate forest >...
CCGTGAAACGTTGGTATGTGTCCTTTCGCTGGTTCTTGAAATAAATTATTCCCGGAATGAGTTGCGTTCCAGGCGTCGAAAAAAGTCGTGCCCAACGATCTCGATAACTTTGCGGCAAAATGTTGTAGACGGCTTCGCCGACCTCATGGAAAAAGAGGGTCTTGCACAATTGTCGGGCCGACTCTGCCCCCGGCGGCGGCAAATGACGCTTGCCTACGAGGTCGACGCAAAACTCCAATTGCGCAATAACCCGATGTATCGCCGCGACATGATTGCGATCGGTGGCGTGCTTGAGCAAACCCAGAATAAATCCCTTTAAATCCTCACGCTGGCCGCCGCCAAAATCGAAAATCATCGATGGGTGCAGTTCGCGATTGAGATGCAGATAGACGGGCGCCCTCAGCGCTTCATCGGAAGGCACGTCGGCAAGAAAAACCTCCGGCCGGATTCGGATTGTTTGATTGTCTCGCGAGCCAGTGTGGAGAAGCGTCATTCCAATCGGGGCCGATTTAGAGTCCGTTATCAAGCGATAAGTCCTCGCGTATGTAAGACCGTCATCGAAAATAAATCCCAACCCTTCGCATCGTAGAACGCCGGCCAACTGCTGAACTTCTTCATCGGTAATGAAGGGAACTTGCCCGGGAACGTTCTGGCGTGGATCGCGATAAATCCCGATGTGGTTTTCCACAACACGTTTGTTCTTGTCGACATTTTGCGGACTCATCCCGCCATGGCGGTAGGCACGGAGTGCGTAGTCATAGAGATCCAAACCAAACTGCTCTCTGGTGGTTTGTATTGCAGGAAGTTTTTCCGCCGTTATTCGAAGGAAGGGGCCTGCCTTCGTTGTGACCTGCGTTACGTGAATATTGGAGTATCCCGCTATCTCAAGGGTTGTTTCCCATTTTTCTTTTGACCACAAGTAAAAAACGGGCAAATCGACGGCGCCGAGGGTGGGTTCAAATAAGGTGAGTTGTCCATGCGGTTTGAGAAGCCGGAGCGTTTCTCGAAGGAATTGGATGCGAAGCGCCGGAAGAATGTGGACGGCAACGCTCTTTCCATAGGCGGCGTCAAACTCTTCCGACGGCAGTTTGGGTTGGGTGGCGTCGCCTAGAACAAGATCGATTTGATTCTGAACGCCGAAACGAAGCGCGTTGGCGCCCATTTGATCGAGAACCCGCCTCGACCAATCCAGTGCCACAACGTGGGCCCCCTTGGTGGCCAGTGCGATCGCCACCGGGCCCATGCCGGTGCCCAGGTCAATGACATTTTTTCCTTTTAAATTGAATCCGGGATCGATCAAGCCGCGAATCGCGGCTTCGATACCATCGGATGTAAGGTCCGGTTCTTGAAGGTAAATGTCAGCGGTAATTTCCGGATAACGGTTTCGAAGATACATGTGGAACCCCTTCCACCATTCGTATATGAGTTCCTCGCGCCCATGTATTTGTCCCAAATCCATTACCAAATGGGTTGGTTGAGATTCATTGGGGTAGGCCCAAGTCTTTTGTCCGGCGGGCAGTTCGGCGAAAACCGGATCCAATAAAATTTTCCCCCCCGGCCATTTCAATCCCATCTTCTGAAAATGCTGGATCATGGAAAAGTTAAAGGCGCGGCACTCTTCCAAAATAATCTCCTGCGCGTCGGTCGGAGTGAGATGGGAGGAAGAAGGTGAAGCGGGCTGCAATTTGGTTTTCACCTCTCCCAAAAGATCGTGCACCGGCTTTTGGATATCGACCCCTGCTTTCTGAAGCGCCTCAGTGTGGGCCGGCATAAGACCGGAAGTCCGGCGGGCCGCGTCTTCCCAGGATGAAAAAGGTTTTGTTTCACTTTGTTTGATGAGCCGGTCGGCCAACGCTTTTGCTTTGTCTCTCTGTTTTTTCCCTTTGCCAAAGACGGGGAGGAGAATTGAGAGGAGATCTTCGAAGGAAATTGCATTCAGATCACGTTTCCGGGGTTGCCCGCTATTCGTCACAGTTGGTATCTCAAAGGCGAAGCCGAAGACCAACGGAACCGCTATAGAAAGAAGCCCGATTGCTCTGCCCAGATTGGGATTATCCGGGAGCATCAGAATCCCCACGGCCAAGCCCATCACAGAAAATACATGGGGGAACGACCAATCGAAACCAAAGAATTTTAACAGCAAGCCGGTGGGTTTTGCGGCGACAAATGATTTGGGGGATATGTTGAGAAGGGTGTAAGTCACATTAAGGTCGCCGTTTGGTTTTTCATCGACCGCAGCTTTAATCCTCCTTCGGGTTTGCGTGTTTTCAATAATCCCGGTGAAATGATGTTCGCTGGGTGCGTCGGAATGAAGTTCCAGAGGCATTGAGGGAGCGAGTATCTTCATCGCGGACGGATCTCCCCTAACAACCGAAGAGAGGACCGCCTCCTCGTTCACGCCCGGTTGAATTTGGGTGGCCAAGAATAATTTCTCGCCTTCAAAGAGTTTATCCAGCGGCGTTTTTTCTTGGGTGAAGACGCTCAGGTAAGCGGAACCGTTCTGGGTGTCGACTTGAGTGATTTTAGGGACGAAGGAGATACTTGTTGCACCTTGCTGATGAAAAAAGGTGTCCATTCCGTGGGAATGGAACCCGCCCGTTACCAAGACCGCCACTTTGGCGTTTTGACGATCCATGGCACGAAGAAGGTTGGCGGACATCGCTTGGTCGCGAGCTTCGGCTTCGCGGTAGAAATTTTCGAATGGGGAGAGATTCGTCAATAAACGACAAAGGCGAGATCCTTCACTGCGTTCAGGATGACACTGTATTAGATGCTGGTATTCGGTCCATTCTTCTTTGGTGAGTGAGAAGTCCAAGAGCTTTGCAATCAGGTAAATCTGTTTTGATTCTTTTATGAGTTCTCGATCTGATTTTGTCATGGCCAAAGAGGCGAATGCTTTCTCTTCCATCTTCTTCCCTTCCTCAAATAATTTTTCAGCGTCAATTTGATCGGAAAGAAGGATGTATTGAAGGTAATCTCTCATGGCGGGGTACCGGTCGAAATGGACCCGGTTTTTTTCGCACAGGGCCTTTAGCGAGTCGTAGAAATCCGATTGCGAGATTTGCCCCAGACGGCAAGCGGTGCTTTCGTTCACCAATTCGGCGGTTTGGTTTTTGGTCAGTTTGGGAAGTAGTTGGCTTAAGAGTTGGGCGCGATCGGCCTCAACTTGAGAAAAATTAATTGTGGATTCGAGTCTGGAGGCCTCGAGAAACACCTTCACCTCGGGAGAAACGTCGCCCACCCCGGAAAGCAGTCTCAAATAAGAACCAAGCGTCGATGACCCCTTTCGGTAGACGGTCACCTGATGGTCAAAAGCGAGAAGGCGGGGATTAAAGATTTTTGATTTCTTTTCTTCCAATTCGCGTTCGAGCTGATGAAGTTTCTCTTTTGATGGTTTTATCAACGGGGCTGATTGACGGTAGGCTTCAACATTGGCGTCGTAATGCGCGCGGTCATCAATTCCCACAATGGGAGGAATGGGTTGAAGGCTTGTGAAGGCGGTGTGAATGGGGCCGGAGATCTTGTTTTCCCGGAGAAGATAATCTGCCACCTTCCGGACCGTGTCCTGGTGAGGAAAGGTTCTAAAGTGGGTCAAATCAATCGGGTCGAACGCCCCTTCGAGCGCCACCAGGTTGATTTTCTTTTGGTTTATGAGTCCTTGGAGAGTAGAGCCGATGTTGTTCTGGGCCTCGGCGTTCATGTGGACGTCTTGGATGTGGAGTATCAGTTTTCCGGAATTTTTCCCATCCGGGACGGATATTTTTCGGATCGAACCAAAAGCTTGAGGCAGGGCTTGAACCAATGATTCTATTTCCCGGGATGGGCCTTTTGGCAAATTCACCATTTTTCTCTTCAAGGAACTGGACTTGGAAGCGCCGGGAAGCAATTGGTTTTTCAATGGAGAAGACCAGAGCGGATCGATACCGGCCGGAAGACCGGCGAATACTTGAGGTTTTTCTTGAGACGCGACCAATGACTTTCGCCTCTCCGTCCAAAATTCCGTCTCAACCCGGTGCGCGAATGCACAGTTGGTCACGAATAACACCAACGATAAGGAAGACGCAATTATTCGGGAAATCCAATGGGTTCGTTTCAAAAATATCTCCTGGTTTGTCGCTGGGAGATATTTAACCGGAAGGAAATTAAGATCTCTTTAAGAAGTTGTAAACCACATGTAAATTTCGATGAAAAAAGGCGTTAAAAGGACTCAAAAACGCGTTTAAATCCCTTATTCCAGTTTTAGGAGGGATTTGACCTTGGCCAACAATCGCTCGTTGGTGAAGGGTTTGCTCAAGTAATCGTTGGCGCCGACGTCAAACGCCCGCTCCACATCGCCCATCATGGAGAGCGAGGTGAGCATCAGCACGGGAATGTGTTTGGTGCCCGCTTCGCTCTTGATAATCCGGCAGACTTCGAAGCCGTCGATTTTGGGAAGCATGATGTCCAGCACCACCAGATCCGGCTTCTCGGCGCGGGCTTTCTCCACGCCGGATTTTCCATCGGGCGCGATGATGACGTCGTAATCCGCCAGCCCCAGCCGGGCGTCCAACCCCTCGGCGATGTCGGGCTCGTCTTCCACCACTAAAATTTTCTTCCTCGATTTGCCGAACAAGCTCATGACAGGGGAAACCTCATCACGAAGCGGCTGCCTTTTCCATTTTCGCTTTCCGCCCAAATTTTTCCGCCATGGCGCTCCACCGCCAGCCGGCAAAACGCCAACCCCAATCCCTGCCCTTTGCGCGTGGCTTGAAAATCACTCCGTTGGAAAAATTTGTCGAAGATTTTTTCCAAATCCTCCTGGGGGATGCCGCTGCCCGTGTCGTGTACGGCGCACTCCACCTGTTTTTCGCCGGGGCGATACGAGAGGGAAACCGTGATGGTCCCGCCGGGAGGCGTAAATTTAAGGCTGTTCGAGATCAAATTGACCAACACGCGGCCGACGAGCGCCTCATCCAAATTTATTTCAGGTAGGGAGGGCCCGGCGTTGATCGTCAAGGCCACCTGGGACTGGGCGCGGAGCGGCTCCACCATGGCGGCGCACGACCTCGCCAACGCCGCCATGTCAACCGGGCTTTTGTGAAGAGGCAATTTGTTTTCTTCCATGCGGCTCGCGTCCAAAATATCCTGAATCAGGCCCAGCACCTTGTCGGCGCCGGATTTGGCATTGGCCAATAATCTCCGGTGCGGTTCCAACAGATTCTCTTTTTTATTCATGGCGTCCAAAACAGTTTCAACGCCCCCCTTGACGGCGGTCAACGGGACTTTGAGGTCATGCACAAGCATGTGAGTCAAGGAATCTCGCAGTTGCTCCAGTTCCTTGAGCCTCCGGTAGCTTTCCTCCAAATCATCCCGCAGTTTCTTGGTGCGCACGAAGGCCCGCACGCGGGCGCGCAGCTCCACGTCGTTGAAAGGCTTGGTGATGAAGTCGTCGGCTCCGGCGTCCAACCCTTTTACCTTGTCGTCGGACTGGTTGAGCGCGGTCAACAGCAAAACGGGGATGTTCTTCGTCTCGTCGGAGTTCTTGAGTCGCCGGCAGGTTTCGAAGCCGTCCATACCGGGCATCATGACATCCAGGAGAATGATGTCCGGTTTCTCGCTCGCCGCGCTTCCAACGCCGGAGCCCCCCGAGGAGGCGGTGACCACGTGATAGCCGCGCGGAGTCAGCATCACTTCCAAGCTCTCCACAATGTCCGGCTCATCGTCGATGATTAAGATTTTGGTCATTTCTTTTTGGAAAGCAGCGATTGAATGGTGTCCAATAGATCGTCGTTCATAAAGGGTTTGGAGAGGTAACGGTCGGCCCCGGCGGAGAAACCCATTTCCACTTCGGTCTTTTGGGTCCGCGCCGAGAGCAGAATGACGGGGACCATTTTGGTGCGCTCATCAGATTTCAACGCTTGGCACGCTTGGTAGCCGTCCACCGCCGGCATCATCACATCCATCACCACCAAATCGGGCCGGGACGTGCGGACTTTTTCACAAACCCCTTGACCGTCGGTCAACGTGGAGACCTGGTACCCTTTTAAGGTGAGGGTGATCTTCAGGCTTTCCAGAATATCGGGGTCGTCTTCCACCAGCAAAATTTTTTTCATGCGGCCTTCTTTTGGGGTTTGGCGGCCGGGGGGGCGGGCTTTATTTTCCGCGCCAGTTCGACAATGCTTTCAGTGTTGAAAGGCTTGGCGATGATGGTCAAAGGCCCCGTGGTCATTCCTTCGAAAAGCATTTCACTGTTGGGGTAGGCGGTGATCACCACAATCTCCGCCGGCCGTTTCAACCGGCGGATGTGCCTGATGATCTCAACGCCGCTGGCGCCGGGTAACATCAAATCCAAAAACACCAGATCGAAGCCGCGTTCGTTTTCTTGGATCACTTGAATCGCATGTTTGCCGTTTTTGGAGGCGGTGACGTGAAAGCCCGCCTGGGTGAGCGTCATCGTCAAAAGCTCGCAGATCTCCTCGTCGTCGTCGACCACCAAAATATTCAACGGGCGCTCGGCGGCGGAACGCGCCTCGATCGGGATCTGGAATTTGAAGCGGCTGCCTTGGCCCGCCTCGCTCTCCACCCAAATGTGCCCGCGGTGCTGAATCACGATTTCCCGGCAGATCGCCAGCCCCAACCCAATCCCCTGCGTCGAGCTTTCCGGTTTGTCTTGGGACCGGATTTGATGGAAGCGGTTAAAAATTTCCTCCTGCTGGTCGGGCGCAATGCCGACGCCGGTGTCGGCGACGGTGACCGCGATGTGCTCCTCTTCTTTTTCGACGGTCACCTCGATGCGTCCCTCTTCCGGCGTAAACTTGATTGCGTTGGTGACGAGATTGGTCAACACTTGATCGAGTCGGCCGGAATCGCCCCAAATCAATGGGAGATCGTTGGAAACATTGTGCGTCAACCTGATCTTCTTCTCCTTGGCGAGCATCGCCATATTGGCGAGACCGGCTTTGAAAAGTTTTCCAATGTCCAGTTGCTCGCGGCGCATCTCTGTCTTGCCCGATTGGAGTTTTGAGAGATCCAGAATGTCCGAGATCATGCCATGGAGGCGCAGCGAGTGCTGGCTGATTTTCTTGAGCCATTTTCTTTGCGGGTCGTTCAGCGCCCCGAAGGCGCCGTCCAGCAAATTGTTGGTGGCCGAGAGGACCACCGTGAGGGGGGTCCGCAACTCGTGGGACACCGTCGACACAAATTCGGATTTGAGGGAGTTGAGGCGCTCCAGTTCTTGGTTTTTTTCTCGCATCTCCTCCATCACGCGGTGGCGCTCGATCGCATAATGGATCACGCGCGTGAGAAGATTGGCGTCCAACTTGCCTTTGACCACGTAATCTTGCGCGCCTTTTTTGACGGCGTCAAACGCCATCGCCTGGTCCTCCAAACCGGTCAGAATCACCACCGGCACCTTGGGAGCTTGGGATTGAATCTGTAGAAGGCCATCGAGGCCTCTGGTTCCTCTCAGGGCCAAACTCAACAACACCACGTTGAAATTCGTTCCCCCGAGCGCCGCCACCCCCTGGTCCACACCGCCGACGACTGTGATGTCAAACGACACTCCTTTCACATCCGCCAACATCATCCGGAGCGTAAGGAGGTCCTTCGCGTTGTCCTCAATCAACAGAACGTGAATCGGCTGGGTTTCACTGGGTGAAAGCGCTTTACCGGTCATACGTTGAGTATAAGGCACCTGGGCCCGGATGCAATGCTAAGATATGGGAACTTACCCCGCCCCAGAGCGTATTAATCTTCATCCATATAATAAGGAGGCCATATGATTGTCATTACAGGAGCCACGGGAAATATTGGGAAGAAAATCACGGAACGGTTGTTGTCCCGGGGGAAAAAAGTGCGGGCGATCGCCCGGCACGCCGACCGTCTTAAAGAATTGGAGGGCAAAGGGGCTGAGGCTTTTGTGGGATCGGTGGAAGACGCGGCGGCGATGACCGAGGCATTCATGGGGGCGGAAGCGGTTTTCACAATGATTCCCCCCAACTATGCCGCGAAGGATTTCCGAAGGTACCAAAACCAAGTGAGCCAGGCGTTGGCGGAAGCCATTGAGAAATCCAGCGTGAAACATGTGGTGAACTTGAGCAGCTTGGGAGCCCACCGGCCCGACAAATTGGGGCCCATCAACGGCCTATACGATCACGAGCAGCGTCTCAATAAACTCAAAGGCGTGAACATTCTTCATCTTCGCCCCACTTACTTTATGGAAAATCAACTGATGAACATCGGCCTCATCAAGAAAATGGGAATCAACGGCACGCCATTGAAGGAAGACCTCCGGTTCCCCATGATCGCCACCCAGGACGTCGCGGCCGAGGCGGCGGAACGCCTTGCGAAACGCGACTTCCAGGGAAGTTCGGTGAAGGAATTGCTGGGGCAACGCGATCTCACGATGGCCGAGGCCACCAAAATATTTGGGGCTGCCATCAACAAACCCGACCTCAAATATGTCCAATTCCCCTATGAAGACGCCGAGAAGGCGATGACGGGAATGGGCCTGTCTCCGGATATCGCGCGCCTCTTCATCGAAATGAACCGGGGATTTAACGAAGGCATGGCCAAACCCACGCAAGGGCGAAACCCGCAGACCACCACGCCCACTTCCATCGAAGAATTCGCCAAGAAATTCGCGGAAATTTATAAGTCATCCAACAATTAGGGGCCATTTGAGAAACGCCAAGAAAATTTCCGAGCGCGATTTTGAGCTGTTGCTCTCGTTCCTGAACGAGAAGAACGAGGGAACGGTGTCATTGGTAAAAAATCAAATCCGTCACGCTCTGAAAATTCAACCGGATTTTCGGAACGCCATTCACAAACTCTCCGATCCCGTCATCAGAACGCACGCTGAGATGGTGGTGGAGGAATCTTGGTTCGAAGAGGTACAACCGGCGTTCCGGCAACTGCTCCGGCAAGGCAAGCACTTGGATTTGGAAAAAGGTGCGACCTTGCTCGCGACCATCGCTTATCCCGATCTCAAAATCTCCCACGTGTCGGCGCGCCTCAACAAGATGACGGAGGACTTGAACCGGCTCTTGCTCAAAGAATACCCGCTTCCGATCAAACCGATCCAAGTGCTCGGGCAATATTTGTTCCGGGTCCAGGGCTTCCACGGCAATGAAAAAAACTATTACGATCCGGACAACAGTTTCATCAACAAAGTGCTGGAACGGAAAACCGGAATTCCAATTTCACTCTCGCTCGTCTATTTGTTGTTGGCGGCCCGCCTGAAACTGATCGCGCACGGCGTCGGGCTTCCGGGGCATTTCATCGTCGGCGTCCGCCTGCCCCGCGGAGTGGTGCACATCGACCCGTTCAACCAAGGGAAAATTCTCCGGAAAAAAGATTGCGAGGTGCTGGTCAAGCGAATGGGTTTTCTCTTCAAGGAAGAACACTTGGACCCGGTTCTTCCCCGGCAGCTGCTGGCCCGCATGATTTTGAACTTGATCAACGTGTATACCGAGCAAGGCGCGGTCGCGCGTGCACATTGGCTGACGGCGTTGTTTCATCTGGTTCAGGAATAACCGTTTGAGATCGGTCGCCGCTCTCGCCGTCCTTGCCCTTTGCTTATTTGGTTGCGCTCCCATCCCTCAAATAAAAAAGCACCCGGCCGCCCCTCCGTGCGAAATCTGCCTCCGGCTCAAACACCAGCTCGCCAAGCCGCCGGATATTTTGCAGATGCCAAAAATTATGGGGAAATTTTATCGTCAGCGCGGATACCAACCGGTGTGGACCTCCTCCGGTTCCGTCCTTCCGAGAGTGGATGACCTGTTGCAAGCTCTCCGAAACGCCGACCGGGAAGGGCTCGATCCGACCGAGTATCATCTGGTTGAAATTGAAAAGTTCCGGGGGGATCTGAAAGATTTCTCCGGCCAAAAAATAAGCGACGGAGCCCGCGCAGCGGGTTTTGATTTGCTGTTGAGCGACGCCTATTTGCTTTACGCCAGCCATCTGGTGGGCGGACGCACCGATCCTGAAAAAGCCCACGCGCAGTGGGCGCTCATTCGAAAAAAAGCGGATTTGTCGTTGGAACTTGACAAAGCCGTCGATGCCGGCCAAATCACCTCCTCGCTGGAAGCGCTGGCGCCGCAACACGACGATTACGCCGACCTCCGCGCGCAACTCGCGATTTACCGCCGGAAACGCGGGTCGGAGAAAAAACCGGCGCGCCAAAAACTTTTGGAAGACCGCATCAACAAAATCAAAAACAGCATGGACCGCTGGCGCTGGCTGCCCAACGATTTGGGCGGACGGTACCTCGTCGTCAATATTCCGGCTTTCTGGCTGAAAGGGTACGAGAATGGAGAAGAAACATTTTCAGCGCCGGTGATCGTCGGAAAAAACGACAAAGACCACCAAACACCGGTGTTCAGCAACCGCATCAGTTACCTTGAATTCTGCCCGAGCTGGAATGTGCCGAAAGACATCGCCGTCAAAGAAATGCTGGGGCACATCCAGGAAGACCCCGCCTACTTGGACAAAAATCATTTGGAGGTGGTGTCCTACATCAATGACCAGCCGACGGTGGTCGAAACCAAGAAAATCGATTGGTGCGATTATACCCCTCAATATTTCCCTTTTCTGCTTCGACAAAAACCCGGGCCGTGGAACAGCCTGGGCGGCATCAAATTCATGTTTCCCAACGAATACAACGTATACATTCACGCGCATCCCGAAAAAAATCTATTCAAACGGCGGCGGCGGATGTTCAGCCACGGCTGCGTGCGAGTCGAGGACCCCACCCGCCTCGCGCAATTCGTGTTGAACGACCCCGACTGGACCGCCGAGCGAATCAACCAGCTGACCAAACAGCCGGAACCGGTGGTGGTGGATTTGCGGGAGCCGCTCCCCGTCTATTTGGTCTATTGGACGGCATGGATCGATAAACTCGGAAAAATTCACTTCGAAGATGATGCCTACGGTTGGGAAACAGTCAAGCCATGACCGGAAATCGCAATTCCATTATTTTTTCCGTGACCCTCATATTACTGGTTTAATGAGGCCATGAGATCCAGACATCATTTTCGTCGACCCCGGCCCGCCTCCGGAAAGGAGCCCCGTCAAAAAAATGGGGCGCTTGCCACCGCATCCGGCCGTGAAACAGTTGACGGAAGGTTGGATTTGAAAGGAAAAGTGGGTTTCATTATTTCGGAAGAACCGGGCCAAACCGACGTGCTGGTGCAAGGCCCGAGCTTACAGCTGGCCATGAACGGCGACCGGGTGCGCGTCCGGCTCCGCGCTTCCAAAGAACGGGACCGGCGGCTCGGCGAAATCGTCGAGGTTCTGGAACATTCGAAACACACGCTGGTGGGGCTGTTCAACAAACACCAGGGGGCGCCGGTGTTGGAGCCGGAGAACGGAGAGCCGGCGCTTCGTCTCATCGAGCTGAATGGCTTGGATCCGAAAGAAGGCGAGGTGGTGGTGGCCCGCGTCACCTTGTGGCCTTCCGCCGAAAAGAGCGCGGCCGGCGTTTTGGAAAAAGTGTTGGGCCCGCGGACGCGGCCCGGCGTCGATTTAAAAGCCTTGGTTTACAAACACGAGCTGCCGGGCGATTTCCCACCGGAGGTGGAGAAGGAAGCCGCTTCTTTCGGCGACGAGGTCCCGGAAACAATCTGGAAAGGCCGCGAAACTCTTTTCGACAAAACCGTTTTCACCATCGACGGCGCCGATGCCAAGGACTTTGACGATGCGGTGTCCGTGGAAAAAATGCCGGGCGGCGGCTGGCGGTTGGGCGTCCACATCGCGGATGTGGCGCAGTATGTTCGCGAAGGCACTCCGCTCGACAAAGAGGCGTTCGAGCGCGGCACCAGCGTGTACTTGACCGCCAATGTGATCCCGATGCTCCCATTTCCATTGTCCGATAACCTGTGCAGCCTGAGACCAAACGTCGTGCGGCTCACGCTCACCTGCCTCATGGACATCGACCCCGATGGGAACGTCGCCTCTCACCGCATTTTTGAAAGCGCGATTCGCAGCGACAAGCGTTTCACCTATGATGATGTGGAAGCCATTTTGAATGGAGTCAATCCGTCGGAGGTTTCTCCCAAAATTTTTCACGATGTGCGGGAGATGGGCGGGCTCGCCAAACTTCTCCGGAAAAAAAGGTTCGCCCGCGGAAGCTTGGATTTTGATTTTCCGGAGCCTTATGTCATCACCGATCCGCACGGCCGCCCCATCGACATCCGCCGGCGGGAACGGCTCGAAAGCCACCGTCTGGTCGAAGACTTCATGTTGCTGGCCAATGAAACCGTGGCGACGCACATGACGAAAAATCCATTCATCTACCGCATTCATGAAAAGCCCGACCCCGCCAAGCTGAAAGCGCTCAAAGCCACGTTGGAGGCCGTGGGGATTCCCGTGCCGCATGGTTTCGAGGCGGGCCATCCCTCATCGCTTCAAAAAGTGATCGCCGCTTCCCAAGGGAAACCGGTCCAAGCGATGGTCCAAATGATGATCCTTCGAAGCCTCAAGCAAGCGGCGTATTCCGAATCGAACAGGGGCCACTACGGCCTGGCCTCCGCCTGCTACACCCATTTCACCTCGCCCATCCGGCGTTATCCCGATTTGATCGTCCACCGCGTCCTCAAAGAATCCTTTCGGAACCATTCGCAGGGAGACCGGGACTTGGTTTGGGCCAAAAAACTTCCCAGTATCGCGACGCACAGCTCGCGGCGGGAACGCCTCGCCGTCGACGCGGAACGGGAATTTTTGGATTTGCAGCGCGTGCGAATTATGGAAAAAGAGGTGGGCAAAACCTTCACGGGCGTCATTTCGGGCGTCACCAATTTTGGATTGTTCGTGGTGCTGAACCAACCTTTTGTGGAAGGGCTGGTGCACGTGACCAACCTCAAAGACGATTATTAT
>Ga0207150_1156_pt1 | contig 12649 bp, 10 predicted proteins | sample Alteio_BWMinHeat_32_FD_153526 | JGI IMG/M metagenome (GOLD analysis project Ga0207150, IMG submission 153526) | Enriched cells from forest soil in Barre Woods Harvard Forest LTER site, Petersham, Massachusetts, United States -... | ecosystem: Environmental > Terrestrial > Soil > Temperate forest >...
CGAAGAACAGATTTGAGATTTCTTTTGACTCGGCTGACTTGGTTGGAGATGTGTGAGACTCTGAACGCCTCCCTTCCCCCATAAACATGACAGGCTGAAGCCTGTCCTACTAAAACAGCTTGATGGCTAGAGAAGTGGGGCGGGAGCCTACTGGGATCATGGTGAGTAGGCTTTGGGTGCGGACGCGGATCACTGCCAGGTCGTTGGAGTCTTCGTTGGCGACCAGGAGGAGGTCGCCGCTGGGATCCAGGGCGCAGGGGCCTGGGTGACGGCCCGTCGAGATTGGAGACAGTAGGCGGCGGGCGGCCATCGCTATTGGCGTGACGCTATTCGCTTGAGCGTCGGACACGTAGACCAGGGAGGCGTCGGCAGTCATGGCGCCGGCGGCGGGGGCGGAGCCCAGCAGCATCGAGTCGGAAATTTCGGTTCTCCATGTGTCGATGACTTCCAGGCCGTGCGATTCCGGCATGCTGACGTAGAGTTCACCACCGTCGGGTTTTAGGAGCAGCGCCGAGGGCGCACCGCTCAGGCGCAGGTTCGAAATTAGTGCGTGATTTCGAAGGTCTACCGCTGAGATTTCGTTCGAGCCGGTGGCGGAGACGAAGGCAATGGAATTGTCCGGGAGGACGACAACTTGCTCGGGATGACTGCCTACGCCGATGGTCGCCTCATGGGCCAGGGTTGCGGCATCGAAGATTTCGAGGGTGGAATCGTCCCGATTGGGAACTAGAATTTGCTTGCCGTCGGGGGTTACGCGCGCGAGCCAGGGGCGGCGGCCGGTGCGTGCACGCCCGACTACATGCCCCGCGCGGCAATCTATGGCGACCAGGCTGGCCGACCCAGAGGCCGCGACGTACGCCAGGCGGCCGTCAGGTGAAAAATCTACCGCGAAGGGAGATGCGCCGACAGGGATGCGCGATACGACCCGCCCGCTGGGCGCGTCAATGAAAAACGCGTAGCCGCCCTCTGTTGAGACTCCCCAGACTTGATCGAGTGTGGGATGAGCGCGAAGGCCCGAGGGAGCCGGGCCTACCGGGATGGTGGCGATTGTTCCCAGGCGGATGAGGTCTACAACGGATACGCTGGCGTCGCGCGAGTTGCCGATGTAGGCGTAGAGACGGAGGTCCGGACGGAGGAAGGACGGGCGGCGTTCTCGGACGATTGCGACTGCGGCTGAAATAACGATCAGCAGCAGTGCGATCAGTAAACGGTAGTTGAGGCGACTCACGTTTGAAACCACAGATGAACACAGATTAACACTGATGAAACCTAAAGATAGGCCGAAACTACAGAGAAAGACAGAACAAGGGCTAGAGAGACTTGGACGTGGGAGCGTACCTGGATTCTATTTATTCTTTTTTTTGCTTTTATCAGTGTTTATCTGCGTTCATCTGTGGTTGCCTGGCTGTTTTGATTGCCGGTGGGGCGGGCATCCGATAGAATGAATGCTTAGCGCTCACCTGAAAGAATTGCCGAGGGAATGGCCGACCCGTTGGACAAGACAGAACTCGCCTATGATGTTAGCGACGAGTATCGTCCCGAGCCTGCCCCCATTCCTGAGCCGCCCGCTTGGCAGGATGGCAGCTTCCGTATTGGCATTCACACTTCGATTGCCGGGGATATTGCCGGGGCGCTCGATATCGCTTCGAAATTGGGGGCGAATGCGCTGCAGATTTTTTCGGCCAGCCCGCGGATGTGGCCGCGTGGGGGCACGCGCATCGCGGATGCGGATGCTGCTCGCTTTCGCGCGCGGCGCGCGGAGTTGGGGCTGGGGCCGCTGGTCATTCACGACAATTACCTGATCAATTTGGCGTCGCCGGACCGAGTGATGCGCACGCGTTCGATTCAGGCGTTTCACGATGAATTGGTGCGTGCCGTGTCTTTGGGCGCGGATTTTCTGGTGGCGCATCCGGGGGCCTGCATGGGAAGCGAGAAATCGCAGGCCATTTCGGAAATCGCGGACGGGATGCGGCAGGCAGTCCGGGGAATGAAACTCGGCGATCTGCGGATATTGGTGGAGAATACTTCGGGGATGGGATCGGCCGTGGGGGCGCGGTTTGAAGAGATAAAAGCCATTCTGGATGAGACCAGCGATTTGCCCATGGGTGTGTGCCTCGATACGGCGCATACGTTTGAGGCCGGGTACGAGATCACTACGGAGGAGGGGCTTGGGCGGACGATTGAAGCGGTGGAAAGAACGGTTGGGCTTGACCGCTTGTATGTGCTGCATGTGAACGATTCGAAGACGCCGCTTGGATCGCGCGTGGACCGGCACGAACATATTGGGCGCGGGAAGATTGGGCTGGCGGCATTTCGCAGGATTCTAAATCACACGCGGCTGGGGCCTGGCTTGCAGGGGCTGGCGGGGCGGGCGTTTATTCTTGAGACGCCGATCGACCGGCCTGGGGATGACCGGCGGAATGTGCGGGCGCTCTGGGAGTTGGTGGGAGTGGATGTGAAGCAGGCGCCTGGGGCGGTGGATGGATTTTCTATGGTGCGGAAGAGAAAGAAGATTTCACCACAGAGGGCACAGAGGACACAGAGGAAGAGAGAGAAAAGCAAGAGAGTGAGGGCGAAGTCGAAAAAGGGTGGGAAGAGATAGAGATCTGAAATCTGAAATTTGAGATTTGAAAATTGAGTATTCGGGACTGGGATACGAAATTGTTGATTGAGAGGGGGTGGAATTAGGCCGTGACGGAATACGATCCACAGGCGATTGAGCGGAAATGGCAGGCGCGGTGGAACGCCGACCGGGCGTTCGAGGCGGATGCCGATCCCGCGAAGCCGAAATACTATGTGCTGGAGATGCTGCCGTATCCTTCGGGGACGATGCATATGGGGCACATGCGGAATTACACGATTGGTGACGTAGTTGCTAGGTATAAACGCATGTGCGGGTTTCACGTGATGCACCCGATGGGATGGGACGCGTTTGGGCTGCCGGCGGAAAACGCCGCGATCGAGCGGGGGATCCATCCTCGGGAGTGGACGAATACCAATATTGAGTCGTTCAAGCGCGTGTTGCACCGGTTTGGATTCAGCTACGACTGGCGGCGAGAGATATCGACTTGCGAGCCGGAATATTACCGGTGGAACCAGTGGTTTTTTCTGCGAATGCTGGAGCGCGGGATCGCGTACCGGAAACGCAGCCGCGTGAACTGGTGTCCGAAGTGCCAGACGGTTCTGGCGAACGAGCAAGTGGTGAATGGGTGCTGCTGGAGGCATGAGGATACGCAGGTCGAAACGAAAGAGATCGAGCAATGGTTCTTGCGAATCACGAAATATGCCGATGAGCTGCTCCGGAGCTTAGATCAACTCGAAGGCGAGTGGCCCGAGCGCGTGATTGCGATGCAGCGGAATTGGATCGGGAAGTCGCAGGGGACTCGCGCGCGATTTGCCGTGGACGGTTTGGAGGGCGCGTCGATCGAGGTGTTTACCACGCGCGTGGATACGATTTATGGGGCGTCGGCGCTGATCCTGGCGCCGGAACACCCGCTGCTGAGCAGGCTGGTTGCGGGAGTGGAGGGGCAGGCGGAAATCGAGGAGAACGTGCAGAGGCTGCAGAAGCGGCTGACTCGGGCGGCGGACATTGCGACGGCGGAGAAGGAAGGATTCTTCGTTGGGCGATACGTCGTCAATCCGTTCAACGGCGAAAAGATTCCCATCTGGGTGGGAAATTTCGTGTTGATGGAATATGGGACGGGCGCGGTGATGTGCGTTCCGGCGCACGACGAGCGCGATTTTGAATTTGCGACGAAATACGGACTAGCGATCCCGATTGTGGTGCAGCCGGCCGAGGGGAAAGAGCTGACGCCGGAGACGCTCCGCGCGGCGTTCACGGAGTACGGCAGGTCGGTGAATTCGGGGCCTTACACCGGCTTTTCCTCGGAAAAAGCAATCGAGATCATGACGGCGGACGCGGTGTCGCGCGGGTTCGGCAAAGGCGAAATTATTTTCCGGCTGAAGGATTGGGGGATTTCGAGGCAACGCTACTGGGGCACGCCGATCCCCGTGCTTTACTGCGAGAGGTGCGGGATGATCCCCGTGCCGGATGAGGATTTGCCGGTGGTGCTTCCGCCGATGGCGAAGTTTTCCGGGGTGGGGCAGTCACCGCTGGCGAGCGTTCCGGAATTCGTAGATGTAAAGTGTCCGAAGTGCGGAGGAGCGGCGCGGCGCGAGACGGACACGATGGACACGTTTATAGATTCTTCGTGGTACTTCTACCGATATGCGGACGCGCACAATGACAAGGCTCCATTCGACCCGGCGCTGGTGCGGTACTGGCTGCCGGTGGATCAATATATCGGCGGGATCGTGCATGCGATTCTGCATTTGCTGTACACGCGATTTTTCTGCAAGGTGATGCGCGACCTGGGGCTTGTAAATCACGGTGAGCCGGTGAAGAGGCTGTTCACGCAGGGGCTGGTGCTGAAGGGCGGCACGGCGATGTCGAAATCGAAGGGGAACGTTGTCGGAGCCGAAGAGATGGCGGAGAAGTATGGCTGCGATACGGGGCGTTTGTACACGCTGTTCGCCGCGCCGCCGGAAAAAGATTTGGAATGGAGCGAGCAGGCGATCGAAGGCTGCTCGCGGTTTCTGCAACGCATGCACCGGTTGGTGTCACGCCATGCGGAGAGTCTGGGCGGCGTGCCGGCGGGGACGAGGTTTGACGTGTCGCTGGGTTCCGCGACGCCGAAAGAGAAGGCGCTGCTGCGGAAAACGCATCAGGTATTGCGGCGCGTGACGAATGATTTCGAGATACGGTGGCACTTCAACAGCGCCACGGCATTGCTGATGGAGATGGTGAATGAAATTCACGCGCAGGAGCCACTGGAGGAGGGAGCGCGGCCGGCGGTGGCCAGGGAAGTGTTTGAACTTCTGATTTTGATGCTGGCGCCGATGGCGCCGCATTTGGCGGAAGAGCTTTGGGAGATGCTCGGGCACACGGGAGAGACGCTGGCACATGCGCCGTGGCCGAAGTTTGCGCCGGAACTGGCGGCCGAGGATCAGGTTGAAGTGCCCGTGCAAATCAATGGGCGCGTGCGGGGCAAGATACAAGTCGAGAGCGGTTTGTTCGAAGAAGAACTCAAGAAGCGTGCGCTTTCCGAGCCGAAGATCGCGAAACTTCTGGATGGGCTCCGCGTAATAAAGGTAATCGTCGTGCCGGATAAGTTGGTCAACGTGGTTGTGGGATAGCGAATGCGCGTCGCTTTCTTCGAGGTCAATGACTGGGAGCGGGCGTATTTGAGCGAACGAATGCCGCGCGACACTACGCATTTTGAAGGCGGAACGTTGTCCATGCCGGGCGCCGGAATTCATGATATTGACGCGCTTTCCGTGTTCATCCATTCGCAGGTGACACCACAGGTTCTGGAAGGGCTGCCCAACCTGAAATTTATCGCCACGCGGTCGACGGGATTCGATCACATCGATCTGGATGGCTGCTTGAAACGCGGCATCGTGGTATCGAACGTGCCGTCGTACGGAGAAAACACGGTTGCCGAACACACGATCGCGCTGCTGCTGATGATGGCGCGGAAGGTGCACCAGTCGGTCTTGCAGGTGCGCAGCGGACACGTGGACTTGGCTGAATTGACGGGGTTCGACCTGCAAGGCAAAACGATCGGGGTGATCGGAGCGGGACATATTGGACTGCACGTGATCCGCATCGCGCGGGGATTTGGAATGCGCGTGCTGGCATACGATGTGCGCAGCGAGCCTTTCCTGGCGGATCTGCTGGGGTTTGCGTATGTGAGCATGGATCAGTTGCTGAGCGAAAGCGATATCGTGACTTTGCATTGCCCGCTGACGGAGAAGACACACCATATGGTGGGGCGGGGGCAGTTTGCGAGGATGAAGCGCGGGGCGCTGCTGATCAACACTTCGCGCGGGGGCCTCGTGGATACGGACGCGCTGGTGGGAGCGCTGGAAAACGGCAGACTGGGCGGCGCGGGGCTGGACGTGCTCGAAGGAGAGGAATTGATTAAGGAAGAAAACCAATTGCTGCAGCAGCCGGTGGACGTGGAGAGGTTGCGCACGGCGGTTCGGAATCGCGTGCTGCTTTCGCGGGAGGACGTGGTCTTCACGCCGCATAATGCGTTCAACAGCCGCGAGGCGCTGGTGCGAATTCTGGAGGTTACGCTGGCGAATCTGGAGGCGTTTCGGGCGGGTCAGGCGGTGCATAAGGTGTTTTAGGAAATTTGAGATTTGAAAGGTGGGCGACGCGGTTGTCGAGCGGAAAGGATTTCACCACACAGGTCACAGAGAGCACAGAGGGCGGAGGAGTGAGGCATGATATTTCGGTGAATTCGCAACGCGGAGTGGAACTTCAAATTTGAGATATGGAATTTTCTCGTCAGGGAGTTTGTTAAGCACGGCCGAAGACCGTATGAGGAAACGATGAGTGAACGCGGCGGGATTGTGGTGCTTGATTTCGGGGGGCAGTATACGCAGCTGATTGCGCGGCGGATACGCGAGCAGCAGGTGTTCAGCGCGATTTTGCCTTGCACGGCTAGCGTGGAGCAAATCCGCAAGTTCGAGCCTGCCGGGGTGGTGTTGTCGGGCGGACCGAATTCGGTGTACGACATCGGCGCGCCGCGCTGCGACCCGGGCGTGTTGTCATTGGGCGTACCGGTGCTGGGCATTTGCTATGGGTTGCAGTGGATGGCGCACGTTTTGGGCGGGCGGGTGGAACGGGCAGACCGGAGGGAGTACGGGCGAAAGGACCTCGATGTGAAGAACGGTTCGGCTTTGTTCGCCGGCCTGCCGCGAAGATTTCGCACTTGGAATAGCCACGGCGACCATGTGCGCGCGCTTCCTTCTGGTTTCCATGTGACAGGAGAGACCGAGAACGCTTTGTCCGCCGCCGAAGACCCGGAAAGGAAACTATACGCGGTGCAATTTCATCCCGAGGTGCGGCATACGGACTGCGGGTCGGAAATCCTGCGCAATTTTGTTTTCGAAATTTGTCATGCCCGGCCGCTATGGAGCGGGGCGGCGTTTATCGCCGAAACAGTGGAAACGATTCGCAAGCAAGTCGGCGAGGCGAGGGCGATTTGCGCGTTGAGCGGAGGAGTGGATTCGGCCGTGGCGGCGGTGCTGGTACACCGCGCTATCGGCGACCGGTTGACGAACATTTTTGTGGATACCGGGCTGCTTCGGAAAAATGAATTTCGCGAAACTCTGGAATTGTTGCGCGAGAGGATGGGATTGAAGGTGGAAGGGGTGGGCGCGGCGGAACGGTTCCTTTCGCGTCTAAAGGGTGTAACGGACCCTGAAGACAAACGCAAACGGATCGGTGGGGAATTTATCGCTGTTTTCGATGAACAGGCCCGCCGGATGGTCAGCGGTCCAAATCGGGCGGCTTTCCTCGTGCAGGGAACTCTTTATCCAGACGTGATTGAGTCCGTAGCGGTCCGTGGCCCCTCGCAAACCATCAAGACGCACCACAATGTGGGTGGACTTCCGAAGGACCTGCCGTTCACGCTGATTGAACCGCTACGGGAGCTGTTCAAGGATGAGGTGCGAAGCATCGGGCGCGAGCTGGGTCTTCCGGCGGAGATGCTGACCAAGCATCCTTTCCCGGGGCCCGGCCTGGCGGTGCGACTGCTGGGAGAGGTGAGCGAAGAGCGATTGTCTTTGCTTCGCGAGGCGGACGCGATTGTTGTGGAAGAGATTCGCCGGGCCGGGCTCTACGAGAAGGTGTGGCAGGCTTTTGCCGTGCTGCTGCCCGTGCGGAGCGTTGGGGTGATGGGCGATGAACGGAGGTACGGATTTACCGTAGCTGTGCGGGTCGTGGACTCAGAAGACGCGATGACCGCGGATTGGACTCGGCTTCCGATGGACGTGCTGGAACGGATTTCGACGCGAATTGTGAATGAGGTTAGCGGGATTAACCGGGTGGTTTATGACATCAGTTCGAAGCCGCCTAGTACGATCGAGTGGGAGTGACGCGGAAAAAACATTTCGCCACAGAGGCACAGAGGGCACAGAGAAAATCTGGAGGAGAAGAGCATTTCGAGAAGCTTACGGGGCAGAGCCGCTTATCTCAAATTTGAAATTTGAAATAAAGGGCTCAGTCACTGCGGTCAAGCTCAAAGGCATTCAACACAGAGGTCACAGAGAGCACGCAGAAAACCTGGAGAAGAGACGCGGAACAGCGGTTCGAGGAGATTGCGGGAATTGGTGAAGGGAAGGACTGTGCCACATTGAAACAGCGGGTTTGGAGAGAGACTTGGCTTTGGCCCGGATCGGGTCGCCTTGGCAACATCAAGGCTACTCGAAGGGACGCCCGGGCCTATCAGCCTGTATGGCGGAGGAAGCCGTCCCGAGGGAGTCGGGAACCGCGGGACTTAGCGGTTGGCCATCTTCTGAGCCATGTACAGCAGGAGCCGACGGTCGGGTTCTTCAATTCGACCCATCAGCCTGCGGAACTTGTTCAGAAGACGAGCCTCTTTCCCGTGGCTGCCCCAAACGATATCGTCGGCGCTTTTGCGCTTCGGAAGATTGGGGAGTACGGGAGGTTCCTCTCCGTCATAGAAGAGTTGATAAAGAGGGACTTCCAAAGCGCGGGCCATTTTTTCCAGAGTTTCAATGGCAGGAACAGTATGGCCGTTTTCTACGCGGGAAATGTAGCAGCGTAGGAGTCCGGTGCGCTTTTCGATGTCCCCTTGGGAAAACTTTTTTTCTTCGCGCAAGGCGCGAAGACGGTCGCCAATGATCATGTCGGCATTGTTCCATAGAGTATCAGAGGCTGCAAGCGAAAAAGTAGACATTCTGTGAAAGCCGTGTAACCTGAAATCAATGGCAAACGTCACAAATTCAGGCATTAGCCAGGGCGAGCCGGCGGCGGGCAAAGCCGAAGCACTGGCGCCGGCGGAGAAAGAGAAGCTGCTGGTGCGGCGGGCTCAGGATGGGGATGTCAGCGCCTACGAAGAGCTGGTGCGGACCCATCAGCACCGGGTGCTGGGAGTTGTGGGAGGGATCTTGCGGGGCAGCGAGGACGTGGAGGACGTGGCGCAGCAGGCGCTGGCGAAGGCCTATTTTTCGATACGCCGATTCGATCTGCGGTCGGCGTTCGGGACATGGCTGTATAAAATAGCGGTGAACGAGTGCTGGGATTACTTGAGAAAGAAGAAGGTGCGGCGGCTGGTGTACGAAGCGGATATGAGCGAAGAGCAAGTACGGAAATTGGATTCCGTGCCGGAGCACAGCTTCGGCGATCCGCGGCCGCGGGGCGACGCGGGGAGCAGGGTGGAGCAGCGGCAGTTGGTGGAACGGCTGCTTGGGGAGTTGGAAGAGAAGGACCAGATCATGCTGGTGATGAAGGAAGTCGAGGGATTTTCGGTGGAAGAGATTGGCGAAGTCCTGGGACTGAACGTGAACACGGTGAAGGTGAGGCTTTTTCGGGCGCGAGGGCGGCTGGTGGAAATTTACCGGAAGCGGCTGGACAAGCGGCCGGTTCAGCGGGCCGGACTCAGGCAAGTAAGGAGCGACAAGCGTGTTTAGACAATTAAAATCTCTAATTTCTGGCGGGCTCCAAGTAGAGCCCGCACCCGTGCCATGCAGAAGGTATGAAGCGCGCCTGGAGGATTACCTCCAGGGGGCGGATGACGTCGAACTGAGCGAACACCTGGGCCAGTGCGCGGATTGCCGCGCGGCGCTGGAGAGGTCACGGTTGGGAGGAGAGTTGCTGCGCGAGGCTTGGGAACCGGTCGGCGAGCCGCAAAGCGCGTTTTTGGCGGGAGTGATGGCGAGAATTCGAGAAGAGAAGGCTCGGGCCGAGTCGCCGGCGGCATTCTGGAATCCGCTGGAATTTCTGGCATCGCGGTTGTCGCTGTCGGCAGCGGCGCTGCTATTGGCGTTGTCGGTATATATGGTGGGGTTTGGGCCGCGCCGTGCGCCAACGCTTCCCCCCTCCGCGGGAAGCGAGCTGAGGGCGGCCGATTTCCCACAACCTCCCGGAGACCCTGAGAGTAACGATGAGGTTTTCCAATCGCTGGTTGAGACGGATAATGGAAACTAATCGAGGCAGTCGCAAAGCAATCCTGCTTGTGGCCCTGGTCTTCGCGCTGGGCATTGGCCTGGGCTCCGCCGGGACCTATCTGGTGACCGCACGGGTGCTGGCTGCGCGTCCGCAGCAGGCTACCCACGTTCCGGCTAACCACATGGCAATGTTTACCAGAGATTTGAATCTGAATCCGGACCAGCAAAAACAGATACAGGCGATCCTGACCGAGACACGCGCGCGGTATGCGGAGATCCACAGCCAGGCCGACCCTGAATATGAACGTGCGCGGCAGGCGGGCCGAGAGAAAATCCGGCAAGTGCTGACGGCGGAGCAGAAACCGAAGTTCGAGGAATTGCTGCGGAGTATGGACGAGGATCGGCTGAGGCGGCAGAACGAAGCGCACGATTAGATTGCTATCTGTATAATCCCGCAAAAATTGTGAGGGGGCTTCAAGGCTTGAAGCGAGCGCATGGCGAGTTAGATGTGATAGCCATGTGCCGCCCCTACTGGGCTTGGTGTTCCGCTCGACCACGGTCCCACCGCTTCCGCGGTGGGCTACGATGTATCGTCCCTGACGGGACTGGGAATTTGATCACGGCTGAACTTCCAGGGGGGACCGATACTTTCTCGCGCCGTTTTTCGTATCCAAATAGTGGCGCTTAGCGAGGGTCTCGTCGCTTCCGGACGGACGGTTAGGTTTCGCTCACCGCAAGAGGCGGGCCCGGCTGGGAAAGAAGCTGGTTTGCCGCGTGGGCTCTAAAGCCCTGACTTGCAAACGAGAATTGCGACGAGCTTGCTGGAGACGGTAGAGGATGGAACTAAACTTTCTGGTGAAGGAACTGGGTATATGGGACGATTCGCTGGGAAATTAAAGGACTATTGGCAGAGGTCGATGGTGTACAGGGCCATGCTGGTGGCTCCGCCCGTCGCCCTGATCCTGTGGGCCGGGTATATTTCCGTCGGCACGCGGTCAAGTGCGCAATTCTTTACCGCCAAGGTGGAGAAGGGGGATGTCTCGCAGGTGGTGCAGGCGACGGGGACGATTAATCCCGTCACGACCGTTCAGGTGGGGTCGGTGGTGTCGGGCAACGTCGTCAAAATCAATGCTGATTTCAATTCGAAAGTAAAAAAAGGCGACATCATCGCGCAAATCGATCCTGTGCCGTTCGAGAATACGCTTTCGCAGGCCGAGGCGGACTACCAGAACTCGCAGGCCAACGTGAAGAGCCTGGAGGCGCAGATTGAGACGTCCCGCGCCAATGTATCCACGATGAAAGCCAATATTGCCAAGGCGCATGCGACGTCAGTGGATATGGAAACGCAGCTACGGCGCACGAAGTTGTTGGCGGAGCAAGGGGTCCTGTCTGCCCAGCAAAAGGACGACGCACAGGCCAATTACGATACAGCCGTGGCGAGCGAGCATGCCGCCGAAGCGCAAGAGATGCAGGCCGAGGCGCAACTGAAGACCACGACCGCGCAGCGCGATCAGGCCAAGGCGCAAGTGCTCATGAAGCAGGCCGCGGTGGCTTCCGCGCGGCTGCAGTTGAATTACTGCACCATCCGCGCTCCCATCGATGGGACGGTCATCAGCCGCAATGTGGACGTGGGACAGTCAGTGGCGGCCAGCTTGCAGGCGCCGAACCTTTTCAGCATCGGGCAGGACTTGACCCACATGCTTGTCTATACGAATACCGATGAGGCGGACGTGGGGCGCATTCAGGTGGGAGCGCAAGCGTCCTTCCGTGTGGACACGTTCCCGAGGGAGACGTTTTACGGGCGCGTGGCGCAGGTGCGCATGAATGCGGGGATCATTCAGAACGTGGTGACATATAACACCACGATCGAGTTCGAGAATCCCAACGTGCGGCTGTTTCCGGGCATGACCGCTTACGTGTCGATCCCTGTAGCCTGGGCCAACGACGTCGTCAAGGTTCCCAACGGGGCGTTGCGGTTCAAGCCGGATTTGACCGATAGCGAGCGCCAGACGCTGTACGCGAAATACGGAATCAAGGAGAATGCGCGAGCTACCGCGGCGGGACGGATTGGGTCCGCAAGTGGAGGGCAAGGATCAGGTGGGGCGGATGCGGGTGGGGGACGAGGCGCGGGTGGCGGAGCTCGGCGGGCGCAAGGTGGCGGGGATGCCGGGGGCGGAGGCGGTCAGAATGGCGGTCGCGGAGGCGTCGCAAATAGCCTGCGCGAGGACAACGGCGTTGTCTGGAAGTTGCATCCTGACAAGACTCTTGAGCCTCTCCAAGTAGGACTTGGAGTGACCGACTTCACCTTTACAGCGATGACTAGCGGGAAACTAAATCCTGGGGACGAACTTGTGATTGGCCAGTCCACGAACAAGAGCACGACCGCGCAAGCGCCGACTCGCAGCCCGGTGGGCGGGCAGGGGGGGCCTGTGGGAGGACCGCGGCGATTTTGAGTTAGGTTTTAGAACTTGCCTCGTAAATCCTCGCAGGCGGAGCGGGATCGACGTCTCAGGGGCTAAAGAGTCCGTGTGAGAACTGCAAAAGCAAAACTTCAGCGGCTAAAGCCGAACTCGTTTGCGGCGGTTATGTCGCGGCTGAAGCCGCGACCCACAAAGACTCGAGGTTCCCCCACAGACTCTGAAGCCCAGTTTTTATGGCGTTTTGA
>Ga0207150_1152_pt2 | contig 12427 bp, 21 predicted proteins | sample Alteio_BWMinHeat_32_FD_153526 | JGI IMG/M metagenome (GOLD analysis project Ga0207150, IMG submission 153526) | Enriched cells from forest soil in Barre Woods Harvard Forest LTER site, Petersham, Massachusetts, United States -... | ecosystem: Environmental > Terrestrial > Soil > Temperate forest >...
CCTGGGAGTTGTGCCGTTACTAATTACTACCGGTGCCGGTGCCGAGATGCGACGAACGCTAGGGACGGCGGTCTTCAGCGGCATGCTGGGGGTAACGCTATTTGGCATCTTCCTGACGCCGGTGTTCTTCTACGTCGTCCGCCGCCTCAGTGCTCACTTCAGCACCGCCAAACGGCCGGTGGAAGTAGTGTTGGCTCCGCAGCCGGCGTAAGTCCACGAGGCGTCGCCGACGCCGACAGAAATCATGGCTGTACGAAACTCTGTATTCTTGGGCTAAGAATGCTTTGCATTGCACGGTGCGCGCAGATGGCTGGTTGATCCGGCGGAGGAATAAGCGGTTGGCTCAATTCCAGGAGGTGAGAGTGCAGCTTACATGAGTCGCCGAACTTGGTAGACTGGACCTTGGAAGGAAATTGAAAGGAACCGGCGATGGGCAAGTTAACCCTTGAGTCTTTGGCGAAACGCGTCGAGGCTTTGGAAGCAGCGCTTGCTGCCAATCTGGCGAAACAGCGGCCAAAGGACTGGCACCGGGTGGTGGGGATGTTTCACGAAAGCGAGTTTATGCGGGCGGTTGATGAAGAATGCCTGCGACAACGGGAGTTGGAGCGAGAAGTCGCGCGGGCCGAGGAGTCGACCGAATGATCTTAGTCGGCACCGATCATGCGACATACCTGAAGTATCCTGAGAGTGAGAAAGGGCGGCGATTCATTGAGCGCCTCGAGCAGGTCGCCAATACGGAACCTGTGGGCGTAGCCATCGTGACGATCGAGGAGCGCATGCGTGGCTCTTCCCCCAACGCGTCATCACATCCCGGCCAGTATTTTTGCTCCCGGAAAGTCGCCCTGCGAGTTTTCTTAAAGTATGCTTGCGCCGGAGGCGCCATTTCATGCAATGTGCGAAGTGTTCGTATGTGGTGTCGAGCCGTCCGGGCGAGAACTTGCCGCCGTGGTGCCCACGATGCGGCTCGGATTTGAAGGCGGCGCCGGTTTTTGTGGGCGCAACCTCTACGGCATCGGCAAGCACACGGAGCATACTCCAAGAACATGCGCTCGGTGAGCCGCCAACCAGTCAGGTCTGCACCCGGGCTTGCCCGGCGACGGCTGAGCCTATTCGTTCGCGGTTGTCATCTTTGCCGGCACCGGATGCGATCAGCCCAGAGGAAGCCATGCATCCTCCAGAGGCGGTGTTTCGCACGAAGCTGGTCTGGCTGGTGGTCGCTTGCGGCTGCATGATGCTGTGCCTCGGCATTATGGCGATCGCTGCCACTCAGGTCATCCATCCGCCGCGAGGAAAGGTCCAGGCCGGCGCTTATGGTGTGATGGCATTGTTCGGACTTGGGGCACTTTGGTCCGCCTATGTGGGCTTTCGTTTCGCCGGCCAGAAGTTCGCGGTTTTGCCAGACTGCCTGATCATTTGGCATCACTTCCGGCAGACGACCGTTCGCTGGGATGAGATTCGTGAGGTCTACCAAGTGGTTCACCCTGCCTGGGTCAGGTATCGGCTTGTGACCCGCCGCGGAGAATTCAAACTCGCCGGCGAGTTCCAAAGACACAAGCAACTCGGCGATTGTATCTCAGAGCGTGTTGCGGCCGTATTGTTGCCCGCCGCCTGGGATGAGATCGAGGCCGGCCGGGACGTGCGCTTCGGACCGCTTCGCGTCAGCAGCGGCGGCGTCACGGTGAACGGCGAGTTCGAGCCGTGGCACCGTATCGGAATGCTCACTTTCGGCCTGAATCCGAAGCCCGTAAAGGGGAGTTTGGTCTCCAACATGATCCACGTGCGCATCGGCAGCGTTCAGGTGGAAATGGGTGAAATCCCCAATTTTTGCGTGTTCGAACAGCTCGCCGGACGACTCTTTCCCGCGTGCCTGGCGCAAGCATGAAGCCACCCAAATGACATGCGCAGCGCGCATAGAATCACCTGCGCATTCGATGCGCGCATCTCAATTTCCCCTGTATTTCCCGGCGAACATGACATGCGCAGCTCGCGCACACAAACACAACCGTTTTTCTTCACACCCCGCCGACATCACCCGCGAGCGCCTTGTCGGCAAGCTGGAAGAGTCGCCCCGCGGCCTGCTGATGCTCGTCGATGAACTGACCGGCCTGATGGCGGGCATGAACCAGTACAAGCCCGGCGGCCGTGGTGCCGACATGCAGATGTACCTATCGCTGTGGAGCGGCCATGCGATCAGCGTAGATCGCAAGGGCACACCCGACCCGATCCGCATCCTCAATCCATTCCTAGGCATCGTCGGCGGCATCCAGCCCGATCTTCTCGAAAGCCTCAAGGTCACCACCGCCCGCAGCGACGGGTTCATTGACCGCTGTCTCTTCGCCTATCCCGCCATGCCGCCGGCGACCGCCGAGATCTGGATGCAGATGGACCCTGAGCTGCGCCAAGCGTGGGCCGATACCTTGCAACAGTTATGGGCGCTACCCATGCAAGACGGCGCTCCCGTGCAGGTCAACATGACGCAGGACGCCCGCCAAGCATGGCAAGCGTTCACCGAAAAGCTCGCCGCCGAACGCAACGCCCCGGATTTCAAGGAGGCGCTGCAAGGTCCCTGGAGCAAGCTGGAAGCATACGGTGCCCGGATCGCACTCATCATCCATTGCTTGCGATTCGCTTACGGTGAAACGCCGGAAAAAGAGGTCGAGCAGACAGACTTCGAGCGAGCCAGCCAGGTGATCGAATATTTCAAGTCGCACGCTCGCAAGGTTTACGCGGCCATCGGAGCCGATGCAACGACGACCAAGGCCAAGCGTATCCTTCGATGGATCAAGGACAATCAGAAACGACGCTTCACCCGCCGCGACGTGTACCGCGCCCTCTGTGCGGAATACGACCAGGTCAAGCACGTTGATCCACCGCTCGACATGCTGGTGGCACACGGCTTCATTCGCACCATCGAGCCGGAATCACGTTCGCCGTTCGGAGGCCGACGCCCGAGCCAATCCTACGAGGTCAATCCGCAGGCAGCTTGACAGAACTGACAGAACTGACGCAACCGAGTTCTGTCAGTTCTGTCAGTTCTGTCGGGCTGGGTTCGTGGAGGCACAGCTATGAAGGACCCGCAACACCGGCTGATGATGCGCCGAACGGCGAACATCCACCGCCATCAAGCGGAGCGGGCCAGGAAAGCCGGCCATGAGCTTGACTACACGCTCGCCGAATTGCGGGCTTGGGTGTCCCAAAACTTGCATGCGCGGTGTCCTTATTGCGGCCAGGAGTTGAAGGCCGCGAACATTTCCGTTGACCACGAGGTTCCCACGTCCCGCGATGGTGCATGGACCGCTGCCAACATCCGCTTCATTTGCGTCCGATGCAACCAGATCAAAGGAGCGCTCACCGCCAAGGAGTTCAGTGAGTTGACGACGCTACTTCACACTTGGCCGTCCGAGGCAGCCGCCTGCGTCCTTCGCCGGTTGCGAGCCGGCGGCCGATTTCGCCACAATTAAAGCAATAAACGATCACAGTCAGCTAAGATAGCCTCATGGGTGCAGCAAAGAGCTTTCGCGAGCTGCTCGATCGCTATCAGCAAGGCGAGCGTGTTTTCGCCGAATCCGAGTTGGATACCGATCCAGAGAGCGATCTAAGCGGCCTATGCCTCGACGGCATCGACCTATCGTCGTCGTTCGTCATTGCAAATTTCCACGGTACCCACCTCCAAAATTCCATTTTCCGTTATGCAAACGTGAAGACGTGTGATTTCACAGGCGCCGACCTAACCGGCGCGGACTTTTCCGGCGCTGCGTTGTGTGCAACCACCTTTTCCGGCGCCAAAATGACCGGTGCCAAGTTTGAAGGCGCGTTCTACCACAGCCACTCGCTTAAGGCGGGAGAGATTCCGGATTGGTAACAAACCCGATTTCTGCGAGTTGACGACCCTACTCCACACCTGGCCGTCCGAGGCAGCTACATCGGTGCTAAGCAGGCTTCGAGCTGGCGGAAAGTTCATTCACCAGAACTAGCCGCGTCGCCGAGCATTCGTACAAAAAAAGTGATTAACGCTTTTCTCATGCATCCGGTGGATGCGTCGTCCACCGGGTGCCCCCTTTGCTAATGGCATCAGTCGCCTACGGTATCCGGCCTGAGAACGCGTCTCATTAATGATTGACTCTTACCATCACCGGGTCACGATCACTGAGAGCGCCGAACTGCCAGAGCGTCTTTGCCAGCTACACCAGGTCCTCTCCGAGGCACGGACCTCCCAATTTGTAGAGCTGGTCGTAGATTTCGGTGATTTCCCTTCGCTCTTTGCGCTTCTCAACGGGGATCGTGGTTGGTTGATGTGCATCCGATACGATGGCGACGCCGGCTTCAGCTCACGTAATCCTGCATACGTAGGCACACAGAATGACACAATCAACTACATCCTCAGCAACGGTCAACAAGATGAGTACCCAGCCTGCTTTACCTATTCCAGGAGTAAAGTGTTCGAGGCTCTCGAATACTTCGCAGCCAATAAGGCGACCCCCTCGTGGATTACGTGGTGCAACGATTCAGGAGATGGAAATGAATCGCCCAACGATGAATGGGTAAAGCCCCAGTGGCTGGGCTAGAGGACTATCCCAAACACACCCGCATCTAGTTTACTCGCCCCATGGACCCCACCGCCGCCCTCCGCCTAGCCCTCGACCCCTCCGGCATCCTTGAAGCCCAGGACATCACGCCCGATCCCTGGCAACGCGATCTCCTCGCATCATCTGGTAAACAAGTCCTTTTGAATTGTTCAAGGCAATCCGGAAAATCAACGGTAGTGTCCGCCCTCGCCCTTCACACCGCCCTCTTTCAGCCCGGCAGCCTCACGCTGTTGCTCTGCCTCGCCCAGCGCCAAAGCGGCGAACTCTTCCGCAAGGTGATGCACGCCTACAACGCCATGAAACGCCCACTGCCCACAGTCGGCGAAACGCAGCTCAAGATGGAGCTGACCAACGGCTCCCGCATCATCTGCTTGCCCGGCCGCGAAGAAACCATCCGCTCCTTCTCATCCGTCGCCTTGCTTGTCATCGACGAAGCCAGCCGCGTGCCCGATGACCTGTACCGCTCCGTTCGGCCCATGCTCGCCGTTTCCCGTGGCCGGCTCATCGCTCTATCCACGCCCTACGGTCAACAGGGCTGGTTCTGGAAGGAATGGACGGACGGGCTCGGCTGGGACAAGATCAAGATCCCCTGGAAGCAGTGTCCGCGCATAACCAACGACTTCATCCTCAGCGAACGGCTCTCGCTCGGTGATAGTTGGGTCGCCCAGGAATACGAGTGTTCCTTCGAGGCCCTGGAAGGTCTCGTGTTCCCGGACTTCGAGCAGCGTTGCGGCACGATCTGCGTCGCCCCGCTCGGCAAGAAAGTCGGCGGCATCGACTTTGGCTTCCGCAATCCCTTCGCAGCAATCTGGGGCACGCTCCGCGACGATGTACTCTGGATCGACGGCGAGCCCCGCCCCCGCCGAGCTTGCCTCGGTGGAGCGCAGGTTCGTCACCAGATCGTAAGCGGCTTTACCGCATGCCCCCCGCCGAGCTTGCCTCGGTGGACGGCAGGTTATTCTGGATCCACGCCAAGCCGCGGATCGCTTTTCACAGCACCCTGATGGTACTCCCCAAAGGTGCCAAGGAATGCACCGAATTGAAACACCGCCTTCATCCCATGTACATAGGCGGATCGGCCATGCGATGGTGGCCGAGTTGATCCGCGACATATTTCTCCACCGCGTCTCGTGTGGTCGGGCCGAAGCTGCGCAAGGCGTAATTGCGTTTCTCGCTCGTGTAGATCGGTTGGAGCGTGCCCATGCCGTTGCCCTGGTCATGAACCCTCGCTCCACCGAGCAAGCTAGCAAGCTCGGCGGGGGCGAGCGGTTTTGACTTATTTGGTTCTGGTTACGAATCACTCACCACCGAGCCAAGCTCGGTGGGATCGCAGGCGGTAAAGTCACCCGCTACAGCCCCGACGAGATCATCCATTTCAAGTACCCCGACCCGAAAGATCCCTACGGCCCCGGCCTGTCGCCATTGCGTGCTGCCAACGAGCAAGCCAAGCTTGCCAGCCAGTACGCGGCCTACCGGCTAGCGGTGTTCGACAACAACGCCCTGCCCTGCCATCATCAGCCCCGATGAAGTCATCGGCGAGGACGAACGCCACCGCCTGGAGGAGCTATGGAACCAACGCTTCCGCCGCGGCGGCATGGGCCGGGTTCTCGTCGCCGAGAGCGCCATGAACGTCGCGCTGCTCAACCACTCTCTTGCCGACCTCGGTGCCCTGGCCGAGTACGGCCACACCCGACAGGACATCGCCAACGCTTTCGGCGTCCCTATTGCCTTCCTCACCGCCGAATCCAACCTTGCCAACTTGCAGGCCAGCGAATCGCAGCACATGAAGCTGGCGATCCGTCCGCGCCTCAACCGCCGCGACGAGAAGTTGAATGAGCAGCTCGTGCCGCGCTTCGATCCCACGAAGCGCCTCTTCCTGGCATCGGAAGATCCGATTCCCGGTAACCAGGACGCCAGCATCAAGCAAGATGATCTAGCTAGACCTGAAATACGGGGTCAAAAGCATCAACGAATATCGTGCCGAGCGCGGCATGGAGCCTCGAATGGGGCAACGTGCCCTGGCTACCCATCCACTGGGCGCCAAGCGACGATCATGTTGCCCGGCAGGTCGTCCAGTCCGCCGATAAGCCAAGCGCAGATGAGCCACAGATGGAACACGGATCGAACACGGATGAGCCGAAGAATTAAGCACGAAAACACGAAAGAGCGAAAACACGAAATCGGAAATTCAATTGATTCTCCCTTTCCCATCCGTGTTCATTCAGTGTTCAATCCGTGGCTACTCTGTTTTTATTTCGTGTTTTCGTTTTTTCGTGTTTTCGTGCTTGAAATGGACAGTGAGCCCATGAGCGACATCGTGAAACAGCTTGGCCCTGAAGCCCCAGTACAGACGAACGATCAGGGCGGTAAGCAATCCGCCATCCCCGTTCGTTGCGACTTGTTGCCAGCCCGCGCCGTCCTCGAAATCGCGGCCACGCTTGCCCCGGCCGCGATCAAGTATGGCCCGGACAACTGGCGCCGAATTGCCCGCAAAGACCACATAAACCACGCGCTGGCCCACATTTTCGCTCACCTGGCCGCCGACGATGCCGACGACCACCTAAAGCACGCCGCCTGCCGGCTCTTATTCGCGATGGAGACAACATGAGCAATCAAGTGTCATGCTGCGTCTTCGACCTCGAAACTACCAACCTCAGCGCCGACTTCGGCGTCATCCTCTGCGATATCGTTAAGCCCGCACACGGCAAGGCTCGTGTGTTCCGTGCCGACCAGCTCAACCGCCATTGGCACAACCACCGCTCGGATGACAGCGCCATCACCGCCGCAAACGTCGCCGAGCTGAGCCAGCACGATATCTGGGTCGCCCAGGAACCGCAGCAATGGCTTGCCGCCGCCCTCGACGGTAGCCGAAAAGCGATGCACTACATCGTCGAACATTGCGTGCAAGATGTGCTCGTGTTGGAGAAAGTGATCGGGGCGCTGAAGGCCTATTCGGGCACGTACAACACGTATGGCAGCGGGTTCTGGCCCTTGGGATTGCGACAATGTGGCACGAATAATGCTTTACCCTCCCAGAGCAGAGGGTCCAGTACCATGCAAGCCGCAACCGCGACACGACGACAAGGTCTCGCCGCAGTTCTCGGGGCCATTCTGGGCGGACTCGGTGCCGGTCCAGTCTCCGCAGTCACCATTCTCATTGCCGGTCTAATAGCAACAATGCTTGCCCCAAATGCCGAACAGGAACACCAGGCCGGCATGAGTGAAAGCACTGCAGGTTACTACGCTTTGGGAACGATGTTTTTCTCACTCGTCTTCGGCATCGGATTCCTGATTATCGGGGCCGTAATAGGTACAATCGCTGGAACAACCGGTGCCCGCATTTCAAGGGCAATTGGCTGGGGTGCTTGTATAGGTGCCGCAATTTCGGCCGTAGCACCCCTTTACTGGGCAATCCAAGGCACTGTCGCGTCCGGAATGAACGCAGCGAACGCAGCGTTCGAGCTTACTATATATTAGCATTTTCGCTCTTGCTGGAACGCTTGGTGGTGCAATCGCAGGATTAGTCGGCGCCGCAATGGGAAAAATGTCCAACCTCTAGCAAATCCCCACTGGAGCGAAGTCACTTGAGCTCGCGGTCATGTCATACACCACCCCACCCCGACGGCCCGGCACTGCTGCTTTTGTTGGTGGCTTACTTGCAGGAGTTAGCGCTGGCCCCATCGCCGGGATCACGCTCTTTATCGCCGGTGTGATTGCCAGCACCCGAATCGACCAAGCACAGGGCCATCCAGGCGGCGAAAGTGACGCCGGTTTCGTTGCACTGGGAACCTTCTTTGGCGCAGTTGTCATCGCCATAACCTTTGTCGTTATCGGAGCCGTGATCGGGGCTATCGTGGCAGCTACTGGCGCCAGGTTCCTCAAGGCAGTCGGATGGAGTAGTTTTGCCAGCGCCGTTTTGGTCGGCACTCCACCTTTGCTTTGGGCGCTCAAATTATCATCCGACTTGCCCGCCAACCGGCTCTTTACATTTACCCTAACGGGGGTCGCCGCGCTCGCCGGAGCGGTTGCTTGGACCACGGCCGGTTTTGTCGGCTGGCTTGCCGGGAGGATTATCAACCCCTCGCGGCGCACCGAATCGTAAACCCTTCCACAATCCCTCCGCGACACACTCGGCGTATGCCGCTGTCTGTCACCCCACTTACACTTTGTCGGTCAACTTGCTAAGACCCGAGGCCACCCCATGCACTTCCTCAAACCCCACTACGACACCGAAGGCCCGTTCGGCCTGCCCATGAAAGACGCCCAAGCCCAGGCCCTTGAAGCGATCATCAAGACGCTCCCCCAGCCCGTGGAGCCGAAGTTCGTCACGCTCGATAAGGCACCATCCGAGCTGCTGCCCGGCGAGCGTGCTGACGTTTCCTGGATTTCCACCGAGGACGTGGACCGCGACCAGGAGATCGTCGTCGCGAAGGGCATGGACGACACGCACTTCAAGCTCAATCCCATCGTCACCTTGCAGCACTGCTACTCGCTACCGCCGGTCGGCAAGTCCGTCTGGCGCAAGCGCTACAAGGACGGCGACATGGTCGGCATCAAGGCCAAGACGCAGTATCCGAAGCGTCCCGATAGCTGGAAGGACGCGACTGGCCACCCGACATCACCTTCACGCTGATCCAGTCCGGCCTCGGGTGGCACGCCCTGAGTCCGCGAAGGGCGTGATTTGATGCCCTTCTTGTTCAGCGCGCCCTTCGCGGACTCAGGGCGTGCCACCCAGAATTGCTGCTTCTGGAGTACGCCTGCGTCTACCTACCCTGCCAGCAGAACGCCGTCGTCGAAGCCGTGTCCAAGGGCGTGAAGATCCCCGACCAACTCGCCGAGCTATTTGGCATCCCCAAGGACATTCTCAAGCCCGCAGATGGGCTTGCAAGTATGCGGGATATTCCCTTCACGCCTTTCTCGGAAATCGAAAATCAATCACCCGCAAAGTAGCTACCTTCGACTTCACGAGCCTGGCGCAGAAAGCCATCGCCGATGGCATCGATCGGGCCAAAGGGACGGTCTAACGCCGTCAACATATGTCCGGTTTCACCATTGGGTGCGAAACCCAATAGGGGCCACACAACACACACTTTCTTCACACGTCACCGTGCACCTTACTACCCATAATCGACATTCAGTCCAATCGCCACCTTCGTCCGTCGCGAAAACCACATCAAATTCCGTCGGCGCGTCGGATGAGGTACGGCCAAACTCGATGCCTTCAAGCCACCATTCGGAGTTACCCAGAGCGTCGCGGTCAACCGTCGAGTTTAGATACCCTTCTGCAGTGCGCCGAACCTGAGAAACATTCTCGATGAGCCATTCAGCTAATTGCAAACGCGACGAATCCGGTGCACGGTCCGTACCGCCAATTACAATTTCAAAACCTCTCTTGGATCGAGGGGAGAACCAGATCCTCTCATCTTCGAGAAACTTCAAGTCCAACATCTTTCACTCCATTAGCGATCTAGCTGTCGCACCGAAGGTTGGTGTATGCCGCCCGCCCTCCCTTGGCTTACAGTCGCATTCGTTCAAGTTGTCCCCGACTCGCCAGGTAAGGTTGACTCGACCAACACATCCTGACCATCCCGAGACAGACAGAACACCCGCGTGCTCTCTGACCTCTGACTCCTGACCTCTGACCTCTGAGGAGACCCCATGTTCGTTCAACTCACCCAAGACTTCCTCGGCCGCAAGGCCGGCGAACCTATCGACGTGGAAAAGGCCCATGCCGACACGCTTGTTGAGAAAGGCGTCGCCACCGTCGTGACCGACGACCTAATCACCCCCGCCGTCAGCAAGGCCCTGGAAGGCGCCTTCGCCAAGTTCACCCAGGCATTCGACGGCATCATCGACCAGTCGCTCAAGCAGCTCGCCAACGCTCAGACTCAGGCGAAGAAACATGCTATCCCAGCGATCTTCGGCGACGGCGGCGAAGGCGACAAGACCCACAACTTCGCCGACTGGTTGCTCGCCGTCCGCCGCGGCGACAGCAAGTACCTCGCCGACAACTATAAATCCTTCCCCAGCGAAGCGGACACCAAGACCGCGATGACCACGTCAAGCGGCACCGCCGGCGGCTACACCGTGCCTATCGAGTTCCTGCCCAAGCTGCTGGCGGCCGCGGCCGAGGTCAGCATCGTCCGCTCACGTGCCACCATCGTCCCCATGACCGCACGCACCATCCAGGTGCCGTACCTCGACATCACCAACGTACCCACGGCCGGCCAGACCGCATTCTTCGGCGGCTTGATCGCGCAGTGGACGGAGGAAGCATTGCTCCTCAATGAGACCGAGCCCGCCTTCCGCCAACTCGAACTCGTCGCCCACGAACTCAGCGGCTACTCGCTCATGTCCAACACGCTGCTCCAGGACAACGCCGTTGGCCTGGAGGCGGTGTTGACCAGCCTCTTCGGCCGGGCCATCGGCTGGTACGAGGATTACGCCTTCCTCAACGGCAACGGCGTGGGCAAGCCGCTCGGTGCTCTCGCCGGTGCCGCCGAGGAGGTGGTCCTCATCGACGTCCGGTACCTGGTGGAAACTCCCCGCTCGCAATGAGTTCGGCCCGCAATTCCACGCGGTCGCGCGCGTTGAGCGCCAGTACCGCAACCGTAGCGCGGCCGCATTGCGTTCGACCGATGATCATTGGTCCGTTGAAATAGAAATGACGAGCCCAGCGCTGACGACGTGGGTTAATGAGGCGTGTTACTTTTCTGGTGGTAGGATCAATACCTGAAAGATTGGTGCCCTTATGGTCGTTATCGTGGTGGCAGGAAAGGGCCAGATTGTCGAGCCCGTCGGTGCCGCCATGCTGTTTTGCAATGATATGTTCCACATGAAGGCGGTAGAATGGCTCGTCATCTTGGTGGATTCGGCAATACTCGCACCGATGACGGGCACGCTGCCAAACGAGCTGGCGAGTCTGGACATTCATGAGCGACGCTTCGGCACTTTCAGCAACCGACGTGCTTTGGCTTGAATGATGGCCAGATAGTTCGCAAAGCGGATTGCCGTCTCGTATTCCTCCTGTTCCTCGGCGGTTAATTGTCCCGCATTACACTTGTCGGCCAACTCATCCATCCGGCGCTGCAACTGGGCGTCGGCACGCAGTTCGACGAGCGCCTTTGCAACCTCAGGCGTTAAAGTCTGGACAAGAGGCTCCACAAGGCGGTCCAAAGTCGTTAAGCCATCCATGTCGTTAGGATACCAGTCCAACGATGCAAGGAAAGGTGCCGCCCTCGGACGACGGCCGCTAACCGGCCACCGACCATTGGTCACCGCCCAATGGCGCTTCATGCTCGTCATCCGCAGCGCAAACCACGATATTCCCGTTGGCCTTACCGCGTCCCTTGCGACAGCGACCGGCACCGCACGCCAGCTCGCCCAGGACCTCAAGGAGAACTACACTCTTCTCCGCACCTACGCCAACAAGGTGAATTCCGACACCCACGACCCGATCTGCGTCTCCGTGTACGAATTCATCGACAACGAAATCTCAACCGTGATCGGCAACTATCACATCGACCAAGGCATCCGCCGCAAGTCGCGCTTCAACCCCGACGGCGAAGACATCCACCTAGCCATCCACACGGAGTGACCTCTGACTTCTGACCAGACCCTCAACCAGAGGCCGTAACCTTACCGGTCGCCGCGTTCACTGAGCATAGCGGCTCCGTCAACACTAAGGCTTTCTTGTGCCTTTGCTTCTTTGTTTCCGTTTTGGAACCCATTTACCATTCTTGTAGTCCCAAATGTCACTGGGTTTCCTGAATTGACGCTCTTCTAGTTTGACTGGCTCCATGCATGCATGGATAGCAGCAGTGTAGATTTCGTTTAGAAGG
>Ga0207150_1159_pt1 | contig 12425 bp, 8 predicted proteins | sample Alteio_BWMinHeat_32_FD_153526 | JGI IMG/M metagenome (GOLD analysis project Ga0207150, IMG submission 153526) | Enriched cells from forest soil in Barre Woods Harvard Forest LTER site, Petersham, Massachusetts, United States -... | ecosystem: Environmental > Terrestrial > Soil > Temperate forest >...
GCATATCGGCGATTCCCACCCAGCAATCCTGCAAACCCGTAATAGCCGGGTTACGATTGAAAAACGTCGCAGGAACTGCGGGGTTGAAAGTTGTCGGCCCGCCGAAGGCACCGAAATCGTAGTTGAGGTTGAATTCGACATTATCCCAGGCGATGCCGTTCATGCTGACGGCGACGCGGCGGAAGAAGACACCGTCTTCAAGTCTACCTTCCTGGGTCGCGGGCTGGAGCCTGGTAGGCTGATTCCACCAAACGCTATCAAATTGGACGAAGCTGCCAATATGGAAGATGAAGTCCTGATGGGGCGAGGTGTAGGTGACGCCGTGGTCGAAGTTCCAGAAGGCCCTCAGCTTACTGACATCGGTGCCGACTTCGTAACCTTCAACCTTTTCCTGAAGCTTCTTTTGCTCGTCGTCTTGTTTTTTCTTTTCGTCGAGTGTCTTCAGATAGGCATCGACCTGATTCTTGACGGTGGCATCATCGACCGGAGCCGGTGGATCGCCCTCGGGGTTGGTAATCGGGCTCGTTTGCTGGTTTTGCAATTGCTCCAGCAAAGCTGCATTCTTTTTTTCTAAAGCTTCGATGCGCGCCCGAATATCCTGAACGGCCGGTGCGGTCGGCTCCTCGGCAAAAGTAGCGCTTGCGATACAGGCGGCAGCGACGCCGCCCAAAGCCCAGCGTTTGAGACTTCCCCACCCATGGCGAATCATGGTGGAATTCCTTTCTTGGAGGTGCGTCCTTGCCCGGTCCCACGCGCAGCGCGAGGTGCCGCTATGTTGATCGGAAGTGCAGAAGCTGACGATTGTGGGATTTGCGATCTGAGGAAGGCGAACTGCCAAGATACTGTTCGGAGCAGACTCAAGACGACAGATTTGTCTGCCTTGACGATGATTCCGAGCGGAATGATGGTTTGGCTGGATTATTCGGTATCTTGCAGGGCATTGGCCGGCGGCATTAAAAATGACTGAGCGGACGGAGTCGTGTCCCAAGACGGAATAACTTGCAAGGGGTTCGAAGATGATTTGTGAAAAAATACGACCCTGCCCTGGGGTATGAGGCGCAGAAAAGTTAACGCCTTACCAAAAGCAGCAGCATAAGTCCGTGTATACCAAGATGTTCGGCGAATTTCTAAGGGGGTAACCAAGTTACCGCCTTAGCCGATCCATCATCGCTCGTAAGGACCAGAATTATTAGGTGCGCTCATTGCTTTCTGCGAAGCTCGACGATAATGCCGCCCAGGTGCAGCCGACGATGGACCGGCGAGAACCAAAGTTCCCGGCGCCATTCGAGGCCGCACTCGTGACAAGTGTCCTTCAAGAACGAGCGGTTATAGGTGCGGCAGTGCCAAAGTCTGCTGCACCAACCTCCCGTGAAGGTATCTTCGGTGGAAAGCAGGAGCAGTTTGCCACCCCGACGAAGCACCCGAGCAAGCTCGATCAGGCCCGGGCTCGGATCGGGGAGGTGCTCGAGTACCCAGCCGCTGACGACGGCATCAAAGGTTTCGTCGGCATAAGGAAGTCGCGTCAAATCCGCCGCCGCGAGCGTGAGCCTTGGACTATTTACGCGGCGCTGCGCGCGGTGCAACATATTGACGGAAATATCAAAAGCTGTGAGGCGGGCGTCGGGATCGGCCTGGCGCAGAAGAAACCTGGAGTAGCGACCGTTGCCGCAGCCGGCGTCAAGAATGTATTTGCAGCCGCGAACATCGAAAGCGCTCGGCCGGATAAGCCGCCCAGCAAGGGCTTCGTGGCCCGTAATCAGGCCGGTAACGGCCGTGAGGGCCCCCGGCAATCCATCGTAGTGAGCCCGGATAAAGCCGCGGTATTTGATGAATGAAGTTTGAGATTGATCGTTAGTCATTGTGTCGGGTTCTCGCCAGTGTGGAACACTCTATCCTAGAAATACGAGGTCTAAAAAACGGGGACAGGACCTTTGAATTTAGAGGTCCTGTCCCCGTTTTTTAGACTGGGTAGAGGCGTTTGTGCAAGTTGCGATGCCGCCAACGCTTGATGACCATAGAATATCGCCGACCAGCTCGCAATTGCCGGGAGATGTCCATGCCGTTTGCCGCCGCCCTGTCGAGCGCATCACGAGCCGCTCGGGCGGTCGAAGAAACTTGTGCCGAGATTCGATCCGTAATTCCGGCAGCGCCGGATCTGGCGTGTGTCTTTTTCACGCCGCACCACTTGGAGGCCGCCGCCGAGATCAGTAGCCGCCTCGAGGCCCTCGGCGCCGGTGCGCTGATCGGCTGCGTCGGCGAAGGGGTCATCTGCAATGACCGCGAAGTCGAGAAGGGCCCGGCACTGTGCGTCTGGGCTGGAAAATGGCGCCGCGCGATGCGCATTACGCCGTTTCATCTGGAGATTGAGCAGACCCCGGATGGTTTTACTTTACTAGGCTGGCCCGATGAGCTGGCCGACGCGGATCCAGGGCGGTCGGCGCTGTTGGCCTTGGGCGAGCCGCGGACTTTCCCTTCGGATGCGTTTCTCGAGCAGATGAACGATGACTACCCGGGTCTGCGCGTCATGGGAGGCATGGCAAGCGGCGCCTGGAACGCCGATGAATGCCGGCTGTTTCTCAATGACCGTATCATTCATTCGGGAGCGGTCGGGGTGTTGCTCGAAGGAGTGCCCGGGGTCAGAAGCATCGTTTCGCAGGGTTGCCGGCCGATTGGCGGCCATTTCGTTATCACCCAGGGCGGCGAGAATGTCATCGAGCAACTCGGCGGAAAGCCGGCCCTGGCTCAACTCCAGCAGATTTGGCAAGAACTCAGTCCGGAAGATCGGGAGTTGGTCCAGCATGGTCTTCACCTGGGGCTGGTCATCAACGAATATCAGGACGGCTTTCAGCGCGGCGATTTTCTCGTTCGGAATGTCATTGGCATTGATCGAAAAAAAGGTGCGATTCAAATTACTGATCGCGTTCGCGTCGGGCAGAGTGTACAGTTTCATGTACGCGATGCGCGCAGCGCCGACGAGGACTTAGGCCAATTGCTGGGGGCGGGAATACAAGGACACGAGAGGCGTCCGGATGCCGCCCTGGTCTTCAGTTGCAATGGCCGCGGCACGCGACTATTTGCCAGCGCCGATCACGATGCCCGCGCGATTCGCAAAATCATGGGGCCGATGCCATTGGCGGGCTTCTTCGCGGCCGGCGAGATCGGACCGGTGGCCGGACGCAATTTCATTCATGGGTTTACTGCCAGCGTCGCGTTGTTCGAGGAATAGAGGCGGTATCAATGCAGCAGCCCACCGTGGTGCCGGCCCGGCGCCGGCCGCCGATGTCAACTCTTCTCTTGGTAGCAGTTTTGGCGTCCTGCTCCATCTACGCCAACCTTTCCTTCAGGGTCACCGACGGAACGAAGTACCGCTACTTCCCGCCATTTCGCGAATACGCCGACTTCAATATGAACGACCACCTGGGCGCCGAGTACTTGAACGTGGCGCGCTCGATGGTTGCGGGAAAAGGCTTTGCAAACCCGTTTACCGCCCAGACTGGCGCGACGGCGTGGATGCCCCCGGTCTTCCCATGCCTGCTGGCGGGCATTCTGTGGCTGAGCGGCGGCAACGAACAAGTCTTGATGGTGGCGATGATCGTCTTACAGGTCATGTCCCTGGTGATCACCGGACTTATCGTTCTGGCCCTAGTGAGGCAATCGTCATGGCGGCTTGCTTCAACCGTCGGCCTAACCATGTTTGTCATCACCGTCGTCTCCGACTTCTTTATGTGGTTCCAGTTTACTCATGACATGTGGCTAGTCCTCCTGGCCCTCGATTTGCTCGTCGTCGGTCATTGCTGGTGGCGGCCGCTGGGACGCATGGCAGTTGTGTGGGGGATCGTTGGCGGGCTATGTGCACTCATCAACCCTGTTGTCGGCGGCGCCTGGTTTATTGTCAGTACCTTCGAGGCGCGAGTTGAGCGCCGGTGGTGGAACTTGGCGGCTGCCGCGTTGACGGCAGCAATCGTTGTCTTGCCCTGGACCATTCGCAACTACGCAGTCTTCGGCCGTTGGATTCCCGTGAAGGCGAACCTGGCTTATGAGCTGTACCAATCGCAGTGTTTGACTTCCGACGGACTTCTGGTGCGCGACACATTCTTCATGCACCCGTACACCACGTGGAACCAGGAACGAACGGAATACACGAAGTTGGGTGAGGCCGTGTATCTGGATCAGAAGGACATCGAATTTCGCAAGTCCGTAAGCGCAAGGCCCTGGGATTTTCTTGGCCGAATTGGTAACCGCTTCACGGCAGCGACGCTGCGCTACCAACCTTTCGATCCTATTGAAGAATGGGAGATCCCCGAGTGGGTTTTCCTTCGGCGCATCATTTATCCTTTGCCATTCTTGGCGGTGATATTTCTAGTCTGCTCGGCCTTGTGGCGGCCGCTCGGGCCGGCTCGTTGGGGCATGATCGTCCTCTATGTGGCTTATCTCACGCCGTACATTGCCATAAGCTACTACGACCGCTATGCCGTGCCCCTGGTGCCAATCAAGGCGCTTCTAATGTTTTGGGCTTCCGAGAGGATAGTGGCGCTCTTGCCTAGCCGCCGTCGAAATCGGCAGGCTCATCTATCACCTGCAAGCCGTTTCCCACTGGGGAAAATCGCGGTCGCAGTGAATCATGAACCGGCCAGTTTAGCCGCTTGCCCCGTTGCTGAAGGAGTGCTCGAGCAAACCTGAACGTCACCGGATCCGCATCGGCCGCTTCTGGCTCGTCCAGGCCTGCATGCCGCCACGAACGCTTTTCACCTTCTCGTAACCCTGTGCTTTGAGCAGCAGCATGGCATTAAGCGAGCGCTTGCCAACTCCACAGATGGTCACCACCGGGTCGGCTAGGTTGTCCGAGATCCCCTGCACCGGGCCACTCGAAAGCGTAGCGATAGGGATATTCACAGCTTCCGCGATGTGCCCTGCCGCAAACTCCGCCGGCGTCCGGACATCGAGAAGCAGCGCGCCTTCGCGCACGAGCGTTTCGGCTTCGGCCGGATCGATGACGTCTGGCGAATCCTGCGCCAGCGACTGGATCGAACGCAACGCATCCATCGCCGCGGCCGGTGCCGGGGCTGGTGCAGCGGCAGGAAACAGCTCCGGCAGGTGCTTTCGAAAGGACGACATGTACTTGAAAGCGTTGTCGGGGAACATGACCACACAAACGGCGCCGGGCTCGTCGGGCACCAGCTTGATCGCGCCCGCGAGCGCCATGCCGCTGCTGGGGCCGGCGATCAGGCTCTCTTCTTGGTTTAGACGCTTGCACAGGCGAAACGCTTCCTCGTTGCCGATCTCGACGAGGCCGTCATATTCATTTGGCTTGAAGAAGTCAGCCAGCTTGAGCTGGCGGAGACTGCGAACGCCGGGGATGTCATGCCCGTCCTGGGGATGCACGCCAAGCACCTTGACGTCCTTGTTCTTGGATTTCAAGAATCGGCCGGTACCAGTGATCGTGCCGCAGGTGCCGAGGCCGCTGACAAAGTGGGTGATCCGGCCCTGCGTCTGCCGCCACACCTCGGGCCCCGTCGTGCGGAAATGAGCGTCGGGATTGGCGGGGTTCTTGTACTGATTGAGCTGATGCCATCCGAGCTGCGTCGCCATTTCCGTCGCCCTGGCCATGGCCCCCTCGGGCGCTCCCGGCATCGGACAGAGATCATCGGCCAGCTCGACGAGTTTGGCACCGAAGACTCGCAAGCTGGCGCGCTTTTCTTCCGGAATGGCCAGCGAAAGCGTCGCCGTGAACGAGTATCCCTTGGCATTGGCGAGCATCGCCAGCGCCATCCCAGTATTTCCCGAAGTCGGCTCCACCAGGTTCTGAAGCGGAACACCGCGCTCTTGGGCATCGCGCACGAGATTACCGGCAACGCGATCCTTGACCGCACCGAACGGATTGTACCACTCCAGCTTGGCGTAAACTCTGGTGTGCTTGAAGGGGATCACTCGGTCGAGTTGCACCAGCGGCGTCGGATTCTCGGCACTGGACATCATTTCGAGGATCGACTCGTACACCCGCAGCGAATGGTCACCCATGATGGCTCCGTGAAAGTTGAAGCTCCGAAAGGCTAAACTATCCCGGAGCGAGGCATGAGGACAGAGAACGCTAACTTGCAGTGTCGGGATTCTTCCCATGAACATGCGGTCAGTATCGACTACTCTCGGCCGAGCTGAAATCTGCTATCTTTTTCATTAGAGTCGCGCACTCTCTCCGCGCCGATTACGCTTACTTAAAAAGGGAAGCCCCAATGCCCCCTGAGGCGGAAAGCGATCAACCGACCCTTGAGCGCTTTCGTGCCTACCTGAACCTACTGGCACGGTTGCATCTTGACCCGAAGCTGCGGGCCAAGGTCGATCTGTCTGGGGTGGTTCAACTGACACTCTGGGAAGCCCATCAAACGGTCGCGAAAGCGGCGGGCGACGCAGACATGGTCAAGCTGCTGCGGCAGCTTCTGGCCAATAACCTGGCGGATGAGGTACGCAAGTGTTACGCCGACAAGCGCGACGTCAATCGAGAACAATCGCTGGCGGCCTTGGACCGATCTTCCATACAGTTGGAGGCGTTCCTTGCGGCCCAGCAGTCTTCGCCCAGTCTGCGTGCCGAGCGCAACGAGGACCTGCTCCGACTGGCCGAGGCACTGCAGCATTTACCCGAGGCCCAGCGGCAAGCGGTCGAGCTCCACTACCTTTGCGGCTGGACGCTCGCAGCCATCGCCGAGGAGATGGGCAGGGCCAAGTCGGCCGTCGCGGGCCTGTTGCACCGCGGCCTCGAGAATATGCGAAGCTGGTTCGAAGACTCATCTTGAACAGAGAACAGCGCCGCCGGATGGTCGCGAAACGTGTTCACTCCCTGAGTCCCCAAACGGACGGAAATGGCGCACGTTTATGACAACCCACCCGATCGGCAACGTCATCAATCGCTTTCGCCAGACCTTGCAGCCGCGGGCAGCGGCCGAGCCTGCCGATGGGCAGCTCCTCGATCGCTTCATCGAGGCTCAGGATGAAAACGCCTTCGAGGCGATCGTGCGCCGTCACGGCCCCATGGTGCTCGGTGTCTGTCGCCGCATCCTGCACAACTACCACAACGCCGAGGATGCCTTCCAAGCAACATTTCTTGTCCTGGCCCGCAAGGCCCGTTCTATCCGCGGCCGTGGTGTGGTCGCCGGTTGGCTTTACGGCGTAGCGGTGAAAACGGCACTGCGCGCACGCACATCAGTCGGCAGAAGATACGCCCGCGAGAAGCAGGTGCCGGATATGCCTGAACCGCAGGTTTTTCCAAAAGACAATTACGCAGACCTGGTGCCCTTGCTCGATCAAGAGTTGAACCATCTGCCCGAAAAGTATCGGCTGCCCATCATCTTGCGCGATCTGGAGGGCAAGGGATACGAGGAGGCGGCGCGGCAGCTGGGCTGGCTGCCCGGCACGTTTGCGGGACGGTTGTCACGGGCTCGCAAAATCCTGGCCGCACGCCTGGAGCGCCGGCAACAGAGAGTCACCGGTGTCGCACTGCCCGTCCCTCTGTAAACGATGTCCTCGCCGCGGCTGCATTGCTCGCCGTCTCTGTTGTGAAATTACTCCCGTCCGGGTAGCATACTCAAAGCTAGATGACCGTGCGCGATTTGGCAGCACAGAATCGGTCGCATGTTTACCTAGAAGGGGTAGATTCGGAAGCCCAGCCACCATCGGAGAGGCCATGATCAGCGACTCGCAGCCACCGGAAAGCGGTGAAGCTCGCTTGGATCAGCTCGTCACCGAATACCTCGAGGCCGTCGAAGCGGGCAAGGCACCGAATCGCGAGGAGTGGCTGAGCCGTCACGCCGATTTGGCCGCGGATTTGCGCACCTTTTTCACCAACCATGATCGCCTGGCGAAAATCGGAGCGCCCTTGCGCCAAGTTATGCCTTGGAATGGTCCGGGCGCGGCAACGGGGCAGGCCTCGACGCTGTTACCTGGTGGAGCCCCCATTGCCTCTGCGGCACTTCAACGCGTCCGTTCCTTTGGCGACTACGAACTGCTCGAGGAGATTGCCCGGGGCGGCATGGGGGTCATCTACAAAGCTCGGCAGGTGAGCCTGAACCGCATCGTGGCTTTGAAGATGATCCTGGCCGGGCAGCTGGCGTCGCAGGCCGACCTGGCCCGTTTCCTGGCCGAGGCCGAGGCCGTCGCGCAACTGCGTCATCCCAACATCGTCCAGATCTACGAGCGCGGTCACCGGGACGGCTTGCCTTACTTCACGCTCGAGTTCATGGAAGGCGGCAGCCTCACGGCCAAGCTTGCCGGCACGCCGCTGCCTCCTTCTGAGGCGGCGCTGCTCGTCGAGAAGCTGACGCGCGGCGTACAGTATGCCCATAGCCACGGTATTATTCACCGCGATCTCAAGCCATCCAATGTACTCTTGGCGGCCGACGGCACCCCCAGGATCACGGACTTCGGGCTGGCCAAACGCGTCGAACGAGCCAGCGACCTAACCAGGACCGGCGCCATCATGGGCACACCCAGCTACATGGCCCCCGAACAGGCCAGCGGCAAAAAGGCGACCACCACCGCCAGCGATGTCTACGCCCTGGGAGCCATCCTGTACGAGTGCCTGACCGGCCGTCCTCCCTTTAGGGCCGCGACTCCTTTGGAAACCATCCTCCAGGTGCTCAATGACGAGCCTGTCCCGCCCTCATATCTGCAAGGCAAGACGCCACGCGACCTGGAGACGATCTGCCTGAAATGCCTCGATAAAGATCCGGTGCGGCGCTATGCTACGGCGGAGGCCCTGGCTGACGATCTGTGCTGCTTCCTCGAAAAGCGCCCGATCGCGGCTCGCCCGGTCGGTCGCGTGGAACGGGCCGCCAAGTTGGTCCGCCGAAACCCGCTCATCAGCGCTGCGGCCCTCGCTGTTGCCTCGGTTTTGCTGATCGGCACCGCTGTGTCCACTTACTTCGGCATCAGTGCCTCGAACGAAGCAGCGCGGGCGCGGACCAACGAAGCCGATGCCCTGGCGGCCCGTAATGAATTGGCCTCCGCCAACGTCACGCTCGAGCGCTCGCGGCATGACCTGGAAATCACCCTGGCGCAGAGCTGGCTGCGGCCGCTCGCCCTGCGCGGAACCGATCAGCCGATGACCGAGGGCGAGTGGCAGGCGGTGTGGGAGCTAGCTTCCAATCGCGGAATACTGAGCTTACGCTTCGTCGAAGAGGCGCTCCGTTCCCCGCGGACGACCCGACAACTGCGCGATCGCGCCGCGCTGGCCTTGCCCGCCGCCGTCGGTCTCGATTCCGAGCGCCGCGCCCAGGTCGAAGGTCTGCTCGTGGCCCGCCTGAAGGATCCGTCCCTGGACGACGAACAGAAGAACGATGTGGCCCTCGCGGCCGCAGCGTGGGACGGCCTGAGCCAGGCCGGTGCTGACCGGGTCGCACGTCATCTCTCACAGGCCCTGGCTCATTCCCAGGAATTCGGACTCTACTGGCTGGGCCAGGGACTGGCAGCGGCGGCGGCGCGGCTGGACGCGGCACATGCGCCGGCGGCAGCCGCGTTCATGGTCCAGGCGATGCAAGAGACGAGGGATCCCAATGTGCTCAGCCTGTTCTGCCAGGCCTTGGCGGCGATGAAACAGCAACTGCCCAAACAGGAAGCCGGCCGCGCCGCCGCCGTCATCGTCGCGCACATGAAGAATGGGGACCCGATGGGCTGGCAGTTGGTGGGCTTACTTCCGGGACTCACGGCCTATGCGGAGCCAAGGGAGGCCGACAGAATTCATGCCGAAGCCGCAACCGCCATTGTGCAAATCATGAGGTCCAATGATCGCGGGGCGCCCTGGCTGGCCTGGAGCCTGCCGCAATTGACGCTTCATAGGGACGCGAAAGTCGCGCTGCAACTTCGCGAGGCGGCTGAGATCTTGCTTTCCCAAATGAAGAGTGGCAGGGATTCGGCCGACCTGGGACAACGGCCGCAGACTCTTGCTGCACTGCTTGCGGCCATGCCAGGCGATGAGGCCACGGCGGCGGCAACCCAAGCCGTCGCCATCCTCGTCCGGGCCGCCGAAGATAGCAAGGACAGCGGTGTCTGGTCGCAAGTGGCTTGGGGGTTCAACGCATTGGCGTCCTTCCTTCCCGCCGAGCGCCGCGCCGCCGTCGCCGCCCAGCTCGCCGCTGGGCTGCTCCAGCGCATGATGGAGTCCGCGGATCCTTCAACCAAGCAGTCGTCGGCACAATCGTTGGCGAACCTCGCGCCTGCCCTGGAGGCAAAGGAGGCGGCCACGATCAGCGCCCAGATTGCCGCCCTGCTCAGCCAGGCCGTCAAGGACTCGAGGGAACCCTGGACTCTCAGGAGCTTGGCGCAGGCGCTGGCCGCCGTCGCCAGCCGGCGGCCAGCCGGCGACGCCCTTCGCACCCTGCTCCAAGCGATGATCGAAACTCCAGACAACAACGTCCGTTCTGAGTTGATACAGAACTTTCCCAGAGTGATGCCTGATATTCAATCAAGCGATGCCGCAAAGGCCGCCAACCTGATCATCGAGCATTTCCAGGAAGTGAAAGACTTGGCCGCCATGAGCGCGCTAGCGCCGGCATTGATCAGCCTCGCCGGCAGGCTGGAAGCCGGCGACGCCGTCCTCGTTGCCGAAAAGCTTGCCAAGGCGATCGACGACGCCAAAGATGTACCGAGTTCGCTTGCGCTGGTGCAGCCGCTGGCAGCTCTGACGGCCCGGCTCGAGCTCCGTCGCGCCGACAGCATCACCGCTCCGCTCGCCGCTGTCCTTCTAGAATCCTTGCGAGCGGCGAAGGACAAGACTCAGATGGATCCGCTAGCCAATGGTCTTGGAACCATCTTGCCGCGCATCGAGTCCAAGCGCGCCGCCGACGTCTCGGCCCAGGCGGCCTCCGTGCTTGTCGCGGCCATGAAGGATGCCAGGAATACCGGCGCCGCGGCGCAGCTAGCACAAAGCTTGGTGCCCCTGGCACCTTTTCTCGATGCCGACGAGGCGCTTCCTCTTGCCGACCTCGTCGCTCAGCTCATGCGCGACTCGCGGGACATCAATTTCGCGATTTCGCTTGCCAGGCTGCTGGCGGCCATGACACCTCATCTCAAAGCCGCGGATGCCGCCGCGCGGCTTACGCAGGCCATGAAGGATACCAGTGACCGCAACGCGCTTCAACTCCTGACGCCGCTGGCGGCAGGTCTCCAGGAGCTGGCACAGCGTCTGGCGACGCCCGATGCCGTGCGTGCTGCCATCGTTCTCCTACAGGTCTTGAAGGACCAGACGGGCGCCACGCAGGAGGTGGCGGATTGTTTAAGAACATTGCTGTCGAGCGTCGATCCGGCACAAGTTCCTGCCCGGTGTAGTGTGGTGGCATCCGCCGCCATACTTCCTTTAGGCGCCGGTCAAATGCTCGATGCCGTGATCACCATCATGCCGGCGGCAGCGCCTTTTCCTTGCCGTGCGACCACGCAGGAGCTCGTCGAGCTCCTGAAAATGCCCACCTGTGTTGGTCCCGTGCAACGCGTCGTTCTCGATCACCTCGGTAATCGCTTCGACCACAGCTTCCGCGACCCATGGGAGTTCGTGACTTTTGCCAATGACCGTGGCCTCGAGCTGGATTGGCTCAGTCCACCCCAGCGCCTGGAACTGGCGCCCCGCACCGGATTGTGACCGCCGTAGGGTCAGCGACTATAATGAAACGCTGATATGGCCGATGCGCTGCTGACTCGTGCAAGCTTGCTGGCGCGGCTGGGAGATCCTCTGGATCGCGCAGCCTGGCAACAGTTCGTTGAATTGTATGGCCGGTTGATTTATGGTTTTGTCCGGCAGCGCGGGCTGCAGGATGCGGATGCCGCGGATTTGACCCAGGAAGTCCTCATTGCGGTTTCCCAGGCCATGCCGCGCTGGCGATATGACCCGAGCCAGGGGACCTTCCGGGGTTGGTTGTTCGGGGTGACGCGGCATAAACTCGCACGTTTTCTCAAGCGTCGCCAGACCCAGGCGGTCGGCAGCGGCGATACGGAGATGCGGCTTCGCCTGGAAGAAGAGCCTGATCCGGAATTGGAAGCGGCCTGGGAGAAAGAATACCGGCAACAAGTGTTTCGCCTGGCGGCGGAACAGGTTCGCGACCACTTTGCCCCCAAGACTTGGCAAGCCTTTTGGCAGACGGCCGTGGAAGGCAAGAGTGTGCCGGCTGTCGCTGCCGATCTGGGGATGTCCGTGGGCGCCCTGTATGTCGCTCGGAGCCGGGTGCTGGCGCGGCTCAGCGAGCAGGTCCGCAGTCTGGAAATGGAGATGGCGTCATGACCGCGTGCCCTGCGGCGGATCGATTGCGACAACTTTTGAGTCGTGACGACTTCTCGGCCGCCGACGCCGAACTCATCGCGCACCTCGATGACTGCTCGTCGTGTCGATTGCGCCTGGAGCAGATGGGCGATGCCAGTCGCGATCTGGTTACCGCCGCTGGGAACCTTGA
>Ga0207150_1160_pt1 | contig 12314 bp, 11 predicted proteins | sample Alteio_BWMinHeat_32_FD_153526 | JGI IMG/M metagenome (GOLD analysis project Ga0207150, IMG submission 153526) | Enriched cells from forest soil in Barre Woods Harvard Forest LTER site, Petersham, Massachusetts, United States -... | ecosystem: Environmental > Terrestrial > Soil > Temperate forest >...
GAAATTTTCGGGAACTCGGAGGCGGAATCTCGCCCGGTGCCCCGCCCTTTTGTTTTTGCTTGGGGTAGGTAACATCGGCCGGCGTTCTATCGAAAGCTTCGTTCATGAATTTAGTAGGTCCGAAAAAGCGCGACAGGATGCGGCTGTCAACGTTGAAGAGATTGCGACCCGGTTTCATGCCTTCATGCAGGGCCACTATGCCCCTGCATTCGGGGCAGCACCAGTAGCGCAACAACCTGCGATGGGCTTTATTGTTGCTGGGTATTCCCATAACGAGCATCTTGGTGATGCATGGGAGTTTGTTCTTCCGCAGGATGCTGCAGTTCGAAGAGCAACCGCGAGGGATGATGTCGGAGCTAGCTGGCGCGGAATTGGATTCCCGTTCACGCGGTTGATATTCGGAGTAGATCCGACTTTTGAGCAGCAGTTACAACAGAACGGCGCAACCGCGCAGGAGCTTCAGCGCTTCAATAATGTCATGGGCCAGACCACAACAAGGATAGCGTTTGATGGAATGCCGCTGCAGGATGCGATTGGATTTTGCAGGTTCATCATTCAGACGACAATAGGTTGGTGTACTTACGCACTCGGTGCGGCCGCCTGTGGGGGACCAATAAGACTCGCGGCCATTACGCCCGGATCCGGTTTTCAATGGATAACCCCACTCAAGCGTTATATGGAAGGGGAGAAAAATGCCTAATTACCAACAGATCATTACCGCGAACAACTCACTTCAGAACCTTGGCGAGATCGAATTGAAGCGGGCGACTGCATTTGGGAATTTATCAGTAAGGAATCCCACGATCGAAGAGATTAACGCGGGCGTCGGAAGCGGTGATGCAGTTCTCACACCCCCCGAGCAAGCTCCTGTGGAACCTGCATTCGGAACACACATACGAGAGGCTGCGGAGACGCTGCGTCGAGTTGTGAAAGGATAGCGGAAAAAACTGTTGGCAATCGACCGACGGGACTACCCGGTGCTCTTCCGAATGGCCGTGTCGGTCTGCCTGCTCGCACTCCGTATTTGGATTCTGTTTGATAAGGATGTTCCAAACGACTACGTCAAGTGGGCATTTGGAATGATTGGTCTCATAGTCGGATACTGGCTTAAGTGACGAGGCGAGATCCTGCCGACCGTGGGGCACCGCTTCTTGCCCATTGCTGAGACTCTTTCCTGCTGAAACACCCACGAGCCTTGAGCCGTTCCCGGTCAGAACAGCGTATCTTGCGCTGACACAAACTCAGGAACCTCTATTGCGCATGCCCGCATGTCATTCTCCGGAGAATTAACCAGCGAGCTTACCGGGTAGCGTCTCATCTGTTCAGCGTCGTACGGTACGAGGATGTGCGCGAAGTGATGGCTCTTTAGCCCCGGAGCGGTCAACCACGCATGGTAGTGGTTGGGATGGAGAATCACCGGCATCCGGTCATGCACGTCTTTGAGTAGTTCGTTCGGAGTGGTAGTCAGGATCGCGCACGACTCGACCGGTTGACCTTCCGGTGAGGTCCAGCTATCCCAAATGCCGGCGAAAGCAAACAGCGAGTCATCCTTGATGCCGAAGTGAAAAGGCTGCTTCGTCTTACCGTTCCGTCGTGTCGAGTAGGGGACCGAGATCGCTCTCGGTCCCCCCTCTAAGAACCGTGCGTGAGAGTTTCCAACTCACACGGCTCAAGTCTCCTGAGACGTTCAAGTCATGAACGCGTACGATGCGGGGCGACAGCAGTGCGACGCAGGAGGTACGGTTTCCATCTGGGGTCGTAAGGGTTCAAGCCAGACTGAACCTGGACGTGTCTTACGATTTGCACCGAAGCAGCGTGAAACAGACGGACCCGATACCGGAACCCCTGATCCGCTGCCTCACCAAAGAACCACCAATCGCGGCTGCCCACGCGCTCAAAATATTTCTGCTTTATCCAGCGTTTCCCTTTGCGGGGATGGCGAGCTTGCGCCCATTGCCACAACATTCTGAATATCGCAGCATCGAGTCGTGCGAAGATGCGTTTGGAGACGACATGGCGGTGGTAGTTCGTCCAGCCTCTTATCACGGGGTTTAACGCGTGGATAAGAAGCCTTGCAGCACTTCCCATGTGCCCTCGAATGATCAGCTTCAGTTTGGAGAGAATCGAGGCGATGCTTTTCCTGGCGGGCTTGATGAGAAGCTTCCCGTTCGGATAACGCCGCACATTCTGTCCAAGAAAGTTGAACCCATTCCGCACGTGCGTGATGATGGTTTTCTCAGGAGAAAGAACCAGACCGCGCTCTAGCAGGAATGACTCGATCAGTGGTTTGACTTCCGTTTTCAGCAACGCTTCCGAGTTACCTGTGACGACGAAGTCATCCGCATAGCGAATCAAGTGGACCTGTGCTGCTCGACCCCGCTCAGAGCCTTTGCCTCGCAGCGGAAAAACTTCCCGCAAACGATGTTCAAGACCATCAAGCGCGATGTTGGCGAGCACGGGAGAAATGATTCCGCCCTGTGGCGTACCCGAGATCGTATCGAAGAACATTTGCTTTTCAAGGTAGCCAGACTTTAGCCATTTGCGGAGGATCGAGTTGTTCATCAGAACATTGCCGAGCAACCACTGATGGCTAATATTGTCGAAGCAGCCCTTGATGTCGCCTTCAAGTACCCAGCTAGGATTACGATGGCAGAGCGTTGTGAAGCATTGTTCAATCGCGTCTGCACAGCTTCTTCCTCGCCGGAACCCGTAGGAGAATCCATCCGCAAGGGTTTCGGCGACCGGATCGAGCGCCAGCAGATACAACGCCTGCATAGCCCGATCTTGCATCGTCGGAATTCCTAGCGGTCGGAGTTTCCCGTTGGTCTTTGGGATGTGTATTCGTCTCAGAGGCATGGGGCGATAGCCCCGCGTTTTGAGTGATGCCACACCCCGAAGCTTCTTTTGTGGTGTATCCCAGAGTTCACCATCTACTCCAGGCGTTTTTCTGCCCTCGTTCTCTGTTACTCGGCGAACGGCGAGTAACTTGCCGCTTGCCGAGCGCGTAAGCAGATGTTGCAAGGCTCTCACCTTGTTCCATCTCTTCTGCTGCACCGCCTTCACGATACGCGCCTGGAGTCGGCTAACACTGCGCTCGACACTTCGCCAATCAATGGCGTGCCATGCCGAGCTCGCATTTAGGATTGCACCAGCTTGCGCCGTCATCTGCTGATCCTATTAGTTCGATTTGCCAAGTTCTCTCGTGACTGGAAACCAAGAGGAAGTCTGCCCGTTTTCACGTCGGATGATTTCGCAACCCGTATTCTCGCCATTGCAGCGAGGCGTTCGCTTTCTCCTCTATCCTCTACCCGCACTACCATTGCATGGCCTTGCGGCCAAGCTACCCCAAAGGGAGCAATACGGGCTTACCATGTTCCGCATGCATGACATCGTGTGGCGAAGGTTCCTCAAACTGCGCCGGCGGCGTTGATTGCCCATGACGGGTGAGAATGGAGCACCCGTACCCACCGCGACAGAGCCTATCAGCATCTTTGGCTCTTTATTCTTGACGACACTTAAAGAGGTTCGCATTTGCTAACCATGCCACTTCACCCTAGCTCCTATCCGCCCCGATGCTGGCAGAAATATCGTCCTCTCGCGATTTCGATATCCGTCGAATTGACGGTGGACTACATTGTCCGAGGGCTTTTGGACCACTCGTTACCGAGTCGCCCGACCTCGTAGGGTACTGCTGATGAGACAACAGGTCCGAACGAATGAGCCCGTCGGACAGTCACACACGCGACTTCATGTCGCACCCATTCGTAGAACCCATCGGCGGGAATCAGGCAGCGGCGTCGCTCAGCGCTCTCTTGGAACGCCGGCTTCTCGAGAATGGTCTCGCTCCTGGCGTTGATCTGCGCCATGGAGGTGTCTTTGGCCCACGAGGGAATCAGTCCCCAGCGCATGGATGAGATCACGCGGCGAGAGTCGGTTACACGGACGACAGGAACAGGCTGTGTGGGAGCAATGTTGTAACGCGGGCGCAACTCGCCGCTGAACTCCGCGTCGAACTTCTGCGCCATCTTCTCAGCGCGTGTGAGTCGGTAGCGTCCACACATGAAACGTTGATCTTACCAGCGCATTCGGACCTTATAGCGATGGCCGAGCCGCTTGTCGACGCTCAACAACAAGGAAGGGTGGCCCGCCCGCGGATAAAAGGATCTTTTGGGGGGCAGAACTCCCGAAATTTGGCGAGCTTCGGCATCTTCTCTGCGTAGCCTTTGAAAATCGCAAAGATTGCGGCACGCGGCCGGTCCCATTATGGGTGGTTCTGTCCTACTGCTTCTAGTGTTACCATCTCGCGCACGAGGTGACAGTTGCCCATCGCTAGCGGCCAAATTCTTGGTCGATACCGCATTGAGGAACAGATCGGCGCGGGAGGGATGGGTATCGTTTACCGTGCTTACGATGAAAAGCTTGAGCGCGAGCTGGCCATCAAAGTTCTTCCGCCGGGCATGCTGCTGGATGCGCCGGCACGCAAGAGATTTCGCAATGAAGCGCGCATCTTGTCGCGTCTGAATCATCCGGCTATCCAGACCATTCACGACTTCGATACCATTGACGGCTACGACCTGCTGATCAGTGAGCTGGTGCCCGGCGTGTCACTTGATACGCGGCTGCTATCTGGACGACTGCCGGAAAAGGAAGTTCTTCGCATTGGCCAGCAGTTGGCGCAGGGCTTGGGGGCGGCGCATGCGGAAGGCGTTCTACACCGCGATCTGAAGCCCGCAAATCTAACAACCACTCCCGACGGGCGCCTGAAGATCCTTGACTTTGGGTTAGCCACGCTTACCAACGAGGCCGCGCTCTCCATTAGTAAAACGACGCAAAGCATGACGGATCTATCGTCGAGCGTTGCAGGCACTTTGCCTTACATGTCCCCGGAACAACTGCTGGGCGAAGACGTAGACGAGCGCAGCGACCTTTACTCGGCAGGCGTAGTTCTCTTCGAATTGTTAACAGCGCAGTTGCCTTTCAAGGCCACGCTGGTGGCGAAGCTGACGAACGCGATCCTGAACGCCGCGCCGCCCTCTCCCGCCCAGTACCTACCCAGAGTTTCTCCCGAAATGGAACGTATCGTCCTGAAGTGCCTGGAAAAGGATCCGGGCCTGCGCTACCAGTCGGCCAAAGAGCTTGTGGCGGATTTGCGGCGCATGGAAGCGGTATCGGAGCGCCTGATCGTTTCGACCGAGAAACCGAAGCAGCGGCCGCGCTGGATTTACGCAACCGTGATTGCCGGGGCACTGGGGCTAACCATAGTGACGGCGTACTTCCTGCTGCCCTGGCTGCGCGATCGCCGCGATGCTTTGACCGGACCGCCAGTCCTGCGCTGGGAACAACTCACCAATTTCAACGACTCGGCGCAGATTCCCGCCGTGTCGCCAGACGGAAAAATCGCCGTCTTCCTGCGTGGCCCTGGCGACTTTGGGTCGTCAGTCACCGGTGGGCAGCTATGGTCGAAGGCGCTGCCCGACGGCGACCCAGTCCTGCTCACCAGGACTCCGCAGAGGAAACAAACTCTTGCCTTTTCGTTGGATGGAACGCGCGTGTTTTTCACCCAAGTTGAAGGACCATTCGCCTGGAATACCTACGAAATCCCGCTGCTTGGCGCCGGCAATCCGAAGCTGTTCAGGGCTAACGCAACGGGTCTTACGTGGGTGGCAAACGACCGCGTGATGTATTCCGCTATTAAGCAGGGCATTCACATGGCACTGCTCACCTCGAACCTGAGCCGGACCGACGAGCGCGACATTTATGTTCCCGCCGACCAGATGCAGGGAATGGTACACCGCTCGGCGCTTTCTCCGGATGGCAAATGGGTCTTGGCAGTCGAGATGGACGGTGGATGGTGGAAGCAGTGCCGGTTGATTCCCTTCAACGGCAGCTCGACGGGAACATCGGTGGGTCCGAATGGATCCTGCACTTGGGCGCAGTGGTCGCCGGATGGGAAGTGGATGTACTTCACCGTGAAAACTGGATCCAGCGGATCCCATATCTGGCGCCAGCGCTTTCCCGACGGGCTCCCGCAGCAGCTCACACCCACCGGGGCGAGCGAAGAGGAAGGGTTGGCAGTGATGCCGGATGGAAGGTCGCTCATCACCGCCGCGGGCGCTGAGCAATCGGAGATCTGGCTGCACCAAGAAAAGACCGGCGAGCGGCAAATCACGCAAGAGGGTTACGCCCTGTTGCCGTCGTTATCGCCCGACGGCAAGAAGGTCTACTACCTGCGAAAGGCGAGTGGGTCTCCTTCTTACTTTAGTGGCGAACTGTGGGCGTCCGACGTGGAAACGGGCGGCACGGAACACTTGTTTCCCGGGCTTTTCATAACGCATTTTTGCATTTCCCCTAATGGGAATAAGATAGTTTTTGCGACGGAACAGGGCCAGGGCCGTTCCGGCATATGGATCGCCGACCTTGACCGCACGCAGCCGCCCCGGCAACTGACTTCGGCAGGCGAGAATCGCGCCTTTTTCGGCAGGCAAGGAGAGATCGTGTACCAGGGCACTCAGGACCCGGTTCGCGTGATGCGGATGAACGAAGACGGCACCGGCCAGCGGCCAGTATCCGACATGCCGATCATGCAGTTGGGAAGCGTGTCCCCCGATGGCCGGTGGGCGGTAGTGGGCGTGAACCCGCAAGGCGGGCATGGCGATCGTAATGTTGTGGCTCTGGCTATGCCGCTCGACGGCGGCAAATCCTTTACGGTTTGCGAGACCTGCACTTTCGGTTTTGGTGCGGCCCGGATAGGAGCGCCACTCGTGCTGTGGAGCCGTGACGGAAAGTGGCTCTATATCACACTTCGCTATTTCGGCTACAGCACAGGGAAAACGGCCGTCATTCCCACCGAACCCGGAGCTCCGCCTTGGGCTATTAAGGACATGAAGGATGAAGCGGCCGTGTTGCGAACTCCTGGCGTGCGCGTGATCGCCGCGGAGGATGTTTTCCCGCTTAACTCACCCGATTATTACGTCTCAGCCCGAAAATCCGCCAAGACAAATCTGTTCCGCATCTATCTTGGGCCATAGTGAGGAAATGGCGCTCTCGCCCTCCTGGATGCCGCAGTTGTGCGACCGGGGACATTCTTTACATTTTGAACCGGGCGCATACTTTACAGATTCGGATCCGGTTTTGATTTTAGGACCATAGCAGCACCCCAGGAATCCCCGCCTCAGACCGCAGTGACCTTTGCCAGATGTTCGCCTATGATGGTCGGTCATGTCTGGGTCGCACGAATGGGTCGTTCAATGCACGGCATGTCGGTGCATCATCACCGTGCGCGCCGCCGATCCACAGGCGCACATGCAAGAGCCGGAGCCGCGTCCGACCTCTCGGCTGCTGGTGACGTGTTCCTGTTGCTGGAAGGCATTTCTCTACAGACCAGAGCACTTCTTCAACGGATCCCCGGCGCCATCGCCGGAATGCCATCGCCAAGCAAGAGCCGAAGCGCGGGCGGAGAGCACGAAGCTCATTGCTGCCGCAGTGATCGCCGCGATCCGTCTCAACAAAGAGAAGATCGAGAACTCGCCGGCGGTTCACTCCAAAGTTGCGGAGAGTCTGAAGCTCGCGGAGATGATCGTCTCGAAGATGAAGAATTTGGGATAGAACAATGCATCCAAGTTAACCCCGATTTCTGCTACTCTCTGGGCCACTCCTATCCGCTCTGGGCAAGATGTCATCCTTCACGCGATTACGGACTGCCGGCTACTTTTTCTTCTTATTGGTTACGCCGCTGTTCACACGATCGTTCTTCCAACAAGCTGCTTCGACGAGCGACACAAACCAAATCACAACGGAAAGAGCCGAGAAGTTAAAGGTTGAAGCAGAACAAGCCGAGCGCGATGGAGAACTTGTCACATCGCGAGCGAAGTACTGCGAGGCCCATGACATGGGCGGGGACAAAAAGGATAAGTGCTCCGTTCTTTCAGAAAAGCTTGATCGCCCTAAACTGGAACAGGCAGAGCGAGCATTCAAGGGCAAACGTTACGCGCACACAATCTTTCTCGCCTACGAATTGACGAAATCTGGTTCAGATGCGATCTCCGATAGGGCAGAGGAACTCGTTACTTCGTGCCTTGACCACATCAACTCAGCCGCCAACGGTATGCACTATCCCGATCCGTTTGTAAACGGCATCGCAACTGCCAGCAGAGGTCCCGACCCAGAGAACCTTTACCAGGTTGGACTGGCCGCCTACGAGCGCGGCGATTTCGGAAATGCAGTGAACAACCTTGACTATTTGGCCATGACGCCTCGCTATGAGGATGCCAAGAGGCTCGAGCGCAAGATCGAGGCTTACGAGAGTGCTATGTCGGAGGCTCGCCAAAACGAGAAAGCACGCAGCTTTGCGGCTGCTGAGGAAGCCTACCAGCGCGCAGCAAATCAAGTTTTGGATTCTCCGAAAGCGCTGAGCGCAGCGATACAAGGCTCGGTGCAGGTTTCGCGGCAAGCACAGGCAGGAATGATGTTATTTGCTCCTCAGGCACAAGCTCCTCCACCGACGTCAGTTTCCAGTCTTTCTTTCCTCACAACTCAACGTCGGAAGGCCCAAGGAAGTCAACGCCCGACAGCACCGTTAATCAGTGACGGAACAGAACTCGATCGAATCGTGGCTGCGCAGCTAAAAAGCCTCAGCGACGGGGAAGTGCTGTTTAATCCACCGAACCGTATGGAATACGGGCAGCCTCATCGGATCGAGGTGCGCATCAGTCGAAATGTCTCAGAAAATCTCACGCGGGGACTGCACGGAACGGGCCCATCACAGCAGCAGCACATAAAGGTCAGTTCATTTATGAAAGTCTCGCTCCTGGGGGAGGATTTCAAAGTTCAAGCCCTGAATGAAGAAGAACAAGTCGTAGATCCTAGCGGCTTTACACAGTGGGCATGGGACGTTACGCCCAGAAAGAGCGGCCATCTCCAGCTAAAGATCAGGGTCACAGCGCGTGTATTGTTGCCTGGCGTCCCTGAACAAAAGAAAGACGTTGAGGTACTTGAGAGGGGAATAGATGTACACGTAAGTCCAACAAAGTGGGCGATGGTTCATGTCGTCGAGCATCCGGCTGCTACTGCGCTTGCGTTACTACTCTGCGCTTTGATAGCTGTTGGGAGTCAGAGAAAAGTTGGCCTTTGGCACAGACTCATGAATCGCTCCGCGGCCAGCGGTGAGGTGGAAATCGCCCATGTTCTGTTTATGGACATCGTCGGGTACTCAAAGAAATCGATGGAAGAGCAGCGAGAGGTGATTGCGAATCTGAACGCTACTGTTCACGATGCCGAGCAGTTCAAATCTTCAAATCGACGCAACTGGCTGGTGAGTCTCCCTACGGGGGATGGCATGGCGCTTTCATTCTTCACCGACGTGGAAGCGCCGATAAAGTGCGCTATTCAACTCTCGAAATTACTGAAAACTCGCGGCCAAATACAGCTAAGAATGGGTGTCCACAGTGGACCCGTTTATCGCGTCAAGGACATTAATGCGAATCTGAATGTTGCTGGCGGAGGCATAAACATCGCACAGCGAATCATGGACTGTGGAGACGCAGGACACCTCTTACTTTCGCAAACGGTAGCCGAGACGCTTTATCAGATGAGCGCGTGGCGAGAGCACGTTCACGATCTGGGAGATGTTGAAGTAAAGCACGGCTTAAGGCTGCGCGTGTTCAGTCTCCATTCGGACGAGTATGGCAATCCGAACAGGCCGGCCAAGATAATATCCCGGGGATCCGTCACTGCACACTAGTTCCCTTGCCGGGAAATAACTGCGACAGTTCCCATTCGACATAGGCAGCATCGGCATTCGGTTTCAGTACTCACAAACCGCGCGGTGGCAGACTGGCAGTGTGGGCCGCGTGGCCAGCGATCCCTCGAGAACTTGGTGACGGCAATGTGCTGGTTCCGAAAATCGCGGCGGCTTTGCGTGGGATTGAACGGATTACCGCTGGGTCGCATCTTTACTTGTAACGTTGCAGGCTTAAACGCTTAAGATGTCGCGCATGGCGGCTTCTCAAGCCTGGAAACGAGCGATCTCGATCCTCACGATCTCTACGGCGTTCACGGCCGGATTCGCGGCGAGTACTCGGATTGTCCTGCTGCTCTCGCTCCCGCCGGGTTTTCTTGATGACTGGGTCGCGCGGCATCCCAGTTTAGGAATATTGGACGTTGACGATGTCCGCTACCTCCATCACGCTGGAATGACGTTGGCTCATGTGATTCCGGCGCTCGTGTTCGCAATCCTCGCGCCTCTGCAATTTGTGGCAAGCATCCGCTCCCGCCGGCCTGGGTGGCATCGTTGGGCAGGTCGAACGTTGGTTACATTGGGTACGATTGTTGGCATTTCCGGACTGGGACTCGGTCTCACAACGGCACTAGAGTATGGCGGCGCAAGCGAAGCAGCTCCGATTGCGGTGTTCGCGCCGCTTTTCCTGTTTTCACTCTACAAAGGAGTGACGCACATTCGACGTGGCCAGGTCGCGTCGCATCGCGAATGGATGATTCGCGCCTTCTCCATCGCGGCCTCCGCGGGTACGGTACGGCTGACAAGTTTCTTCTTTGCGGTGAGTCCGGCGGTTCGGCATGCACCAAGTCGATTCATAGGCGTCGTCTTTTGGACGGGATTTGTGATCAGTCTTTGCGTGGCGGAACTCTGGATTCAATACACCCGCACCAGAGAATCAGGCGTTTGCGCGAGGACGGCGGCTGCCAGCCTGTGAAGGGTTTTCCGCAGCGTTCGCAGTTTGTCTGTGCTGTTTACGGAGGAATTGCCCTTCGGACACGTAGAGGGGCTCCCAGCCCTGGTGGCCGTAGAGGATCAGGTGATCGGAGAGTTTCGATGGATAGACTGTGTTCAGAATGACGAGAGAGGCCATGAGTTCAAGAGCGACTAGACGAGCGAGAGAGGCTTCTTGTACTGCTTCAGCGACATGGGGCGAACATTCGCTGGAGTGCCCGATCTACAACGAGCCCGAGGCGCCAGGTGCTCGGACCGCACAAAGTTGCGAAACGTCCCTTCGGCTGGGCGGGCTCGGCGTTATGATGCGATCCTCACAGAAGAGGCACACTCAAATCTAACAAGGCGAATATCCAATGAAACACAGCGTTATGTTAACCATCGCGTCCCTGCTCTCGATCCTCTTGCTGACGCTTCACATTACGGACGACATCGTCCACGGGATATCGAAGGCCCAGAGCTCAAACATTGCGCTGCTCGTCCTCGTGGTCTTCCTGTACGGGACGCTCGTGCTTTCCGAACGGCGATCGGGGCAAATCATCATGCTGCTCGTCGGATTGTTCGCGGCCGCCATGCCCGTCCTCCACATGAGGGGGGCACATTACGGCGAGATCGCCAAATCCCCGGGCGGTTTTTTCTTCGTCTGGACACTCTGGGCGCTCGGCGGGCTCGGGGGCTTCACCTTCATCCTCTCGGCGCAGGGACTGTGGAGCCTGCGACGGGGCCAGCCCCAGGAGTCCAACAACCCGAACGTGGAAAGGCCGGTCCCACGGAGCCGGTGATCGGCCCGGATCGGGTTCTTTTGTTGCGGCGGTGTTCGGTGCAGTGCAACAGAAGAGGACGCCGAAACAGAATGCCAGGCCCATCCAGATGCAATGAGTGCCACGGAACCGGCAAATGCGATGAGTGCTCGGGTACTGGGATAAACGTCCATCTCAACCAAGCTGAGCCCAAGTGTTCAAACTGTAAGGGTTCAGGTGTATGCACGAAATGTCTCGGCGCAGGACTTCCGGGTCGTCGCATTTGAGCGCATCAACGCAGTTTTAGGACACTACCGTGCGCGAACCGACGGCCTCGACAATACCCGCGGCCTCCACTCCAATTCGGGACGGGAATTTCGGCTGCTCCAAATAGTCGCCAGAGCGAAACAGCGCGTCAGCTCGATTGAGGCCAATGGCTTGAACCTTCAGTTGGACTTCTCCTGCTTTCGGAGGTTCGACAGGAAGTTCTTCAATGTTGAGTACTTCAGGTCCTCCAAACTTTTCGAAGCGGACGATCTTGGAAGTGTTCATGGCAATGTCTTCTCCGACAACACTGGTTCCGATAGTTGCGCCGAGATTCCCACTTTAGAAAGTCTACCGCTGACGTGGGGAACGAAGTTGGTGGAATGCCCGTTGCGCCCTGCGCACGGAGTCTAATTCCCCTCAGTGATTCGGGTGCTTGCACTCCGGCAAGGGACATTTTGAACAAACGAATGGGCAATGTAGGATGACCGTTTTGGGGTTAGAGGCAAGAATGAAAAAAGCTCTCAGAGCATTTGTTTTCATACTCGTTAGTCCAGTACTGTTCGCCCAGAGCGCCGCAAAGA
>Ga0207150_1161_pt1 | contig 12186 bp, 13 predicted proteins | sample Alteio_BWMinHeat_32_FD_153526 | JGI IMG/M metagenome (GOLD analysis project Ga0207150, IMG submission 153526) | Enriched cells from forest soil in Barre Woods Harvard Forest LTER site, Petersham, Massachusetts, United States -... | ecosystem: Environmental > Terrestrial > Soil > Temperate forest >...
TTCAAGCATGGCTAAATTTGACGATGCTCTCAATAAACTATTTTTTGTCATTTAATTTTTCTCTTAATAATTTTATGGCGATGTTTTTTTCGCGTGCTTTTCCAATGCGAATGGTATCAATCAATACAAGCAACTCATAAAACACAGGGTCCGGATATTTTATCAGTGATGAAGGTACTGAAGCGTACAGTGGTTCCAAAGCAAGTCCTTTTCTATCACCTTCAGCATGTGGCCACACGGGAATTGGATCAGTTCCTAGCACGATCAGTTTTTTAAATAGCGGCGCTGCATAGGCAGTTGGAATCCCGCGTGTATATGCACCTAGTTGTGCTGGAAAAAAATATTTTACGGCAGATACTAAACATTCAAGACAAGCTTCGTTGACTGGTAAAAATACGATTTTGCTATGCGAATCATTTTTGAGTATTGGGCCTAATAACCCTGAAAGCACTAACCGTTTTATACCGGCATTAATTTCAGAAGGGCTCATACATAAAAGCATAGCAAGTTTATTTTGTGACAAGGTGTCATCTTTTTTATCCCTATGGGGAAGCGTCATAGTTGATAATATTTTTAATAAAATCACAATATCCTGTGGTTTTAACATGATTCGCTCCGATTGACATCAATAGTATTATTATACCGCATGTATTCTATATTCGCAAATCGCGAATAGCGAATATATATCTTCACAGAGTTTTAAACAGTGTAGCCAAAACGTCACCAATTCATGCTCCGAATAAAGCCCAACTCATTTAACGGATACGGTAGAGGCAACCTCCAAGAATCATGTTAAAATTTACGCTTCTTAAAAAGTGAAATGGTAGGAAAAACAGTTATGCAGCAAGAAGAAGCCTTTCATTTATTAACCATGGGAAAAAATATTTTCCTCACCGGCGCGGCAGGTTCAGGTAAAACATATTTATTAAATAAATATATTCATTATCTGAAAGAAAATAATGTTGCAGTTGCCATCACTGCATCAACGGGCATTGCCGCAACACATTTGCAAGGTACGACGCTACATTCATGGTCTGGAATCGGCGTCAAAGATACTCTCACTCCAGCAGATTTAGAAAAAATACTCACAATCAAACGTATCAAACGCAATTACAAAAAAACGAAAGTGTTGATCATTGATGAAATATCCATGCTGCATAAACACCAACTTGACATGGTGGATACGATTGCGCGCTATATGCTTAATTCCAACAATGCGTTTGGCGGCATGCAAATTATTTTGTGCGGTGATTTTTTTCAGTTGCCTCCAGTGTCCTCTAGTTTTTCAACAAAAGAAATACAATTTGCTTTCGAGGCAATCGCTTGGAAAAATGCGGATTTTCATGTGTGTTATCTGCATGAACAACATCGCCAAGGTGATGATCCATTGCTTGCGGTTTTAAATGATATACGCAGTGGAACAGCTGGCGAACATACCAAAGTCCCGCTGCGTACTCGTTATAAAAAAGAACCGCAAGGTGCGACTAAAGCAACACGATTATATTCGCGCAATATTAATGTAGACGCGATGAACGAGCAAGAACTTACAAATCTGAAGGGTCAAGAAAAAATATTTAAAATGACAACCATCGGTTTTAGCGCTTTAGTAGAAGGGCTAAAAAAAAGTTGCCTTGCCTTGGAACAATTAAAATTAAAAATCGGCGCTGAAGTCATGTTTATCAAAAATGATATGACGGGAAGATATGTGAATGGCACTCGCTGTGTCGTTGTTGGTTTTGATAAAAGTGAAGGCTGGCCCGTCGTTAAAACGCACGCCAATGAAATCATTGTCGCAAGCCCAGAAGAATGGACCTATGAAGAAAATGGTATTGTTCGCGCGAGCATTACGCAAGTGCCGCTTCGTCTTGCGTGGGCGATTACCGTCCATAAAAGTCAGGGCATGACACTCGACGCTGCGGAAATTGATTTAGGAGATGCTTTTGAACCCGGCATGGGATATGTTGCATTATCACGCGTGCGCGCTTTAAGTGGCTTAAAACTCATGAATTTAAATGAGATGGCGTTAACCGTACATCCTAAAATTCTCGAGCAAGATAACGTATTCAAAGCGCTTTCAGTTTCCGTGGCGAGCAGTTTACAAACGTTATCTGAAAAAGAAAAAGCTGATCTTCAAAATAAAATACTCACAGAACGTTTTGATGGTAATAAAACGAAGATAACAGCGGAGAAATACACGCAATGCTAACCATCTACTCCATCTCCGCCTTCAAAGACAATTACATCTGGGCGATTGTCGAAAACACTTCAAAACAGGCGATTATTGTCGATCCGGGTGATGCGTCGCCCGCATTAGATTTTCTACATAAAAATAATTTAGGATTAGCAGCCATATTAATTACGCATAAACATTCTGATCACTCGGGTGGCGTTTCCGAATTAATATCGCACTATCCGAATACGCCTGTATTTGCACATGCAACAGAAAATATTGTTGGAGTGACAAATACAATAGCCGCTCAAGATATAATTCACATTAATAATTTTCCCTGCGATTTTACAGTGATTGAAATTCCCGGACACACATTAGGTCACATTGCTTTTTATTCAGCACCCTATTTATTTTGTGGTGATACCTTATTTGGCGCAGGTTGCGGACGCGTATTTGAAGGCACTGCTGAACAAATGCTCGCATCACTGAAAAAATTATCATCACTGCCTGATGAAACACTTGTTTATTGTGGACACGAATATACGGTTGCGAATTTACAATTTGCGTTGCACGTTGAACCAAATAATATTGATGCGCAAAAACGCTTAAAAATAGCTGAAATCGATCGATCGCACAACAAACCAACTATTCCTTCAACGATGCTACTTGAGAAAAAAACAAATCCATTTTTGCGTTGTAAATTGCAAACCATTATTCACTCAGTTGAAACGCACTGTCATCAAAATTTACCAACAGAAGTGGATGTGTTTCGAGAATTGCGCGCATGGAAGAATAATTTTTGAAAAGAATTATGTTACTTACTAGACGACCACCCCATCTGTAATTTTTTATGTTTCAAAGCACACTCACGTAAATATAAATTAATGAGTGTTTGATAGGGAATACCATTATCATCTGAAAGAAGTTTAAAATAATCAATGGTGTCAGCATCCAGCCTGATCGTAACTTGTTTTTTTAAATCGTGGACATAAGGATTTTTTTTTGCTTTTGAAAAATCATATTCTTTTTTCATAGTGCACCACCATAACTACATTGTAATATATCTCAACAATTTTTCTCAATCCATTTCGCAAACTGATCCACAAAACCCTGCAAGAATTTTTTGGTGCCTTCGTCACTCAGGTTACCATCGTGATCAATCAAACCATCCTTGAAATACACATAGACTTCAGGCTGTCCCATCAAGGCAATATCCAAATAATTCAACGTGTGTTTTAAACCATTTTGCGCACACGCTGTTCCAATCGTACCTGGCGATGCACCACAAATCGCCGCAGGTTTTTTTGCAAATGAGTTTTTGCCATACGGCCTGCTCGCCCAGTCAATCGCATTTTTTAAAACACCCGGCGCACCGCGATTATATTCTGCTGTCACAAACAAAATCGCATCCGCGTTTTCAATTTCTTTTTTTAATCGCAATGCAGGTGCTGGAAACGCAGCTTCTAAATCTTGATTAAACAGCGGTAAATCAGCGATATTTGCAAACGTCACATCAAAATGTTCGCTGCCTAATTTTGCCAACGCTTTTGCGAGTTTTAAATTGTAGGAATCTTTTCTCAAGCTACCGACGATTGCCGTTACGTTATATTTTTTCATATCACATCCCTTTATGAATACACTTGATAATTATACTATAATTTTTTTGGTATGAGCAATTAATGGGACACCGAACATCGCCAACGACAATAAAAAATATAAATTATCCTGGACACCCATAAAAAAATAACCATTCTTCTCGTGCGTTACAATTTTATAGATGAACAAAATTAACAACGTTGTCATTACAAAGATAGTAAAGAACCCAACACAAGTAACTATTGTGTTGGGTGCAATTCTCCAACAAAACTTACGCAGCTGTTTTTATCCATGATTTATCTTCCTTAGCATCTTCAACAACTTCGCCTGCCACAATACTATTTATTGCAACAGCATGTTGTGGCACCACCAAAGCTTCTAATACTGGCATTCCATGACATTCTTTTCGTTTTCCAATACGAGTTTAAGAGCAGTGAGAACAGCAATTTTTTGTCTGCGATATTCTGCGCCAATTAAAGGTGTTCCATCTTTCTCGTATTTTTGCAGCAACTCACTAACCGAACGCAGTACCATTTGATTAGCCTGTGTCCTTGCATTTAAATTGAGGATCAATTCACGCTTCGGATTTTCGCTGTTGAGATATCTTCTCGTTGCTAAATAGCAATTTTTAATAATCCCTAACGACTCACGACTACAACCGCCCAATGAATCCAAAAGTTTTGGGATTTTGGATTTAATATTTTTAACGGTCTCTCGTGACGGATTTACAATGTCCAATAATAAAGCGCGTTTCAAATCAGACACTGCTTTTTGCTTAGATGCCCATGAATGAGGCTCAGTAGCCATTTCATCCAATAGCACATCAAGTTCTTTTAATAAAACGCTCATTTCCTTCAATTGAGACTGATTGATTTCTCTTGTACTAATTGTATCCCAAATTTCTACTAAATATTTCAAGGTCCCACTCAAAGATGACAAGGGTAAACCTCCACCGCCAAGACCTGTTCCACCTAATGCTCTCATAACACACCTCATTTTTTTAAAAAAAAATTATATTGAGTCTTTTAAAATGTGCGAAAAATAAACGCAACGGAGATTATTGCAAAACTATCTCACGATCTTAGAAATGACTTTGCTGTCATTCGCGCTGTCGCAGGTGTTATTAAAAGAAAATCGCCGCCATCGGAAATGATTGATGAAAAAATTGAAACTATTAACGAAAAAGTAACACAGGCAATGACACGTCTGGATCACGTATATGCTTTATTGAAACACTCAGAGGCAGGAAAATGACAGCGTCTAACACATAAAATTGAAGAGTTGGGGTGGGTATTACTCAATGATTAAAAACATGCGCTCGCAGTAAATACGCCCGCCCTCACGGGACGGGCTTCCGAAGGATTACTTTGAAAATAATGAAATAGATCAGGCCTCGTTGTCTGAATTGGTAAAACGTGGCTACCCTACATCATGTTCACATCAAGATTATACATAATCCACAGCGAACCGCCGACCAAAACGCCGACGACGATGAACGTAAAAATAAATGGCATGGTGTTCCAGTTGCCTTCGCGACTCACATTCATGCGTAAAAAACAAATCACTTGCGCAAATAATTGTGCGACTGCCAATGCAGTGATTGTAATATACGATGCAGGAACGCTCAGCAAATGCTTGCCAATTACTGCAAACGCGCTGAAAGTAAAAATTAAAGATAACGTGAGTCCCGTCATGTAAGACTTTAACGTTTTCGCTTTCGCACCATACTTCATTTGTGTTGTTGCGTGATCCGACATTAAATCACTCCCATTAGGTAAACAATCGTGAATACAAAAATCCACACGATATCTAAAAAGTGCCAAAATAAGCCTAAATAAGTCAATCTTCTATTTACCGATGGCGATGTTCCATATTTCAACAGTTGTCCAATCATCAATGCCATCCAAATTAAACCAAACGAAACGTGTGTTCCGTGCGTGCCGACTAAAGTGAAAAATGACGAAAGTGCAGCGCTAATATGCCAACTATTTCCGTCTGCGTATAAATGCATAAATTCGCGTACTTCCATCACAACGAAAGATAATCCCAAACAAAACGTAACGATCAACCAAAACACTGCGCGTGCACGACTTTGTTTATAAACACCTAACATCGCGAGACCATACGTAAAACTACTCGCTAACAGAAACATCGTTTCGCCTAATACATACGGCAAATGAATAATTTGTTTTAACGTTGGACCTGCAGCATTATCTACATGCAACACGGCAAATGCTGCAAATAATGTCGCAAACAAAACGCAGTCAGTCATGATGTAAATCCAAAAACCAAACACGTCGATGCTGTCGGAGTGCGCTTGATGATCGTGGTGATGATCTAAAGTTGTTGATGTCATGTGTGTTCCTGTGTTTGTTGTTTCGTGATCTGTGTCCGTGTCCGTGTCGGTTTGTGCTGACACGGACACGGATCCCGGACACAGATTACTTTCCTACGTCAGCACCAATTCCTCAGTACCATTTTTAATAGCTACAGAGGAGGATTTTTGTCTACCTGCTCGTTCACGCTCCGTTTTCATAATTTCTTCCGATGTCACATAGTAATCGATATTTTTATTAAACGTGCGCGCCATGATGGTTGCAACGATGCCAATTAATCCCATGCCGATCATCCAATAAATATGCCACACCATGCCGAAACCAAAGATGCCGCTGAATATTGCAATAACAAATCCAGTTGCTGTGTTGCGTGGCATATGAATCGGCTCATAATGCGATTGCAATTGAATATTCGGATTCATTCTATTTTTTTCTTTCATATCCCAAAATTCATCTCGTTCATGAACCGTTGGAATCACTGCAAAATTATAAAATGGTGCGGGCGATGGAATTGACCATTCTGTTGTGCGTCCATTGATCCACGCATCACCCGTTAAATCTCTATTCGCTTCACGATCGCGAATACTTACCCACAATTGAATCACTTGGCATGCAACACCCAATCCAATAATGCCCGCGCCACACGCTGCCGTAATTAATAAGGGATGCCAACCTAAACCTGCATTGTAATGATCGAGACGACGCGTCATGCCCATTAATCCAAGCGCATACAGCGGCATAAATGCAACGTAAAAACCAGTCAACCAACACCAGAAAGAACGTCTGCCCCATTTTTCATTTAACGTGAAGCCAAATATTTTTGGGAACCAATACGTCACGCCCGCGAAATATCCGAATACAACACCACCGATAATGACGTTGTGGAAATGCGCGACTAAAAATACGCTGTTATGTAATTGGAAGTCGACTGGCGGTAAGGACATCAAAACGCCAGTCATCCCGCCAATTGCAAACGTGCTGATAAATCCAACGGTCCACAACATCGGCACCGACATCGTGACGCGTCCACGATACATCGTGAACAACCAATTAAAAATTTTCACGCCTGTCGGAATTGCAATAATCATCGTCGCAATACCGAAAAATGCATTCACATTTGCGCCGGAACCCATCGTGAAAAAGTGATGCAACCAAACGATAAATGACAAAAACGTAATTGCGATAGTCGCGTACACCATCGAGGTGTAACCGAACAATTTCTTTTTCGAAAACGTCGCAACGACTTCAGAAAAAATACCAAACGCGGGCAGAATTAAAATATAAACTTCAGGATGTCCCCACGCCCAAATTAAGTTGATATACATCATTGCATTTCCACCGTGTCCTGCAGTGAAAAAATGCATACCCATGAAGCGATCTAAAAATAACATCGCGAGCGTTGCTGTGAAAATAGGGAACGCGAGCGCTACTAAAATCATCGCACACAAACCAGCCCACGCAAAAACAGGCATTTTCATCATCGTCATGCCGGGGCAACGCATTTTCAAAATCGTCACCATGAAATTAATACCAGAGAGCAAACTACCGACGCCGGAAATTTGCAGCGCCCAAATATAATAATCGACGCCGACGCCTGGACTATAAATAATTCCTGACAACGGCGGATATGCGAGCCAACCCGTTGCTGCAAATTTTCCGACAACCAACGAAATATTCACGAGCATCGCACCAACAACGGTTAACCACAAACTCAATGAATTTAAGTAGGGAAATGCGACATCGCGTGCGCCGATTTGCAATGGTATCGCCATATTCATCAAACCGAACATCAACGGCATCGCGACAAAGAAAATCATAATCACGCCATGTGCCGTAAAAATCTGATCGAAATGCGGCGGCGGCAAATAACCTAAATCTTTTCCAACCGCCATCGATTGTTGCAAACGCATCATGATGGCATCAGAAAATCCGCGCAATAACATTACGCCCGCTAGAATTAAATACATAATCCCAATTTTTTTATGGTCGATAGACGTCAACCAATCCGTCCACAAATATTTCCATTTACCCTTAACAGTAATTGCACCCATGACAAATAGCGCAACGAGACCCATCACGCCACCCGCACCCATGACGATGTGATTATCGAATGGAATAGAAGCCCAGCTTAATTTTCCGAAAAAGAATTGTTGAAGTGTCATGATTTAGCGCCTTGCTCTGTACTTGCGTAACCCAACACCATTCCCGGCATCGGACCCATATATTTTATTACTGACATGCTAAATAAATGCGGTAGTGCATGAGAAAAATACTGTACTGGATTATTTTCAGTATGTTCAGTTAATTTATTGTATTCAGTCATTGTTAAATGGTTCGGCGATTTTTCTACGGTATTTAACCACGATGCATAATCTGCAGCAGTAACCACTTTCACTTTGAAATTCATGCCTGAAAATCCATTGCCGCTGAAATTTGTCGATAATCCAGAATACATACCTGTCGAAGTTGCCATCATATTCATTCTCGTTTGCATACCCGTCATCGCATAAATTTGTCCTGCGAGTTGTGGTACTTCAAATGAATTCATCGGCGCATCAGACGTAATAAAGAAACGAACCGGTTTATTCACGGGAATAACGACATAATTAATGGTAGCGACATGTTGCGCGGGATAAATAAACAACCATTTCCAATCAAGCGCAATCGCTTCAATCATCACGGTATCTTTATCTGGTGCTAACGGACGATAAGGATCAAGCGTATGCGTATATATCCATGTCCACACAGATAAAATCACGATTATCACGCAGGGAATTGTCCACCAAATAATTTCCATCAAATTGTTATGTGCCCAATTAGGCGCATATTTTGCTTTGGTATTACTCGCACGATAACGATAAGGAATAACAACAGACATAATAACAACGGGAATAACTACGATCAGCATCAGCAATAATGCTTCAATAAATATTTTCTTTTCTGCAGCAGCAATAACACCTTTTGGATCAAGAATCGCGAAATGTCCGTGACAGCCGGACAATAATCCCGTGATGAGAAGCGTGAATCCGATTGATAAAACACGACGTAATTTAATCATCGTAAGAGTCCCTGCAATAAAATTTCAGTGTCAGACTCTAAGACTGAAGACAATTATTGTCAAGAATTACGCGTATTAATTTGCAGGTGCAACTACTGGTGGAAGCAAAGAACTATTTTCATCCTGTACACCTGTTGCTGCAAGTGTTGATCTAACTGATTCGACACAACTCCAAAATTTTGCTTTACATCCCGCCAAAGAAACGCGTTCAAACGCACTTCCACAACTCGTAGAGATCACTTCTTTTTTTTCACGCACAAAATTCGCAGCACTTTCACATGCCACAATTATTTTTTGATTCACTTCATGGTCATCACGAAATCGTACTTGCATCGACGCTGCGGTATACAATCCTAACAATAAAGATAGCAATGCACACACGTAACTCAAGATATCTTTTGTACCTTCACTCGCACAGAATTTTCTATCAGGACATTGATAAACAACCATCATATAAAAAATTCCAGAAAGTGCAGAATAAATGAGAGCGCCCATTTCCAAGAATCTTAAGAATGCAGAATAGCCATGAAAAAATTTCGGATGCAATGCAGATTCGTACCCAATTTTTCCGGCAACAACTAAAAATAATGACATTGAAACAAGTTGCCATCGTTCTAACGGCTCTGTTTGACCCCGTATTTCGCGATTCGCCGCCCACAATAAAGTATTTATGCTAAAAAACGCGGCTTTTACGCATTTAACTGCATCTAATCGACGCTCTGTTCTCGACGCATCCGGAAAATGCTGCGGATTATATTCAGGAGACCACGGACAAATAAATCGATCATTTGATTCTGGTGAAGCCAACTTGAAAAATAAGGTCGCCATCATGGGTAATCCGATAGCACTCATCGCAATAAACCAACTTAAAGGCATAGGGCCCATGTTGGTCGTTTTTGAAATCGTATCCAATACAAAAAATAAAAACGAACTTGAAAATAATTTAAAAATATAATCTTCGTACGCCGCATACTCACCATTATTTTTATTCGCGTGACGATGATTTAAAGCTAATGCGGCAACACTGGATACTGCAGCACTTCCAATCAAAGGAAAACCTAACCAGGTCTGCTGAATTTCTTTTGATGGTGCAGAATGGTATTGTTCTAATTGCACAAACAGTTGATGCAGCCATTCACCCGTAAGAGAAAGTATTATCAAAAAAAACCGCGAAAAATCGATAAGTCGACTTCCATATTGTACGAATAAACTGTTGTAGACAATCGGTGATCCAGCAGGTTGAAGCGGTGAGTTAACCAACTCCTCAACAAGTCCAGCTTCATTTCGCTCAAGCAAAAAATCTGAATTTCTTGAATCAGCTGACAGAGCATCAGCGTTTCTAGGTGGTGAAACAAAAATCGCTGTGTGATCACTCGCAAGACTATCTTGTGAAGATTGTCGTCTCATACGTTACTCCTTTAACCTTAACTATACTCCCACTTCTAACACGTAAAACATACACAACAAGCTATCGCATAACCTGAAATCAACAATATACTCACACCAATAAACACTGCGGCAATTAGTCTTTTCATAATGATCTCCTCAACAGTGAAAGAATCAACAGTTTCACTGTAACAAGAGATCATTCATCAAAAGTTGCGCCAGATCATGTTTTTGGCAGAAACAAGTGAGTTATTTTTCCGGGTACATCTCCGCTAATGACACGGTAACACCGGAACTTGTCACAATCCGTGCATGATTACGCGTTAATTCTCGCGGTTCACGAACGCCACACGAGTGACTAATCACCCCCACTTCATAATTTATGCGGCGCACATAATTCGCCACACGCAATGCTTTTGATTTCACATCCAATCCTTTCACTTTGCGCGGATTATGCGTCGTAATACCGGTCGGACACGTATTATTATGGCAACGCAGCGCTTGAATACATCCTAGTGAAAATAAAAATCCACGCGCGGAATTCACAAAATCTGCGCCCATACATAACGCTTTTGTCACTTCACCTGCCGTAATCATTTTTCCTGACGCAATCACTTTCACACGTTCACGTAAACCATATTGTTTTAATTTATCAACAAGCACAGGCAATGTTTCAGTAATTGGCAATCCCACATAATCGGCAAGAGATTCTGGCGCGGCACCGGTGCCACCTTCTGCGCCATCTAATGCAATATAATCCGGCGCGCATTCAATTCCACGCTCAACAATTAATCCAAATAATTCATCCAACCATTCATAACTGCCTAAAACCACTTTAAAACCCACGGGTTTTTCGCTGACATCACGCACGCGATTAATAAAATGAATCAGCTCTTCTGAATTTCCAATTTCAAGATGGCGATTGGGACTCACCGAATCTTCGCGCGGTGGAATACCACGAATCCTCGCAATTTCTGGATTCACTTTAATGGCCGGCAATAAACCACCTTTCCCTGGTTTTGCGCCCTGACTTAATTTCACCTCAAACATTTTAATTTGCGGAATCGCCGCCAGTTCTCGCAAACGCTTGTCAGAAAAATTTCCTTCCATGTCGCGAAAGCCGTATTTTGCAGTACCAATTTGCGCAACCAAATCACATCCACCTTCAAGATGATAATCAGAAACACCGCCTTCGCCAGTATTCAAATAACAACCTGCCATTTTTGCGCCATAAGATAAGGCTAATACAGCATTTTTTGATAATGCACCATAACTCATCGCGGAAATATTAATGAGCGAACGTGACGTGTAAGGATTTTTGGTCTGCGGACCAAACGTAACTGGACGTGTTTCAACCGCATCTTGATTCAAGGTGGGAAATGGCGCATCCACAAAAAGCACTTTACCCACTGCATGCAAATCACGCGTTGAACCAAAACCAATGGTGGTGTCGACATTGTCTGCCGCATGATTGACCCAATCTCTTTGATCACGATTAAAAGGCAATTCTTCGCGATCGCGCGCGTACAAATATTGTCGCAAATAAACACCCAGATGTTGTGCGATATAACGAATATGTCCAAGCACTGGATAATTGCGCAATATCGTATTCTTTTTTTGAGTGACGTCGTACACATAGA
>Ga0207150_1142_pt2 | contig 12177 bp, 3 predicted proteins | sample Alteio_BWMinHeat_32_FD_153526 | JGI IMG/M metagenome (GOLD analysis project Ga0207150, IMG submission 153526) | Enriched cells from forest soil in Barre Woods Harvard Forest LTER site, Petersham, Massachusetts, United States -... | ecosystem: Environmental > Terrestrial > Soil > Temperate forest >...
ATCGCAGAACATCACCGTCTCCGCTTCCACAAAAATGAACAAAGCGGACGTGGAGAAGGCGGTCAAGGAAGCCGAGCGGTTCGCCGAGGACGACAAGAAGATCAAAGAGAAAATCGAAGTCCGGAACGAAGCGGACAGCGTGGTCTACAACGTGGAAAACATGCTGAAAGAATCCGGCGACAAAATCGGAAAAGAGGACAAGGAGAATATCGAAAAAGCGGTGGCCGCAGCCAAAGAGGCGTTGAAAGGCGAAGATCTGGAAAAAATAAAAACCGCCAAGGACGAGCTCCTCAAGTCGTCGCACAAGTTGGCGGAGCAAATGTACAAAGCCGCCGCGGAAAAGCAGAAATCGTCCGGTGAAACCAGTTCGGACCAAACGTCGTCGGGTCAAGCAACCAATGGGAAATCCACCAATGGCGAACAAGTCGTGGAGGCGGAAATCGTCGATGAGGGGAAGAAGTAACGTCAGCACATGGCCAAACGCGATTACTACGATGTCCTGGGTGTTTCCAAGGGCGCCGGCCCTGACGAGATAAAGGCGGCGTACCGGAAGTTTGCCATCAAACACCACCCGGACAAAAACCCGGGGGATAAACAAGCCGAGGAAAAATTCAAGGAACTCAACCAAGCCTACAGCGTGTTGAGCGATCCCGAGAAGAGGAAAGCCTACGACCAGTTCGGCCACGCCGGCGTGGAAGGCATGGGGGCCGGCGCCGCCGGCCAAGGCGGTTTTGAGGGTTTTAGCGGCGGCCTGGGCGACATCTTCGGCGATATTTTCGAGCAAGCCTTCGGCGGAGCGCGCGGCGGCCGCGCATCCCGCGGCGGGCAACCGGGACGGGACATCCGCGTGGACCGGGACGTCACGATGCCGGAGGTTTTGAGCGGCGTCGACGTGACGCTCGATGTTTCCAACCTTCAAACCTGCGATACCTGCAGCGGCTCCGGCGCCAAGCCGGGGACCGGCCAAAAAAAGTGTTCGCAATGCCAGGGCCGGGGCCAGGTCCGCATCTCCCAGGGATTTTTCACGATGGCGCAAACCTGTCCCCGTTGCCGGGGATACGGCGAGATCATCGAGAACCCGTGCCAAACCTGTTCCGGGACAGGCCGCGTCCACCGCAACCGCAAAGTAAAAGTACGGATCCCACCCGGAGTGGAGGACGGCACCACGCTCCGCATCACCGGCTCCGGCGAAGCGGGCGAACGCGGCGCGCAAGCGGGAGATTTGTACGTGGTGGTGCGCGTGATTGGAGACAAAAGGTTTGAGCGCGAAGGCGCCAATATTTATACCGACGCCACCATCTCGTTTCCCTTGGCCGCGTTGGGTGGGGAAATCGACGTGGCGTCGTTGGAAGGAAACGTCAAACTAAAAATTCCGGCCGGCACCCAACCCGGCGTTCACTTCCGCGTCTCGGACCACGGACTGCCGTCCCTCCGGTCCCGCTCGCGGGGCGATTTGTTCGTCCGCATCCACGTCGCGGTGCCCAAAAAGCTCGACAAAGACGAGCGAAAACTCATCCAAGATTTGGCCGTCAAGTTGGGAGAAACCAACCTTTCCAAAGACGAAGGCGTATTTCGCCGGGTCTTCGGCTCCTAATACCTTTGTCTCAATTTTTTGTCTCCCCTGAAAACCTGAGCTATGATCATTTTCGCATCACCGGCGACGAAGCCCGCCATTTGATACGAGTTTTGCGCAAACAGCCCAATGACCGCGTGGTCGTGTTCGACGGCCAAGGTCGCCGCGCCGAAGGCGTGATCGCGACCGTCGAAGAGTCTCCCCTGGCCGTCGCGGGTCGCGTCACCAAAAATCTGTCGACAACCGAAAGCAAGCCTATCCGTCTGCGCTTGTTCCAGGGACTTCCACGAGGAACCAAATTTGATTATGTGATCGAAAAAGCCACCGAGTTGGGCGCCGATGAAATCCTTCCGTTCTTTAGCGAAAAAAATCCGATCGAGCTGACGCCTGCGCAATCTTCAACAAAAATCCAACGCTGGCGCCGTGTTGCGGAAGCCGCCGCCAAGCAATGCTCGCGTGATTCACTTCCGGACATTTCTCCGGTTCTCGCCTTCAGCGAATTGAAAACCAACCTCCAAGGTTTCAGTATCATGCTGTGGGAAAAAGGAACGAAACCTTTTCGAGAGGTCCTTCAGACTTTGACGGAACCCTCAAAGGGCCGATCCTCACACGGGGCTTTAAATATTATCGTCGGCTCCGAGAGCGGTTTTTCTCCTGCGGAAATCACGCATCTCATCGAACAAGGAGTCCAGCCCGTGTCCCTGGGCCGCCGCATCCTGCGCACCGAAACCGCCGGCCTCGCGGCCCTGGCCATCGTCAATTACGAACTCGAGGCGATTCTTTAAGTCGATTTTTCGGGTGCCAAAGAATTTTCGATTTTGTCGTTCAAATTTATCCGCGTGATGGTGTTTTTAAGGAGATCGACAAAGTAAGACGCGATTGACTCAACCGGAATTTCAAAGTCTCCGAGATGGATCAGGTTTGAAGCAAGCGGCGCCCAACGGTCGGTCGTTCGGATCCACGTGATGCGCGCCGCAAACGGCCTCAACTTGTTTTTGGGCAAACCAAAGCGCATTGATGGGCGCCCATCATAGGCCTCCTCAAGAATTTTCTCCAAACTGTATTTCTTGCCCTCTGAAGAATTACCGAAGATGAAGGTGAGTTTTTCATTTTCACCTTCAATCGGCTCCCTCCGGTTTTTAAGGAACTTACGAATGCTTTCGGCGATGGCATCTTCGCCTTTTGAGAACGGGCCTGGATTGATGAAGCAAACGGCGTTACGTTTCTCCGGCGAATTCTCTCCCAGCCAGTTCAACACCGGCGACAGCAATTTTCCGACGCTCGTTTCATCTTCGTCGGAGATTTCCTCCGCCTTGATCTCGCCGAAGTTGACCAGCGAATCGCGCGCCGCCCCTTCCATCGATCGCCCCAACATTTGGCCGAGTCCGAGGTTCAAGGGGGATTTTTTTGAAGCTTTCAATGATTCAAAAGGCGAGGGGAGTGAATCACCCCCGGCATCTTGGGCATCGATATCCGTTAAAACGCCAAAGTGGTCGGAAGTGAAAGGGGGTTTGTTTAAAGTAATCCTTGATTCAATGACGCTTCTTTGTTTCACAAAAATAAAATCGAGTCTTTTGCTCGGGAAAATCCCCAACGGATTTGATTGAGAATACGTCACACCCCTGGCATCGCCATTGATTTCGGCGTAGGAATCGCGAAAAGGCCCCAGAATCTCTTGGGCCATTTTAATTTCATCGGCATTCTCGAAGTTGAAGTCGCCGCTCAAAATGGCCAACTCGCGATCAGGCACGACGCTGTCCATAAAGCTTTTTATTTCCCTGAGCTGATTCATTCTTTCTTCGGTTGCATCGGGATGAGAGGTCAGATGCGTGTTGAATGCGTAAAACTCTTGATGGGTTATTTTTGAACGAAGCTTGAGGCCCAACAAGACTCTTCTGTCCGATAAGTCCCTTCTGAACGTATAGACCTCTTCCATCGAAGGCGGGTACAGAATCGCCAATCCTTCTTTAAACCCCTCGTGCCAACGGTAAAGGGTTTCTTCATATTTGTAGCCCAAATTCCTGGCGGCCTCAACGGCAGAATTGTACGCACCCCATTTTTCCGTTGTTTCTTGCAACATTATAATGGTCGGAGGAACGACCCCGCTGAAAGATGTTTTCATCGCCTCGATCCGTTCCGGAGATGGATTAACCAATTGATTGAGCTGCAAAACGCGAAAAACCTGGTGGCCGGAAATGAGCGGAGCGATTTTCTTATCGTAGGCAGCGGCGATGGCGTCCAAAGCCCTGAAAATTTCATCGCGGTCCCCAAGGATGGTTTTCTCACCCCAGGGAATGGATTCCTGCGCCTCCTCCGCTTTCTTTAAAAGTTCGATTCGATTTGTCCGCGCCCGGCGTCTAGCCCGCCCGGTCCACCGTGACGACAAAAGGTCGTATCCGCTGTGAAGAACGATCAAGGCCAGCAGCGCGACCAAATGACCGGTCCAACCCAGATAATCATTGGCGTGGTACAGAATGGCGAGGTAAACGAGGCGGGGGAGGAGGCCGACAAAAAAGAAAACTCTGAAACGCTGCCGGCCAGAAGGAGGCCGGCGGAAGGGGTTTTCTGTATCCGGCGGACCACGCAATTTGAGCGCGCCTTTGTCCCAAACGTAGAGGCGCGTCCAGTGGTCGACCGTGATCACGATGAGGCTGATGATGGCGCCGGCGACGAATCCCGCCGGGAAAGCAACGTCCGTCTGAACGCCGCACCATTTGAGCACGAACCCGATCAAGCTTCCTACGATCCCGATGTAAACCCCGCTGTAGTAGGGTTCCTCGACCGGCCCCCCGAGCGCGGATATCTGTCGGTCGCTCCAACCGCGCGCTCGGAGCAATGGCAGGAGGTGTTTCCAAATCCATGGGGCGAGTCCGGCGGAAGATGGAGTATCTTCGGCTGTTGTTGGGCCCATCTCAATTTTCTTGAGCAATTTATCAGCCGCTTCTCTGGCCGCGGTGAGAACGGCGAGGGCCTCGGAGGGAAGGACCGGGCGTCCCGCCTGCTCTCGCCGAATGTCCCACAGGAGAACCGCCAATTCAACCGCGAGGGCGTGCGCAAGTTGAACGTGGGTCTTATCTTCAAAAGCGGCGTCGTGAATGAGAATCTTTGAATCGATGTGGCCATCGTCGTGGACAAACTTGCAACTAAAACTCTGCACTCCGGTCGATTTGGTGAGTTTATCCATCTCATTTTGAGATATGCGCGCCACCGTTGTGCGTGGTTGGGAACCCTTTAGAAGCGCCTGATCGGACGCCTCCATATGAGAAATCAAGAAGCGGAGGAGGCTGCGAACCCTTTGGCGTTGGTCGAGACGTATCGTTTCCGGGTCGACGGCAATAATGAATTCCTGCTTTACATGGGCTTCCATCGCATCCAGCATTTCCAGCATCACCATCTCGTCGTCGTGCTGTGCTGGGTTTAAATTTTTGAAGACGCTCGAAACATCCTTATAGATCGGTCCCAAGAAGTCATCCGCCGCATGGTCTGCCGGGGCCACCAGAGAGATGCGCACGCCGGTTTCCGGAGACCGGTTCGCCACCTCAAAACGCCAACCCAAAAGTTCGGCTTGAGCGGCGCTGAACCAGAAGAAAAGTCCCAGTCCGCCGAAACCCTTCCCCCGTGTCTTGGTGGTCGTCCGCACGCGCTGCTGAATTCTCGACATGACATCGGGTGGGATGCCGGGGCCATTGTCAGTGACCTCAAGATGATTCTCGCCAAAAGGGTTGTAGACACGGATGGTGACGTTTGTGGCTTTTGCGTCATGCGCGTTGTGGAGGGCTCCCGCAAGCACCGGCAGAAAACCCGATATTGCAACGGAGCCCATCGTCCCGGCCCTAACCAATCGATCGATCAGGTTTTTTCCAACGGCGTTGGCGTTTTCGAAAGAAGCTTTCGTATCTGCGAGATTAAGCGGGACGTTTACCGCACCATCAACTTGTTCCGGACCTTGTTCCGCCTGCGTGGGAGGATCTATACGGACATATGGCGTTCGTTGCGCAATCGAAGCCGGATCCCATCCTGGCCGAACGATCGCGTCTCCGTATGGCCCCCAACGATTGTTATCCCTCATCCACATTAGAATCTTATCTCCCAACCATAACGGTAATTCGAGGACGGAGTCGGGCGTTCGCCCGCGCGCGGCCATCGACGCAATGATCTCTTGGGTCTGCGTTGTCAATGGTTCGATGGTTTTTTCAATGACGTGTTCCCAAAGCTCCAAGCTCAATGTGGTCACTCCTCCCATCATTCTCGGATCTTCATTGAGCATCAGGGCTTGGCTCAAAGGTATGGCGAGCAGCGATTGATCGACGATGCGTAGACGTTCCTCGTCGGTGATTAATTCTCCCGCTGTTTCCCGTTTAAAAAGCCGGAATTGATGGGCAATGGGCGCATTCGGTTGTGTGTACGTCAATACCCGGTAGTTCTCCTTCAACAGCTCGGCGTTTTCGTTGTAATGCGCGAGCCCCGTCAGCTTGAGAATGGCGCGTCGAGGGCGGGTTCGTTTGGCGTCTTTTAATTGCCGGCTTGTCTGACCGGCGCGCTCCCGCAATTGGTTGTTGAAATGGCTGATCTGCCGATTGGACCACTTGCGCGCCTCAGCGGTTTGCCCGCGAGCCATGCTTCGGAGCGATTCTTCAAAAGCCAATGTTTGCTGCAGAGTGTCTCGAATGATCTGAGGGGTTGATTTTTCGTACAGCCAATCTCCTCCGAGCGCAGTCACCAGGCGTTGGTAAAGCGCCGCAAATCCCTTGAACTGCGACGTATCGATGAGTTGCGCCGCATGGCTGTTAAGGTACTTGGAATATGCCTCCAAGGCCTTTTGCGTATTCGGTTTGTTCGCTTCTAGCGTTCCGAATTTTTGTTCCGTTGATTGTCGCCGCCATGCGGTTGCGAAGGTAATCAGTTGCCCGACTTCTTGCGGGCCAAGTCCCAGCATTTTTCTCAAGCGCAATTTGTCCCCCCGGCGGCTTGTCTGAAATATTCCTTCCATATTTTGGTTGAATGCTTCCAAATTCGGAGTTATTTCCATCCAAGCCGCGAATCCTTGGGCGCCGCCCGCGAGCGCATCCCGAATCGCTTCCACAAAACAAGCGAGCGCCCAGGCAAAATCCCCAACAGAAACATGCATTGCATCGATGGTGTAGATGAAATCCTTCTCCGGTTGCGCGGCCCGCGCAGGAAGAGGCGCCTGATTGGGATAGGCCTCGGTTGGAATGCCCACCTCTTGTATCAGCTGGTTCACCGCTTGAGGCATCCCCGCGAACACATCACCGGCCCACAGCGAGGCCATTCGCTCTTCAGCTGAAATAAGCTCGGGGAGAATGGCGGCGATCCGCGGATGATCGGCTGCAAATTGCGGGTCCCCTAACAAAGATTTTAGGTAAGACACATTGATATTAATTCCTTCCGCTTTGTCGGGGGCGGTCGGTGCGGGTTGCGCTCCGGCCGGAGCTTGGTTCTCCACGTTTCGAACGGAAATCGGCGTCATGCCCAAAAGTTCGCGCCCGAATGTGACCAAAGCCTGTGCCGTGGAAGCCAACGCGCGCGGCCCCAACACGATGAAACTTTTCCACGCGAGCGACGGACGGTCGACGACCGTAGAATTGTGAGCGTTGAGCGCGATTCCATTGTCGACAGGGGCGGGAATACCCAGTTCATTGAGAAGAGCGGTGTTGGGCTTTGCAGGGTTGGGATCAAAAGCAATATGAATTTCACCTCGGTGCAATTCGTCGGCGGACTGTGGAAGGTGGCGGGAGAACGCCCCAAACATTATGTTCAGCGCATCCCTGACCGTTTGGGGAGGCGGAGCCCCCAGGCTGGGTTCAATGTGGAAGGAAGGGACCGCCATTCCCAACGCCCCCTTGATCAATCGCGAAAAGAATGGGTTGTAGAAGCTGTGCCAACCAATTACTGCAAGAAGCGCGAGTAAATGGCTGGTCCAGCCGAGATAATCGTTGGTGTAATACAGGACGGCAAGATAGGCGAGGCGGGGGAGGAGCCCTACGAACAAGAAAATGGTGGTTCGTTCCCACGGGTATGGGCTCAAGATATAATCGTTCGATTGGGGTGCATCAGGCGGACCCCGCAATTTAAGTTCGCCCTTTTCCCAAACATAGAGGCGCTTCCAGTGGTCGAATGTGATCACGATGACGCTGATGATGGCGCCGACGGCGAAACCCGCCGGGAAAGCGATGTCCGTATGAACGCCGCACCATTTGAGCGCGAGCCCAATGAAATTCCCCAACACACCGATATACAACCCGCTGTAGTAGGGTTCTTCCACCGGCCCGCCGAGCGCGGAGAGCCGGCGGTCGCTCCAATTTTTTGTCCATTTCCAGGATTTGAAGAAAGGCATGAGGTGTTTCCACATCCAGGGGGCGAGGCCGGGGGTACCGCTCGAATCTTCATCTTGAAAAATCCCATAACCCGAGGTTGAACTTTTTGTTACGATCAGATAAAGATTAAATTGTTTTATTGTTTTCTTTTGATCGGGACTGAGTTTGCCGGGAAGGTTTTTAATAGTCGATTTGAAATCACCTATAAAATCGGATTGAGACATTTGGAGCCATTCGGCCAGTTTCCGGTGATTGTTCTCCTGCATAATTTCCACGAGGGCCGCCGGAAGGCGATCAATTAAGTCGCCCAGGTTGTCACGCAGGTCGATCATGAATTTCCGGGCGCGCCTTTCATAATTTATTTGGGCCGGAATCTTGGTTTCGTTGGTTGTTTGAAGTCCGCCGGCCGTTTGGGCCCCGAACGCGTAGTATTCATGCGGATATCCCTGCCGAATACCTTCTGTCGCGGGAAGAGAAGTCAATAAAACATACCCGGGGTATCCTCCTTCTTCTATTAAAAAGATACGGGCAATGCCTCGGCGCAGATCTTCTTCCGCCTCGTCCGCATGTAATGCCGGAATGCCCGTCCGAAATAAGTTAATACCCAATATGGAAAATTGTGGATCACTTCGATGTTCTTTTAGACCCAGGAACCAGGCGAGGCTTTCTTCTCCGGTTAGGATCCGATAAGGACCGACCAGCGGAGCGCCGGTTTCTCCGGCGATCATTTCCGCTCTTTCAACCAACAACGGGCCGGACATTTCAGTCATGCACTCCCGGAGGTCTCTCATCATCAGGTTTAAATCCAAGACATATTCGTCCATCGAATCCAAATGATCAATGTAGGAATTTTCTTTGTACAGACCGGAAAGGAGGTCAACCAAAGCTTCTTCCGGAGCTTCATCGGGGCCATACCCGTCTTTGATTTCTATTTGAATTAATTTTGCCAAAAACCCGGACGGGTCATTTGCAGCGATAGATTTGATTTTTTTCATTGCCGCGTCTTTGCTGCGCCAGGTCCCAACGGCATTGTGAAAAAGTTCATGTTCCACAAGGCCGAGAAAGTCGTTTTCGCTCTCGGCGGGGGTGGCTTCGATGACAACCGCCCGCATTCGAATAATATCTCCCAAAACACATTGAAGGGATTCGGGTATGGGCAAGGAAATCATCATGATCGCACCGATTTGCCTTGATTGCTCAATCTTCTCGGGAAGATAAATGCCCCTTGAATCCTTGTCGGGATACAGCAGCCGAAACGCCCAAGGTTGGAGGACAAAGACCGGGGTGGGACCATCGACGAATCTCACCCAGCCCTGTTCAAACGGTTCGGCCAGCCAAGTCGGATTTGGCCAAGGGGGGGCGTTTTCCATTCCGGAATGGGCGAGGGTCTCCCATCCCTTCGCATTGTCTTCTTCATGGATTATGAGATTGGGAAGGTCTGCCGCAATTTCGGGATTCGAGACAGTCATCTGGGGATCGTGCAAAAGATTATTTAAATAGGCCGTATTGATCCGCTTCCCCTCCTCCATAACAGTGGGAACGGAAGGCAAAGGGGTTCCGTTTTGAATTTGAATTCTCCGGTTTCTAACCATCACCGGGGTCAACCCGATCAAATCGTGCGCGAGGGTTACCAAGGTTTGCGCTGTTGAGGCCAACGCGCGCGGGCCTAGAACGATTAAACTCTTAAAGGCAAGTGTGACCGGATCAACCGAAACGTCGTTGTGGGATTTTACGAGTTCACCAATCATTTCCGGCTCGGGTAAATCCAAGGCATGCAGCATTTCTGGATTGGGTTTTGAGGGATCTTGGGCAAACGCCAGATGGATTTCTCCGTCATGCATATCCGTCGCGCTTGCCGGAAGATGCCGGGGGAATTGGGTAAACATGAGATCGAGCGCATTTTGGACGCGTTGCAAAAGCGGATGATTTTGGAGGGTGTTATGGAAGTGGAACGTCGGATTTTTCGACGTCAACGGCGCGAGGCCGGGGGGATTTGAGGCGGACGTTTCCGAAATGGGTTTGCGCAATGGGAAAACGAAATCGGCCAATTTATTATTTGCGAAGCTGTCCGACGTATAGATGAGATGTGTTTCATTGACTGACATAAGGCCAAAGGGTTTGTATCGGTTTTTTTCTACCCACCGGATCAGATTGCCTTTTTCTTTTTTGGTTAAAGGCAGATAAGGGGTAAACAACGTGATGGTTCGTCGTCTGGGTTTGGAATCTGGAAAGAGAAATACACGGGCCTGAATGCGCCCACTGTGTTCATCTATGGTCAAACCTTCGACCCAGACTTTGAAAGGCGCCATGTTATGAGACATTTCTTGGCCCCGGATTTTTGCTTCTTCCACGTCTCGATCTGAGAATGGTTCTTTGCGGGGGCTCTTGATCGGCTCAAGGGTCAAATGCAATCCTACCGCCGGGGTTGGGAAAAATTTGTTAGACATAGGAAGTTGCAAAAATTCTTCTTGTATCCCGGTTAGGGTTTCATTGATCGGGCCTTCCACGGCAGCCAACAATGACAAACTGTGAAAAGTGGAGGCGGCCCCATTTTTTCCAACGAAGCGATTCCGAACGCTGGTTTTCCAGTTCCATTCATTGGGCTCACTCAATGACCGCTCAGTATAAGGGAAAGCTTGGGAGCGAATGAAAGCTGGATCATAAATATCCTTCTGCATTCGAATAACGCGGTCTTGTTGTTCTTGGTCCCATGGCGCGAGGGCGAGCCCGGGGGAGTTATATAGGTAAGCTTCAAAGATCACGTCTTCATCAACATCAAAATCGATACTGTTTCTTTTGAAATATTTCTCATAAAACCCTATAGAATCTACAGTCGCATTCCCATTGAATTGATTTATTCCCTGTTTTTTCAGTTGCTTTAAATAAACATCCATGAGAAATGTTCCCTTGTATGGTTTGCCTCCCATGATGGTCGCCAGTTGATAGAGCCAGGGCCCTTTTTTGTCGGGGTAGGTCGGGTGGCTCTCCAGGAACCCCTCAATTTGTCCACGTTTGCCAATAAGCACGTAAACATCGTTTTCCCCGCTTTGTAATGATTCCATCCAGTCTCTATAGTTATCTCCGACTCGATCGCGCCCCACATTAAGAAGTTGAATGATCAGCCAATCTTGACTATCAGCGCTGAGCCTAAGGAAAACATTTTTGACGTTTACCACGCGCCCCAGGCCTCTGCGAACTTCCAATGACGGCAAGGTCTCCAAGAAATCCCCGAGAGAGGCTTGTTTTTTGACCATCCCGGGTGCGGCCTGAATCCATCGGGAAAAGAACGAGTTGTAGAAACTGTGCCAATTGATCAGAGCAAGAAGCGCGAGTAAATGACTGGTCCAGCCGAGAGTATCGTTGGTGTAATAAAGAATGGCAAGATAGGCGATGCGGGGGAGAAGCCCTACGAACAAGAAAATGGAGATTCGTTCCCAAGGAGATGGGCTGAGGGTGTCATCAAACAGATCGGATTTATCGGGCGGCCCCCGCAGTTTGAGTTCGCCCTTGTTCCAAACGTAGAGGTGTTTCCAGTGGTCGAACGTGATGACGATGACGCTGATGATGGCGCCGATCACGAAACCCGCCGGGAAAGCGACGTCCGGTTGAATACTGCATGCCTTCAGCAAAAGTCCGATCGCACCTCCCACCGCGCCGATATAAAACCCGCTGTAGTAAGGTTCTTCCACGGGACCGCCGAGAGCGGAGATTTGTTTGGCGCTCCACCCGCGCGACCGGAGGAACGGCATGAGGCGCTTCCACATCCATGGGGCAAGGCCAGGGGGTCCGGATGATCCAAAGGATATGACACGAAAAAAATTTCGTTCCTCATCGGTGCCGTCATTAATGAACCACTCAAGTAAAGTGCGATTGACCGCGATTTGATCGGGTATGGCTTGGGCCAAAGCCAATAGATCGTTTTTTTGCCAACGTATCATGATTCCATAAACAGTCCGGTGAATGGTTTTTTGATCCGTGTGTCCGATCCGGTAGGCGCCCATGATCAACATTTGCTCCAAAAAGGACCTGAGGTGCATCTCTTCTCTTAATTCCCGATCAATTTCTTCGCCGGCGGCCAACCTCAAGGACAATCGTTGGTCTGCTATTCCTGGAATCAGTCGGTTCAAATCTTCTTCGGCCGCGCTCGATTTGAGTTTGATTCCTTGTTTCCGGAGATCGCCGATGGCGATGGACCTCGATCCCCCATGGAGGAAAACCACCGCTCCTCCCTGTCCGGCTTTTTTGGCCAACGGCCCGAATGCTTTCCTG
>Ga0207150_1155_pt2 | contig 12127 bp, 12 predicted proteins | sample Alteio_BWMinHeat_32_FD_153526 | JGI IMG/M metagenome (GOLD analysis project Ga0207150, IMG submission 153526) | Enriched cells from forest soil in Barre Woods Harvard Forest LTER site, Petersham, Massachusetts, United States -... | ecosystem: Environmental > Terrestrial > Soil > Temperate forest >...
GTTGCCTTCGAGGGTGTTGGAACTAATCTGATTCCATTTTGTGCTTTAAATAGGCATAATGACGCATCTTTTTCACACTCGGATGTACGTAATGATCACTCACAAAATTGTTCTGCCGGCTTTTGAAAAAACGCGCGTGCTGGTGTATGGCGACGTGATGTTGGATCGTTATTTTCATGGGGATGCGACGCGCATTTCTCCAGAAGCACCAGTGCCGGTGGTGAATATTGTAAAAATTGAAACGCGGCCGGGTGGTGCAGCAAATGTCGCACAAAATATTGCAACGCTGGGCGGGCAAGTGACGTTGTGCGGATTGGTCGGTGAAGATGTTTATGCAACCGAATTAAAAACGTCGCTAAATCCATTGAATATCGATTGTCGATTTTTGTGTGTTCCTGATTTCCATACAATTACAAAATTGCGCGTGTTGGGTCAACATCAACAACTCATTCGTCTTGATTTTGAAAAAGCGCGTGAAGAAATAGTCAATGATGATGCGTTATTTGCTGATTATTGTGAACAATTAAAATCAGCGCAAATTGTTGTGTTATCGGATTATTCCAAAGGCGCGTTGTGTCATGTGGAACGCTTAATTGCTATTGCTCGAAAAAATAATGTACCCGTGTTAATTGATCCAAAACATAAAGATTATTCAAGGTATGCAGGGGCGACGATATTAACGCCGAATTTAAAAGAATTTGAATCGATCGTAGGTGTGTGTCGCGACTTGTCGCATGTCATCGAAAAAGCGCTTGAATTACTGCATAAAGTGAATATTGAGAGTTTGCTCGTGACACTCGGAAAAGACGGCATGGTGTTTATCAAACCGGGTCAAGAAGCGGTTCATTTTCACACAAAAGCGCGTGATGTATTTGATGTGACGGGTGCGGGTGATACGGTAATTGCGGTGTTAGCAGCGGGAATTGCTGCAGGGATGGATACGATTGCTGCGGTAGAATTAGCGAATATTGCAGCGGGTGTTGCCGTTGGACGATTGGGTGCGCAAGCATTGAGTGTTGCGGACTTACAACATGCGTTATTAAAATCGGGTGATTTATCCGCAGGGATTTTAAACGAATCACAATTATTATCCGCAGTGAATGAAGCTAAAAAACGTGGCGAAAAAATTGTAATGACGAATGGATGTTTTGATATTTTGCATGTCGGCCATGTGGATTATTTGGCAAAAGCAAAAGCGTTAGGTACGCGATTAATTGTCGCAGTGAATGATGATGATTCGGTGCGACGATTAAAAGGTTTGGATCGTCCGTTAAATTCGATTGATGCGCGCATGACTGTTTTATCAGCGTTAGGGTGTGTTGATTGGGTAATTCCATTTTCTGAAGATACGCCGGCGCGATTAGTTTCTACTATAAATCCAGATGTTTTAGTGAAGGGTGGGGATTATCAGATTCATCAAATTGCAGGTCATGATTCTGTGTTGAAAAATAACGGACAGGTAATTACGATTCCGTTGGTGGATGGATTTTCGACGACGAGCTTGATTCGGAAGCTCGCTCGTGAGAGCGAGCGTATGTTGCCACGAGTTACGTAGGAGTTTTTATCAATGATCGTCGTCACTGGTGCCGCTGGATTTATCGGCAGCAATATCATTAAAGGATTAAATCAAATTGGCATCACTGATATTTTAGCGGTCGATGATTTAACAGACGGAAAGAAATATCGTAATTTGGCTGTCGTAAAGTACGCTGATTATATGGATTACCGCGATTTTTTAAAGATGATCACTGTCACTCCCACTCCCACTTTCACTGCAATTTTTCATCAAGGCGCGTGTTCCGACACCACCGAATGGAACGGGCAATATGTAATGCAAAATAATTATGAATATTCGAAATCTGTTTTACATTTTTGTTTGCAGAAAAAAATCCCCTTTATTTATGCATCGAGCGCAGCTGTTTATGGTGCGAAAGATAATTTTGATGATCAAGATTGGCAGCAATTACCGCTCAATGTGTATGGATATTCAAAATGGAAATTTGATGAATATGTGCGTCCGTATTTAAACAATGCGACATCACAAATCGTAGGATTGCGTTATTTTAATGTGTATGGTCCGCATGAAAATCATAAAGGAAAAATGGCGAGCGTTGCGTTTCACTTAATGAATCAATTACAAAATAATAATACTGTGAAATTATTTTCGAGTTACGGCGGTTATGGTGATGGCGAACACGAACGCGATTTTATTTTTGTCGATGATATTGTTAAATTAAATATATGGTTCTACAAAAACCCCGCAAAAAACGGCATTTTTAATGGTGGCACCGGACAAGCGCGTTGTTTTAATGATATCGCGAAAAAATTAATTGCATTAAATGGTAGTGGAACAGTGGAATATATTCCATTTCCAGATTCGTTAAAAGGTGCGTATCAAAGCTTCACGCAAGCGAATAACCATGCATTGCGCGCGATGGGTTATGATGAAAAACTCACGTCGTTAGAAAATGGATTGGAAAAATATTTTGAATGGTTCCGCGGCGAGGGAAAATTTCACCGCGGGTAATGCTGATTTTTATTTTGTATCATCGTTAATTGTTTTTTGTAACTGACTCTCTTGTAGCGTTAGCGTGGTATTCATTACTTGAAGATTCGTTAATAAATTCTGTGCCGTGGTCGCTGCTAATAAACGTTCGCGATCGATATGCGCTTCATAATTTTGATGTTCTATTTCAGCAAGCACAATTAATGTTTCGCGCTGCACGGTTGCAGGCGACGCATTTTCTACGCTTTGATACCACTGCGGATTGTCGAATCGATGATTCGCTTGATAGGCTTCGACTTGTAATGGACTCGCTTCTTTAGCGCTGACTTCTGCTTGGGTGAGATTTCCTGCGCCACCTACTTTCCCGCCTGCTGCTTCAAATAAATCGGGAATTGGAGTGCGTTCAGCTTTTAATTGATTGAGCGCATTGATATTGATCGAACGGATCGCTAATAGCGAACGGATTGTGAACATGTAGGCCTGATAGGTGGGTTCATTTTTTATTGTACCGAGTGTTTGTGGTGTGATTTTAGTAAAATTCAGATCGCCTGCTAAATTTTGCGTGCTTTGTGCGGCATATTTTAAGAAGTTCGCCGCGTTGATTTGTTGGGTTGGCGTATAAGCGGTTGGAGTAATAAATGACGCAAAGTCTAAAAAACTATTATTGATTTTTTTGGGTATGAGTACCGATGGAGTCGAATCAGAAGTCATGCTGCTGGGTAATTTTTTAAAGTACAATGTATCGCTCGCATTAGTTCCTGGATCGTTAGTGTCATTGGAGGAAGTGATTGGGTTTGATGTCAATGCTCCAAGTGTGTTGTCTTGGTCATATGTTTTGAAATCAGTGCCTTCTGCAGTCTTGATGTCTGTCAGCGTTTCCTTTTGTTGGCCAGCAAATCGATAATAAATATGCATTAAGCTGTTTTGTAAATTAGCTGCTGTTTCTTGTTGAGCGTTCAGCGCAGCTGCTTGCATCGGTGTTGTTCGTATAGGTTTGGCTTGTGGGGTTGATGTGTTTCCCTGTTCGGAACTGGGAAGAACCAGTGGGGTGATTTTAATGTTTGCAGACGTTGTATTCGCATCGGTCGTCGAGTTCAAATTGGGAATGTTTTGATAATTTTCATGAATGACCCAGGTCATGCCAGTGTTGTAGACATCGCCGATATATTTTTCGAGACCGATGATGCTGTTGAAGATATCGCCGCCTAATGCGCCAAATGCACTTGCCAGCGTATTTTGTTCCACCCCCGCTTGTGATGATTGTGTGGGCTGCGGCGGTTGTGATGTTTGTGCCATTGCTGCACTGCTGATTACAGAAAATAATGCTGTCATTGATAGGATGGGAAATACATTTTTCATGATGCGTTGACCTCTAAGCTAAATTTAAAACCAGTTAATATTGGATTTTGCTGGTTGATTCGGTTGTGACGCCGGTTGTTGTGGTGGTTTTGCCGGTTGTGCCGTTGGTTGTGATGGCACAGCAGGAATTACTGGCGCTTGAATGGGTGCTATTGGAGGCGTTGCGCCTGGTTTTGTCGGATTAAAATTAAAAGGATGCGCGGGTGGTGGCGGTGCACTCGGTGCCACAGGCACGATCATTTTTGGAATAGTTGGCGCTGTGTATTTGGCGTTCCACAATGCCAATTTTTTTGCACAGCTGTCTACGCCGGATAATGCTGCGTTTTGACAACTATTATTTTCATAACATAACGCTAATGCCGTTTCTTCTGCAGGCGTTATGTTATTTAACGATGATTGCGAAAGAATACTTTGACAAGCTGAGGCAAGTTTATCTTGTTGTTCAGGCGATAATTGTGGTTGTAGTGCAAATGCTGACATCGAAATGCCGCCTATTATTAAACATCCTGAAATGATGTGTTTAATCATGTCCGCTTTCCTCAAGTGCTTTGGTTATTAATTTTAATCGTTCTTCGGAAAATACACGTCCTAACAATCGTAATCGTTCGAACACCACATTCCGACGTAAAAATAATCCGGCGTTATCCGCTTGTGATCGCGTGACTTCTTCGGCTTTCATTAAGATTTTTGCCGCAGCGCCGGGATAGGCCATATCGAGACACATTAATAATCGTAAACCACGTCCCGTTTTAATATGCGCTAATACTTCAATCATTGAACTTTCTTGTTGCAAATCGATATTGCCGATGTCTTCTAATATTTCGCCGAGTTTTTTGATTTCGACTTCAACCTCGGAATCGCCATCCAATGTCCAGTCTTCAACGCTTTCCATGAAAGTAATCACACGAAGAATCATGGGATCTTGGTATTCGCGCCAAAATTGGTGCACGTCTTTGTAACTTAAATCGGGCATAGTTATCTCGTTTAATTAAACTATTAGGATACAACAGCTCCCTTAAGATAACATTAAATTGGGTTCACCGAAATATATTTGACTGCAAACAAACGTCCAGTTTTGATGCGATTTTTCACGCAAAGGCGCACAAAAATGGGCGTTTCTTTCTACAGAGAACAGTAATAAATTTAATGTTCTCTTAAGGATTCGGTGTTAGACTATTTTTATTCATAGTATTGGGGAGTAGTCTATGGGCATTCAGAGTTACTTAAAAAACACGGCAAAAGCCAACACAAATGTGAAAGCGTGGTCTGGATGGGATTCGATTAAAGCAAATGGCAAAATCGTAGGTGCGATGGCGAAAGATTTGAAAACCCCCAATCGCGAGGCGTCAGCTTCGATAGGAACGTTTGAAGAAACAATGCAAAAATTTGGTTTAACAGAAGCAGATCTTCGTCAGCGCATGCGCTCCCACTTATATCTTGCCATTATTTGCGCAGTGCTCGGCCTAGGCGCTTTTGGTTGGATGATTCATTTGTTAATCAAAGGCATGTTTTTATCTGGCATGGTTTCATTGGCTTTGTCTTTCATGATGTTTGCCTATGCATTTAGCGAGCACTTTAATTACTTTAAGATTAAAAATAAAAAATTGGATTGCACGTTGAAAGAATGGTATTCCGAGTTTTTTCCGAATAAAAAATATTGAGGTCGCACTTATGGTTATGCGTCGTTTATTAACAGCGGTTATTTTGTTATTGGTTGCAGGTTCTACTTATGCAGCGAATTTCGCGCCGCCAGGAACTGATTACTCCGTTGCTTATTTGAGTCAAATTTTTGGCACAGTGGGTAATGTGCTGCAGGGAAGTAGCGGTCAAGTCTTGGGTAAAGTATTTGAAATTTTTAACAAAGGTCTTTTAGTGGTTGCGGCACTTTACTTGGGTGTTGTCACTGTTCAAACGGCACTGCGTGCGGCAGGTGAAGGTTCTTTTATGGGCCAGAATCGTAGCGTTCCCATGTTGTTGCTTCGTATTGCAGCGGGTTTTGCATTGATCGTTCCTTCATCAACGACGGGTTATTCATTATTGCAAGACATATATATGAAGATTGTGGTAGAAGGCGTTGGACTGGCGGATCAGGTGTGGGATGCCGGATTGCAGTACATGCAATATGGTGGTCAGTTATATATTCAGCCGAAAAATTTATCAAATGATTCGCATATTGTTGCGAACACGATTGGTTCAACAACTCCAGTTAATCCTCAAGTCTCGCCACTTCCACCCGTGACGCAAATCTTTCAAGATTTGGTGTGTACATACAAAACTAAAGATTGGTTAAAAGCGAAAAATCCAAAGTCTAACCCGCAGTCCTATCACCCCGTTTTTAGTAGTTCGGCGAATGGTTATGTGTATTTTCCGGGGGCGGGAAATGATCCGACTGCGGGCGGTGATGCCTTTTTACCAATTTCTCCTTCTTACCATTCTCAAGTTCAGTATCAAGCGGTACCCGCTTGCGGATATGCGCAGGTTTACTCTTTGCCGGGTTTCAGCCCATCACCAGGACAAGGTGCAGCCATGCAATCCATCAGTTATCAAGCATTGAAACAGTTGGTGCTTTCACTAGAGCCTGCTGCTCAATTATATATACAACTTGAAGAACACCCAGGCGCAGAATCAAATGAGGGACGTGAGATTGAGATTGAGAAGCAGATATTTTCCGCGATAGTGGCGTATGGCAATTTAATTACACCGTATCAAACAATGGTGAGTACGTCAAATTCGGGTTTAACATCGAGGACCAGTACTGCCCAAGCAACAGCAGATGCGGAAAATCAAGGGCAGCAATGTTATTTAAGCATGGGTTCGTTGCTTACGGGAGCGGGGGGCGCGAGTCTGCAGTACGCAGGGCCTAATTGTAGTTCTGAATACTCTGCCTGTTTCCAGTGCAATTACACAGCGGCTGATTTTTTATCTGCTCAAGATGTCAGTAATATAAACCACAAAGCAAAGCTGGGCTATATCCCTCAAGCGGAAGCGCAAGGTTGGATAATGGCAGGCAGTTTTTATTGGAACGTGGAGCAGTCGAATCAAGCGTTGGCTCAACAGTCAATTGGTAAACTACGTCCAGTCGTAGCTCCGCCGACTACATCTATGTTTAATTCGTATGGAAACCCACCCGGCGCCACTTTAACGGCAGCAGCTAATTTCATCATATGGGCTGGACATTGTCAGCCCGGTTCGTGCACAGCAGCAGGCATAGCGGGATTATGGAATCAATATGTTGGTACGCAGACGAATCAGTCGTTGGTGCTGAGTGGTTCAACGTCCGGACTTTCAACTTCTACCGGCAGTTTGCACCATGATATCATCAACGCCGCGCTCGATCACTTTGGGAATCTTCGTTTTCGTTTGGCGGGTAGTCAAGATTACAACCCCATCACTGTGATGATGACAGAAGGGAATTATTTACTGGAAGATGTGACGAAACTTTGGATCCTAATGATTTCTATCTCTACTTTTATTGCTGTTGGTGCGGGAATTTGTGATGGTACAGGACCTGGTGGTCTGATGTTTAAAGCCGCGTTGACATGGATAAAAAGCATTATGATGTTGATCACTTCAATTATGTTAGTGCCTGGTGCGATTTTGGCGTATTACATCCCCATGTACCCGTTTGTGCTTTTTACATTTGCCGCCGTCGGGTGGTTTTTGTTGGTGATTGAAGGTATGGCTGCTGCGCCGTTGGTGTGCGTGGGTATGACGCATCCTGAAGGCCATGATTTCTTGGGTAAAGCCGAGCAAGCGATGATGCTGTTTTTAAGTATCTTCGTACGCCCCGCATTGATGATCATCGGATTGTTGGGATCGATGGTCATTTCATTTGTGGCTTTCAAAATGCTGATCGTCGGATTTGCGGGCGTGCTTTCCAGCTTGATGCCTGGCGCCGGTGGTGCCAGTAACGTGAGTACTATGGAGTTGGGTGGCAGCGGTAACGGATTGCTTACCTTACTGAAATACGCAATGATCATGTTGATTTTTGGTATGTTAACGATGGAATTAATTGAGCAATGTTATAAGTTGATTTATCAGTTGCCGAATCAAATCATGTTATGGATCGGCGGTCCGCAAACGGGTCAAGATTTTGCGCAACAGGCTCAAGCGATCAAATCTGGTGTTTCCACTGGTGCACAAACTGCTGGGCAGGCAGGCCAATCAGCGCAAGAGGGTGCTGCGGCTTCAGGTGAGGCGTTGGGTGCGGCTATCAAAGATAAAGGTGGTAAAGCTGGTACGATTTCTGGACCTTAGATAATGACTACCCAAATCTTCGAACAAGTAAAACACATTTTGGTCGAGCGATTCGCGATTAAACCTGTGAACGTTCGGCCCTCTGTCGATTTACAAAAAGAGTTAGGCTTAGATTCAATGGACGCGATTGATTTATTATCCGCAGTGAATGAAGCGTTTGAGATTCGGGTACCGGTGGAATTGTTAGATAAGATTCACACGGTTTCAGAGCTCGTCGAAACAATCGAAAAGTTCGGAAACGCCGGCGGAAGCCGGCGTGCAGAATATTAATTCAAGTCGTAGATCGCCATCTTCTTACGTAACGTACCGCGGCTCAATCCCAAAACAATCGCCGCTTTGCTTTGATTGTTGTTGGTGAGTTTCAATACCATTTCGAGCAATGGTTTTTCAACTTCAGCCAAAACCAAACTGTAAAGATCAGCAGGTGTTTGACCATCTAATTTTGCAATGTACTGTTGCAAGGTGTTGTTAACACTTTCTTGCAAGCTCATTGAATGATTACTTGGCATCTCGGATGTCAATGTAACAACTTGGTTTTCCATTTTTTGCGCTGCTCCTTCCAAGATTTTAACTCCTCAGATTGGTTAAAAATAAATCTAATTATGGCTACTGGTGGATCATTATATCACCAACTTTTTTGATCTCAAGTATTAAATCAAAAATAATTTAAAAAATTAAAACAAGTGTCCGTGATCCGTGTCAGTACAAACCGACACTGACACGGATCACGGACACTTAAGCTGAATTGTATATCTTACAGATTGGTTAATTCCGATTTCAATAACGGATACACATAATCTTCCGATTGCATTTCAATCAAACGTGAGAGCGTGCGTTGAAAGGGTTGTTGTGTTTTTGAAGCCGCGTAGATTTCTGCAGGCGCGACCGCTGAGGAAATAATCAATCGACAATGCGCGTCGTATAAAATATCCACTAAATAAATAAACGATAAAATGAGATCGTTTTCGTTCGATTTAATTTCGCGTAGATTTTGAATCATCACGGTATGATATTGCTGCGTGATTGCGAGATAATCATTTTGACACCGGGGGCGGCCGCAAATAATCTCAAAATCAAACCACACGACCGAACCCGCTTGTTTCACAATTGCAATTTCACGCTCATAAATCGTCAATGGCGCACAGCTGATTGGCAAGCCATTCGAAAAATGCGTGAATGCATTTTCCATCTCAGCCTGCGCGTGCGCATCAAGCGGCGTGTAATAAACGCCGCTTTGACGAATATGTTGCTGACGATAATCCATCTGTGAGTGCAGATGAACAACGTTGGTATTTTGTTTGATGAGCGCAATCGCTGGCAGAAATCGTTCGCGTTGTAAGCCATCTTGATACAACAAATCGGGTGGCACATTCGAGCTCGTGACGAGCGTGACGCTATTCTCAAACAAATGCCGAAACAATTCACCAAGAATCATGGCATCGGCAATATTGGATACGAAAAATTCGTCAAAACAAATCACCGACGTTTCACGCGCAATTTTTTTCGCAATAAGCGCGAGCGGATTTTTATTACCTTCCGCGCTTTGCAATTCTTGATGCACGCGCAGCATGAACTGATGGAAGTGCATGCGCATTTTCGGAATTGCTAAGCAATGATAAAAGCAATCCATCAAAAAAGTTTTACCAATCCCAATGCTGCCCCAAAGATATAAACCTTTGACCGGCTTTTTTTTTCGGAAGTAATCTAAAAAACCGTTTGTGTTCGCGCGTGCATTCAATTCCTGAAAAATCATATCCAATTTTTCAACGACCGGCAGCTGGCGATCATCTTTCCGAATGCGCCCTGCAGTTAATTCATTTTGATAATATTCTTTCGGTGTCATGTTAGTGTTTCTTTTCTCCCACTCCCACTCCCACTAATTTCGCCACACTCGCCAACCGTTTCCCCATCGTGCGACAAATGATTTTTTCAGATTCGGCAAGCGGTTGATCACTATTGATGCCTGCCATGTGACTCGCACCGTATGGCGTGCCGCCAGCTGTCGTCGTAAATAAATTCGTCTCAGAGTAAGGCACGCCGAGAATAATCATCCCGTGATGCAATAATGGCAATTGCATGCTGAGCACCGTTGTTTCTTGTCCGCCATGCAAACTCGCGGTCGATGTAAAACAACACGCCGGCTTATCAATCAACGCACCCGATTGCCACAACGCACCCGTGCCATCCAAAAAATATTTTAATGCAGATGCCATATTGCCAAATCGAGTCGGACTCCCCATCGCTAATCCCGCGCAATTTTTTAAATCATCGATCGTTGCATACGGCGGACCATCCTCAGGCACACCAGGTTCAATCATTTCCGTTTTCGCAGAAATCGCAGGCACTGTGCGCACGCGCGCCTCGATGTTAGGCACCATTTCAATCCCGCGCGCAACTTCTTGCGCCATCTTTGCTGTATTGCCTTTGTGAGAGTAATATAAAACGAGGATGTACGGGTTTGACATAGCTGCTCTCAAGATAAATTTAATGTCGGGATATGTTATCACAATGCCAAAGCTATTTCGCTTCCTGAAATTATTGATCACGCGATTTTTTGCAGACCTCTGCCCGATGCGCGCAGCGTCATTAACGTTCATGACACTATTGTCGATTGTACCGCTCGTGATTTTTACGTTTTATGTATTATCTTTTTTCCCGCAGCTTGAGCGTTCCGGGCATCAAATCGAGCAATTTATTCTGAATAATTTCGTGGCGAGTTCTGCGAATGCGATTTCAAAAGAGCTACAAAATTTCGTTGTGCAGGTGCATGTGTTTTCTTGGACGACTGTTTTATCACTTATTTTTTTCGCATTAATTATGATTTATAACATCGTCGATACTGTGAATGGTGTCTGGCACACCAGGATGGAAAAACATTTCGCGTTGTCGTTTTTTTTATATTTGTTCATGATAATTATCGGTCCAATCGTTTTCGCATTTTTATTATTAGTGAGTTCGTATATCACGTCGCTGCCGTTGTTATCACATTTTGTGGAAATTGATATTCTGCGCAGACCGTTTATTTCAGCGTCACCATTTTTAATTGAGTGGATTACGTTTGCATTATTTCAATGGCTGATGCCAAGTTGTCGCGTGTATTTTCGTTATGCGGTGATTGCCGGATTCATCACGACCGTGTTGTTTGAAATAACGAAGTGGGGGTTTGTGCAATACTTCCATTTTTTCTCAACTTATCAACTCATCTACGGCGCTCTCGTCATTATCCCGATTTTTTTCATGTGGATTTATGTGTCCTGGCTCATCATTATCCTCGGCACGTTGATCTGCCAGCTACTGCAGACGCATTATCGTCCTGGAAATACTTAAGGGAACATTAATATCGTACAAACCCTATTGTAGTGGCTGATGGTAGGGGTAAAATTGTGGTCAACGAGTTGAACTAAAAGTGTGAGGTGAAAATGCCTGTACCTAATACCACCACACCTGCTGATCCTGATGCTTCTCTTTTACGTCAAGATAGTAGGGATACAGTGCCCCATTCAAATACAGATCCTCATAATTTGGCAGAAAGATCGGGATCGCCAGAGGACGACACAAACACAACTAAGCAGGTTCCTATGAATCAAGAAGCTCAAGCACCTTCATCAAGCTGTTGTAACCTATTTCGGATATCAATTAACACATCTGTTTTGTTACTTTCACTAGCGGTGGGTGCGGAATTTGGATTGCTCGCTAAGAAAAATAGTGAAAATCCATTTGAACAATATTGGTTTTTTGCAACATCAGCTACTGTGAACGCAGTAGGTACGATGATTTCAATTCAGGATGCTTTTAAACTTGCAAAAGAGGTTGTGGCACAACGAAGCGATCCTGCTGTTGTGGTTAGAACCTTTTTATCTCTTGCGCTTATGCTGACAACCGTGGTGACTTCGATTCCTTTGGCGGATGATGCGACACGGGGACTTTTCGATGATTGGTTTAAAGATAATGACATCAGGCGCGGGTTTGAAATTGCAGGAATTGCTACTTGGTGTGGTGGCTATA
>Ga0207150_1164_pt1 | contig 12086 bp, 13 predicted proteins | sample Alteio_BWMinHeat_32_FD_153526 | JGI IMG/M metagenome (GOLD analysis project Ga0207150, IMG submission 153526) | Enriched cells from forest soil in Barre Woods Harvard Forest LTER site, Petersham, Massachusetts, United States -... | ecosystem: Environmental > Terrestrial > Soil > Temperate forest >...
ATGTTCTGGAGCAAGATTCAAAACGAGCGGAGATTACCATTGAAATTCCGGACACGATCGGCGGTATGAATGAAAAACTGGCGAGGAAAATAGAGAAATCTATTCCAAACTGGACGGTAAGTGGAATTGTCACTGGTTGCTGGGGTTAATCTGGTTTCCTGACCCTTAATCCAGCTAGATCATTCAAGCCCCTTTCGCTACAGTGTGAACCACACTTTTAAGCGAAAGGGGCTTTTTCATGTCCGAACAAAAACCAGTCGTTCTTCAAGGCACACTGGAAGCTTTCTGGGAAAAAGCACCGATAGACACGACGTGGGCTTTACAAGAAGATCATGGCCCCAGAGCCCATAGCTATGAAGGTCTGCACCAACTGAATAAAGGTGACTTTCTGCGGGTTTTCAATGATGCCTCGAAGAAGAAAGTCATCTTCGAAGGGAAGATCGATATTATACGCAGAGGCAGCCCTTTCAAATGGGGCCACCAGAAAGGCCAGGATCCCAAGACCTGGTCCAGAATGTTCTATGATGCCAAGCCTGCAGAGCTGATTGTTCACATGCCGCGCGTCAGGAAGCCGAAGGCGCCTTAATCGGCTGGATTATTGCCTTCCCTTCCGCTAAACTCAGGCCTGCAATTTTGAAAGGAATAAACTCATGAAATTCTTTGTCGATACCGGCGATCTCGAGGAAATCAAAGACCTCGCTTCTACGGGCCTGCTGGATGGTGTGACCACTAACCCGACGCTTATCGCACAGTCGGGCAAGAAGTTTATCCCGCTGATCGAAGAGATTTGCAAGGTCGTCAAAGGCCCTGTCAGCGCGGAAGTCGCGGCGACGGATTATGCGACCATGCTCAAGGAAGGCGAGTTTCTCGCCAAGATCGCGAAGAACGTCGCTGTGAAAGTGCCGCTTACGCCTGATGGCCTGAAGGTCTGCAAGGTGCTGAGCGACCGCGGCACGATGGTTAACGTGACACTGTGTTTCTCGGCGACGCAGGCTATTCTCGCGGCCAAGGCAGGCGCGACATTTATCTCGCCCTTCGTCGGACGGCTCGATGATATCGGGCAGGACGGCATGGCGCTGATCCGCGATATCGTGGAGATTTACAAACAATACCCGGCTTTTAAAACCGAAGTACTGGTTGCCTCTGTACGCCACCCCGTTCATCTCGTCGAAGCAGCGAAGATAGGCGCGCACGTCGCCACCATCCCGCCCAAAGTCATCCGCCAGCTTTACTCCCACCCCCTCACCGACAAAGGCCTGGCGGCTTTCGTGGCAGACTGGAAGAAGACGGGGCAATCTATTCTGGATGCGGCTTAAGCTTCCTTTCACCGGTGTGGCCGTATTTTTTTAAGACGAAGACCTCGAATCTTTGGCTAATATCGCAAAATTAACCATTTGATATTATTCATTATTTAATTATTCTGAAAAATAATGTTTGACAATTTCGAATGTTCTGGTAATATGAAAACAGCTTATTGAAGCTGAAAAGGAGCACAAAATGTCAATCAGAAGCGCACTATCGAATAAACTGGCTGAATACAAACAAGATGAATATGGCAGGAGCGCATTAAGAAACGCTTTCTACACAGCCTGCCTCGGAATCACGGGAGCAGGCAGCTCTGCTGTCGTTTACGAGACGATCGCTGCTAATGGGGGATCATCATTTTCACCTGTTGTTGCACTTGTTGGCATATTTGGCTTTGCCACAAGTTTAGCTGTGGGTTTCCAAACGGCACCAGAGGCTTCGTACAATTTCCAGCGGCATGAAGCATTGGCTTCGATACAGAAGCGGCGTAAAGCACAGGGGATTGACAATAAGTTTCTTGAAAATGATTTAACGGCTGACATTCGTAGAATTCACGGCTACGCCGTAAAATAAACACAATCTGCCTCTCGTTATAGCTGCAAAAGCCGGTATCTGCGTTCATTTGCGTTCATCTGCGGTTTCTAATATACTCTTCATGGGGAAACTAAGGAGGGTTCAATGAGGGACGCTGTCATGAAAAATCAATTAACCGATGAATCTGTCGCCGCCTGGCTGAAAGATAATCCGGATTTTTTTACCGCACATCCTGATGCCCTGCCCGCACTCGATCAAGGCAAAGGTGTGGTTGATTTCCAGCAACGCATGCTCGAGCGCCTCAAGAGCGACAAATCAAAAGCGCAGCGCCTGCAAAAAGAACTCATCGAAAACGTCCGCGCCAACATGAACAATCAAGGCCGCATCCAGACTGCGGTGCTGACGCTGCTCGAAGCGGAAAGCTTCGAGGAATTTATTGAGGTTGTAACGCAGGACCTGCCTGTGCTGCTCGATGTCGATACCGTCAACCTCATCATCGAATCCACCTCGAAGGAAATTCCGTTTATCAACCAGGCTGGCATCCGCTTTGCGCGCACGGGTACGGTGACCAAATGGCTCAGCACGGGCGATGCGCTGCTGCAGGATAACATCAGCGGGCATGAGGAATTGTTCGGTCCCGGCGCGGGCCTCGTAAAGAGCCACGCGCTCGTGCGCCTCGAAATCAGCGCCGACACACCCGCCGGCATCATCGCCTTCGGCTCGCGCGACCCCGAGGCCTTCCACCCGAACCACGCTGTCGACCAGATCGGTTTTCTGGCGCAGGTTGTCGAAAGGTGCTTCCGCATATGGCTGGGGATACAGGCGTAGACATCGGCATTCCTTCTGCCGCCCCCGATCTCACCGAGCGTTATCACGCATGGGTCGCCTTCCTCATGTACGAAAAGCATTTCTCGCGTCACACGCTGCGCGCTTATACCAAAGACGTTCTTTATTTCCTCGAGTTTCTTACCTCGCATCTCGGCAAGCCGCCGTCGCTGAATGATCTTGGCGATACGTCGCTGCGCGATTTTCGCAGCTGGCTTTCGCAGCGTGTGGCGGCGGGGGCAAGTAATGCTACACGGGCGCGGCAGCTTTCGAGTATCCGCAGCTTCCTCAAATGGCTCGACAAGAACGGACATCTGCACAACACCGCGATCGGCGGCGTGCGCACACCGAAACTGCCCCGCAAACTGCCACGCGCCCTCCCCGTTGAACAAGCAAAAACACTCACGCTCAATCTGGCAGGCATTGCGCATCAGGATACATGGGTTGCTTATCGCGACCGTGCGCTGTTCATTTTATTATATGGCTGTGGGCTACGTATCGATGAAGCACTGCAACTCAACTACGGCAACCGTCCTCATAACGGCGAAGTGCGCGTCATTGGCAAAGGCAGCAAGGAACGGTTGGTGCCGGTCATGGACATCGTGCAGAAAATGCTCGATGAATATATCGTGCAATCACCCTTTCCGTTCGATAAGGAAACGCCGCTGTTTCTCGGCAGCCGCGGCGGACGACTTAATCAGGGCGTAGCGCAGCGGCAGTTGCGTATCCTGCGGGGACAACTCGGTTTGCCGGAGAGCCTCACCCCCCACGCGCTGCGCCACAGTTTCGCGACGCATATCCTCGTGAACGGCGGCAACCTGCGCATCATCCAGGAACTGCTCGGTCACGCCTCCGTTTCAACGACGCAACGCTATACGGATTTCGACAACGCGCAGTTGATTGAGATTTACAACAGGACGCATCCGCGGGCGAAGAGTGAATAAGTAAACCCTCCTGTCATCCCGAGCGCAAGCGAGGGATCTTCATTGGCGCAACTTAACAAGATCCCTCGTCGCGCTAGGTAGAATCGACATTTAGCGCATCCATATCATTGAGCTTGCGAGGTAAAGAGCTGATAGGAAGTAAATGGCTCTGCGGTCGTAGCGTGTGGCGATCCTCCTGTAATGCTTGAGTTTATTGAAGAAGCGTTCGATACGATTGCGCAGTTTGTAAGCTTGAGCATCATAGGGAAGCAATATTTTGCGTGTACGGTTGGAGGGGATGACAACCTCTGCGCCGCTGTTTTCAATCAGTAAGCGCAGGGCGTTGCTGTCATAGGCTTTGTCGGCGATAACACCGCCCGCTTTTATACCGTTAAGAAGTTCAGGCGCGGTGGTGATGTCGCCTGTCTGTCCCGCCGTGATAATGAAGCGTAGCGGACGCCCTTGCGCATCGGTCAGCGTATGGATTTTGGTGGTCAGTCCTCCTCGGGAACGCCCCAAAGCCTGATCTTGGGCCCCCCTTTTCCGTTCGCGGCCTGCTGATGGACACGAACCAGAGTGCTATCGAGCATCAGATATTGATTGTCGGGGTCGCCTGTCAGGAATGAGAAAATCTTCTCCCACACGCCAGCATGTGCCCACCTTGTGAAGCGTTTATGTGTTGTCTTCCACTTGCCGTAGCGTTCCGGCAGATCGTGCCAATGAGCGCCTGACCGCAACACCCATAGTACCCCGTTCACAAACTGGCGGTTGTCTTGGGCCGTCCGACCTCTGTCGCCTTCCTTGCCGGGCAACAGCCGTTCAATCTTTTCCCATTGCTCCTGTGTCAATTCGTATCTCTTCACCATGCAAAACCTCCTTTGGCTTTGAACAGTGAATCACAACTGGCCTTCTATGGGAATCCTAAATGTCGATTGCTCCTAAAGCGCTCTGTCGGGATGACAAATTAAAAAAGCTTCCATTCGCTGATACGAATAGAAGCTTTTTGTTGAGTAGATTTATATCTCTTACTTATTCTGTCCCGCCGCAAACATTCTGTCAGCCTTTGTGCTGGCAGCTTGGGCGTCGGCTTCAGCGCGCTGTGCATCAGCATCTGCTTTCTGCGCGGCGGCCAGCGCTTGCTCGGCGGCTTCACGCGCAGCTTTTGCATCGGCTGAGGCCTGGGCAACAGCGTCCTTGGCTTGAACGGCTTGGTCGCGTGTTTCTGTCAGAAGCTTGTGGTCGGCATCATCCATCACCCAAACCTGTTTTGCGCAACCAGCTAATGTCAGTGCGGCTACGATTGAAATAAATGCATAACGTTTCATGTATATTTTCCTTTTTAAGGGGGCCCGTCGATCTTCTTTATACAACTAACATTTAGTCTTTGTCAAAATTATTGATGGGTCAAAACCATTACCATCCAGCAATATGCGTAATGGGTTTGTGATTGACCCCAGATCGAAGTTGAGCTTGAATATATATCCAAGTCATATTTTCCTTCCTCAAATCAAAAATAAATTTAATGAAAAAAACATTCCCCAGGCATTCTTTCCTCTCGGCTATCTTTCTGACTGTGATTGCTGGCGGCTCATCTTCTGCATTGGCGCAAAGCATCGACTACGGCAGCCTTGAAACATTATTCGGCGAGCCCGTCACGACAAGCGCGACAGGCAAACCGCAACGGGTTTCGGAAGCACCTGTTGATATGACGATCATCACGTCGGATGATATCCGCAAATCAGGCGCGAAAGATATCGCGGAAGTCCTGCGCGGCGTACCGGGAGTCAACATCATACAATCGGCACGGCAGAATTACGACGTCGGCATCCGCGGCTACGACCAGCCTTATTCCACAAACATTCTCGTGCTCGTCAACGGACGCCAGGTTTATCTGGACGACTACGGCTACACCAACTGGGCGGCGATACCCGTGCAGCTTTCGGAAATCCGCCAGATCGAGGTCGTCAAAGGCCCCAATTCAGCCCTTTTCGGCTTTAACGCGGCGGACGGCGTCATCAACATCGTCACCGTAAACCCGTTATATGATTCCACATCCGATGCTGAAGTTTCAGGCGGCACAGGCGACTACCGTGACGCAAGCGTAGTAAAATCGGTAAACATCAATGAAATTGTCGGTATACGACTTTCCGCAGGCGCCTCAAAGGCCAAAGAATTCAAGGACCAGGTAAACCCGGCTGAACCCGCAAGCGAACGCACTGACCCGGAAAAGAATGCGGTGAATATCGACAGCATTATCCAGATCACACCGAAGTCGCAGATCAGGCTTGAAGCTTCGAACTCCGAAACAAAACAAACCGAAATGACTCCCATCTTTATTTTCACAAAGGGAGACTACGAAACCAATTCTCTTAAAGCCACCTATACAGCCGATACCGCGGCCGGCCTCATAGAAGGAACAGTCTATAAGAATTTTCTGGATACCTCGCTTGGCGATTCTTTATATAACCAATCCAGCGCTGCGGATATCAAACAAAACATTATTGTGACGCAATTGGGTGACACGTTTAAAATCGGCCCCTCGAATACCTTCCGCGTCATGGGCGAATATCGCCAGAACATGGCCAACGGTACATTGTTTGGCCCCCAGGGTTCATTCATACAAGACAGCATCGAGGGGCTCAGCGGTATGTGGGCCTGGGCCATAACACACAATCTGAACTTCACCAACTCGGCACGCATACACAGGCTGAAGCTGTCACGCGAAGGTCCGATGGATCCCTCCTCGCCTTTAAAGAATGGCATGTTTGACCGCACCATCACAAAGCCCAGCTACAACAGCGGGCTTGTCTGGAAAGCGACTGACGATGATTCCTTCCGCGTCAACACCGGCAGGGGCGTGCGCATGGGCAGCTTCTTTGACTTCGGCGCCTCGATCGGCCCCGGCTCCACGCTGGCCGGCCACCAGATCCTCGAGGTCGGCGTTCCCAATGTCAACCCGACTTACGTCACGAACTATGAAGTGGGCTGGGACCACAAGATTCAGCCTATCAACGGCTCGTTCAAAGCCGATGTTTTCACTGAAAGAACCACGAACGAAACAGCTATCAGTTCCAATGTCATAGCCAGCCCCTTTGCACCGCCCTTCCCCGCAGATTTTGTCGTCCAGGGGGATGGCAATATCGGCTGGTCCAGATCAATAGGTTCCGAGTTGGAACTTAAAGGAAAAGTGAACCAGAACTGGAGCTGGGGCATCAACGACACGATCGAAACAATCCATGACCATTACTCCGATGCCACGGATACGAAAGACAGAACGCCGAAGAACGTCACCAACCTGCACCTTGGCTACCAAAGCGGCCCGTGGGAAACCGACGGCTTTGTTTATTACACGACCCGCATCAAGCAGCTTGAGCCAAGCGCCAATTTCGCCCTGCCGATACCTAATGTGAACGTTCCCTCGCATATCAGCCTGAGCGCACGCACCGCCTATAAAATCGATGACGCAACGGGCGGAACCACAATCGCGCTTTCCGGACAGGAACTTCAGGATTCGCAATCAGAAACATCTACCGGTCTGGAAACAGAGCGGCGTATATTCCTGTCAGTTGACCATCCTTTTTAATACTGAAAGATTTTATTACTTATGATACCGAGATTTAAAATTAGAAGTGCATGCGCCGCAATCCTGTTTGGCGTCAGTCTTTATATGCTGCCGATGATGTCGTGTGCGCAGGCGCAGGAAGCGGCTGTCACCGACAAGGATCTTGAAGTCGCCGTGCGCGCCTTCAGCTTCGCCTACGGCATCGAAAAGGGCGATATCAGTGTTGAAATCGTTTACAATCCGGGCAATCCCGATTCCTCCGGCGAGGCCAAACGGCTGCAGGACCTCATCCAGACTACCGGGACTTTTGCCAACCGCAAAGTCAGTGCGGAAATGGTGCCTCTTGCAAGCATGGGCTCGACGAAAAGCAAGATCGCTTACATCACCCACGGCATGCAAAAAGACTATGATACAATTCTCGCAACGGCCAGAAATAACAAACTGCTAACCTTCTCCACGGACTTCCAGTGCGTCGAGAACAGCAAATGCGTCATGGGCGTCACGGGTGAAAACATCATCAAAATCGAAATCAGCCGCTCCGCCGCCGCTGCTTCGGGCGTAGAGTTCTCGCAGGCCCTTCGGCTGATGATCGGGGAAGTGAATTAGGCTTTTAGGGTAGTGGTCGTGAGGGCAGTCTATCCATGACTTCTCTCTGGGTCAAATTCCTGTTTTAACAGGGAAATACAGGGTATTTTTAGCGTTTTGGCGCCCATGTCATCGGTCAGAGACGTAGCATGTCCATGCAATATCGAGAGAAAAGAGGATATCATCCAAAAATTTGTAATAAAATAACAGGGAATTTATCAGAGGGTAACAGAGTGCTTATTTCACTGAACAGACCCTTATCAGGAGCGTGCAGGGAATTTCAAAAAGCCCCTTTTCTGCCCTTAGAACGCCGCACTACACGACGCAACCTTGTGCCTGTCCGGACGGCGCCTGTTGAGAAAATATAGATTATTTCCGCAATCTAATATTATCGCACTTAGATTAATAAGTGGGTGGCATCTATTTTGAAGTACAAATTCCCTTTAAAAACTGGGGTTTCTAACTGATATTCTTGCCGATAAGGTCACGGGATTCTTTTGTCACGCTCGCTGTATTTGCAAATTCTTTCCATCGAGAAACTGCAGCGGAGACCTGATCGATGATTTCATCGGTCTTCTTGATATCAAACTTCTTGCCGAGTTGTTGCAGATGTTTGCGAGTCGGATCCTTGCCTTCACCCATTACCATCGTGCTATGCTCGCCGGCGGGGCCGGATGAAAAAATCAGGTCGTATGCCGGAGCCGCATGCCAAGCGCCATTGGTGCCCATCAAGAAGGAGAAGTTCTTGGCATGGTCATCGCGGTTATGCGACAGAACATTAAATACGGCGAGGCGAAAGAATGCCTCAGTTTCAGTCATGGATTTTGTAAAGACAAGCGCCGTTTTCATGATGTCTTCATAATCAAGTGTGGGGCTGCGGTGGCTGGCATGTAGAAAGCCACTTACGGTGTGGACATGAAGGCGACTGTTGCCGCTGCGGTCAAAACGCTTGACACCAAAATATCCCCCTTTTTTAGACGTCGGAAACAAATGCGTTTCCGGCATATTGATGCCCGCCGCTTTAGCCATCAGGCTATAAGCATATTCGATGGCGCCGTTATCATCTGGGTCTGAGCTGGATGTAAATTTTATTATCCAGTGTTCATGCCCCGTTGGCACATCATCAACGCCGTGAATAATATGTTTCTTGTCTGGGCTCACGCCGACCATGACTTTTGGTCGTGCACCTCCGGATGAGCCATTTAGAGAAAGCAGTTCTTCGATGACTTGTTTAGGCGCGCCATCCAAAACTTTGCGACTTTCTTCCGCCAATTTTTCAAGATCAAGCACTTTATTAGATCGGCGTATCCCTGAACCATGATCAGGCTGGTAAACGAGAGCGCCCATGCCGTGCTGTCCAACATATGCAAGTCGGTCCAGCGGCGTCAGATTCTCTGATGCGATACCAAGGGAGCGCATGTGTCGGTCAAGTAACAGGCGACCCCAGCCATCGGGTAGCGAATCGTTGAATAGTCCAAATAGACCATCAAAAATCCCGTCTTCACAGGTAACAACTTCAGCCTTTAGAGGCAACTTATAAGGCGATAGCTCCAGTCCCTTACTTAAGAATGAAGCGTCATACTGGAACCATATTTTACGATCCCTCAGGGCCAACTTTCCTACAGAAAGAAGCTTGCCATCCTGGGCCAGTAAAACAGTCAGCACGGATACAGGGGCATAATTCATTTTATACGGCCTCTCTGCGGCATGCGTGGTGTTTCGATCAGCTCATCAATAGAGGCTGGCGCAGCAGATCTTGCTTTAAAGACCTTATCAAATTCATCGATGACATCGAGGACGAGGGCTATTTTCAAGATAGAGTCGATAGAGATATGTCCTGTCTTTTCAAACCGCTTGATAGTGCCGGTAGAAATGCCCGCACGGCGTGCCAAGCCTTCCTGACTTAAATTAAGCCCAAGCCGACGTATCTTGGCTCGTTCAGCCAACTTATACCGAACATCCTGTGGTGTTTTCATTATAAAAGACAATTTTTTATCCTTTATCTGCCATTTATCTATTTAAAGTATAACATTTTATCTGTTAATATTCAATTAAAGAGTATTTCTATTAAGTATGGATAATATACTGTATTTACATGTAAAAAATTTCCATTATTTTTCGTAATCTATTATCACACCAAATCACTATTATCCAGAATATGCAAATGCAGAGCTTCTTGGCGGTGCTTGAATATCGGCGAGAGCAGGTATTCGATCACGCGGCGGGTACCGGTTTTAATTTCGACGGTGACGGCCATGCCGGGGGAGAGGTTGACGAGGCGGTCATCGATCTGCATCTGGGTTTTGTCGAGGGCGACCTTGGCCATGTAGACCAGCTCCTGACCCTTGGGCTCGCTGGTTTCGTTCTCGGCACCGGATTTCTTCTGGTCTTCGACTGACATCGGCGGCTTTTGCTGGGTGATGGCGTCCTGCGAGATGGAGTTGATCGTACCGTGGATCAGGCCGTACTTCGTGAAGTTAAACGTATCGACCTTTACCTCGACATCCTGTCCCTCGTGCACGAAGCCGATATCGCGGTTGGAGACCATGGCTTCGATCTCGAGCTTGCTGTCGGCGGGGACAACGGTCAGCAATGCCTGCGCAGGTGTCACCACGCCGCCGACGGTATGGATCGCCAGTTGTTGCACGGTGCCGTCGACAGGAGCTTTCAGGGTCTGTTCTTTATTCTTCTGCGTGGCTTCGACGTATTGTTGTTTAAGGCTGGTGGCCTTTTGTTCAGCTTGAGCGAGACTGTCGAGAGCCTTTTGTTTAAAATCTGACTCGGCATCCTGACGCTGGTTCTTCAGGGAAGCGAGGCTGCCGGAAGCTTCGGCGAGGCGACCCTTTTGTTCTCTTAGCTGTTGCTGCTTTTCGACGAGGTCATTTTGGGCAGAGAGCATATCGGCCTGCGAGACGGCGCCTTTGCTTGCGGCCTTAGTGTACATATCAAGGCGCTGTTGGGCGATGGGAATGGTCTGGTTCAGTCTGTCGATGGTCGCGGAAACTGCAGCGCGGTTGCCTTCGCTCTGGGAGATCTGGCTGTCGAGGCCTGCGAGCTTGGATTTGATCTCCTGCACTTGGCTGAGGAGCTGGGATTTAGCCTGATCAAGTTGTTGCTGGGTAGCTCCCTCGGGAGCGACGAAGTCAGCTATCGGATTGTCTGAGATCTTGAGTGCGGCATTCAGGCGCGCTGCTTCGAGCTGCGCGGTAATCATTTCGTTCTTGAGACGGTCCTGCTCGGCCTGGCTGATGGTGGTGTCGATCTGGATTAAGGTGTCGCCTGCTTTGACTTGTTGGCCGTCCTGTACAAGGATGGTTTTAACCACGCCTGCTTCCAGCGGCTGGACTGTCTTGCTGTTGCCGGAGGGGACGATCTTCCCCGTGGCGGTCGCAACAATATCAATCTGGCCAAACCAGGCCCAGACGAGGGCAACGGTGAAGAATGTGCAGATCAGCAGCGCGCTTGCGCGGCCAGCCGGGGAGGGAGGGGTTTCCAGCATCTCGAGGGCGGCAGGCTTGAACTCGACTTCGGGGTCGTGTTTGCTGAACGAGGCTTTCCTGACCACAGGGCGGATAAAGCGATCCACGTAGGAGGAGGATGACTTGATGGTGTCGATATTGCGCTTGAGGTTGTCAGGTTTCATGATTACCCTCCCTGTATCTTGAGCAGGGAAGCATAGCGGCCATTGGTTCTGGAGAGAACATCATGCGGACCATCCTCGACCACGCGGCCTTTCTCGATGGTAATGATGCGGTCGCAATGGCGCACGGCGGAGAGGCGGTGTGCGATAATAATGACCGTGCGGCCCTTGACGATCTCGCGCATGTTCTGCTGGATGATGCTCTCGCTCTCGTAGTCAAGCGCACTGGTGGCTTCATCGAGGATCAGGATGCGCGGGTTGTTAATGAGGGCACGTGCAATGGCAATGCGCTGGCGCTGCCCGCCGGAGAGGCTGGAGCCACGTTCGCCGACCATCGTGTCATAGCCCTGCGGCAGCTCTAATATAAAGTCATGGGCACCGGCCAGTTTGGCGGCATGGGTGACCTGTTCGATGGGAAGGCCGGGATGCGAGATGGCAATGTTCTCGCGGATGGTGCGGTTGAACAGAACGTTCTCCTGCAGAACCACGCCGACCTGACGGCGGAGCCAGCTCACATCGATCATGGAGAGGTTGATGCCATCGACGAGCAGGCGACCGGCTTCGGGTTTATAGAAGCATTGCACGAGTTTAGTAAGTGTAGATTTGCCGGAACCGGAAGGGCCGACAATGCCGACGACCTGTCCGGCGGGGATCTCTATATTAATGTCACTGAGGATCTCGGGACCATCAAGCCTGTAGCGGAACTTGACCT
>Ga0207150_1165_pt1 | contig 12078 bp, 14 predicted proteins | sample Alteio_BWMinHeat_32_FD_153526 | JGI IMG/M metagenome (GOLD analysis project Ga0207150, IMG submission 153526) | Enriched cells from forest soil in Barre Woods Harvard Forest LTER site, Petersham, Massachusetts, United States -... | ecosystem: Environmental > Terrestrial > Soil > Temperate forest >...
GGTCCATTCCCTTTATCTCATCTGTCAGCGCGGGTCCGCTTTGGGCCGGAACTAAGCCAAGTTGCCTGACAGTGACGGGCGAAGAGGCGCACCAACGGATTCAGCCGTCCGGGCCGGCATGACGACATCCGTGGAGGGTCGCTGCGGTGAGTGCGTCGTATTCGTTTACGATCCAGACTCCGCTGCAAGCGTCCGTTGAACAAGTCTGGGCCCACGCCAGCACGTTCGCCGGCGTGAATCGCGAGTTGTGGCCCTTGGTCCGCATGACGTGTCCAGCCGGCCTGGCACAATTCACACCCGATAAATTTCCGGTGGGCCGAACCGCCTTCCGCAGTTGGATCTTACTCTTTGGCGTCCTGCCGATGGAGTACGATGACATAACCCTGGTCGAATTAGAGCCGGGGCGTGGCTTTTACGAGGTTTCTCGCCTGTTCATGGTGCGCGAGTGGCGACATCGGCGCAGCGTGCGCTCGATCGAACAGGGGTGCATACTGAGCGATGAACTCGCCTTCATGCCGCGGGTGCGCGGAACCGGTTGGCTGCTCGCCTGGGTCTATCGGCGTGTGTTTGCTTGGCGGCACCGTCGCTTGCGTCGACTATTCGGGCTGGCCCAATGCAGCACGTGAACAAGCCGCGACGGCTACCCAGCGGGGAAAACAATGGAGGCAAAAGCGACGCAGCTCGTTGGTTGAAATGATTGCTGACGGAACATGTCAAAGGAAATGCGCGAGGCCATGCCGTTGTCTCTATCCAATTGGTCCGCAGTCCAATGCGCTTACGGGTCCGTTGCTATGGCGTAGCGGTGTCCTCGCCCGATCATGCAGACTATATTGCCGGGGCGATCCACGATGACGGCGAACAGGTTCATGATGTCGCGGCCGAGCACACAGGTATCCAGTGCACCGGGATCGGTGAAACCGGCGAAACGCCCCTGAAACTTGATGGAGGCCCCTCCGTCAAGCGGTACTCGCAACTCCGTCTCGATGGCGACTGTCGGCGTTGTGCCACCAACTCCACCGAGCTGTTGAGTTGCTGGAATCTGTGTCAGGGCCAACGTTGCCAGGAAGCCGGCCGTAAATACCGTCCGGTCGGCACCTACGTCCACCAGCAATTCCACCGGCATCCATGAGCATCCGTTGACCGGACCTCAGCTTCGATGACCGGGCGAACAATGCCGTCATCGCAGAGTGTCCAAACCCCACGAGCCAGCATAGATTCGCTCCACCTTGTCTCGCGGAATGTAGCGCAGCAGCAGGCCGTCGTCGTCGGGGTGCGCTTTTCGTGCAGCCGCAACAGCCTCCGGCGCGGTATCCGCCACAAACAGCGTTTGTCCGGCGATGCAAATGTACTTGCCCCGGTGCCGCGAGTAGATCTCCGGAACATGGGCTTGTAACCAGTCCGCGTTCTTGCGAAACCGTTCCCGTTGCAGCTTGGACCTGGCGATCTCCGCGGCGTCGCTCACCTCAGTCATCACCAGTGGCGTCTGCTTGACTGCGATCATAAGCACCCAACCCTTTCCGTCCCAATATTGTATCTCGTAGCCAAAGCTCTACGTGGAAAAACGGGGCGCAATTGGATTAAGGGACCGGAATGGGAAAGAAACAAAAGAAAGAAACAAAAGTGTCAGGAACCGAAAAACTGGCTCGAAGCGCCGAAAATCGCGTATTCTTCGTGACTATTTGGTTTCGGCGGCGTCGTCCATGGCCTCGTCCGCGATGCCGGGCTCGCGCACCACGCTCCAGACCTTACGCTCGCCATTGTGTTAGCGAAGCAGCATGGTCACCAGGTTGACGGCATCGAGGCGGTCGGTCTTGGCGCGGCGCTTGCGGCGGTTGACCTCGATGCTGGCCGAATCGGCCACGATGTTGTCGATGCCCTGAGCGACCAGATGGCGGTGCAGCCAGAAGCCATCCCGGCCGGCTTCGTAGCAACTGTGCACCGCCGCATTCTCAGGCAGGCCAAATCGCTTCTTGGCCTTGGCGATCTCCTGCTGGAGCCGAGGTAGATCGCGGGCCCGGCATACAGCGCTGGCTAGGCTTTTGTGCGATACCGATGGTAAAGGCCAACTTCCAAGCGTCCTCGCCCAGCTCGAAGGCGAGGTAAAGATCGTGGGATTGTGTGGTAAGCTTGTGATTGCGGGTCGCTGTCACGTTAGTGCTCCTTGGAAAACGCGCTGGCTTACTGGATACTTGGAGCCTAACTCCAGCCACGCGCTCATGCTTCAGCATGAGCTCCTAGCTCATAGTTTCTCTTTTCCTTTTTGCAACTCAGCCCTGCAGGAGCGAACATTCTGCTTGTCTTCACCTCTTCGCTTGGTACAATACTGGCTACCTCAATTGGAGCTTGAGTTCGCTCCGGTGTGTCGGACGATTAGACGAAAGGCAACTCGGTCAGGCCGGGGGGCCTGTCGCAAAATAAGCCGACGTGGTCGAATACCTCAAGGTATTCCGCCACGTCGGCTTTTTTTTTGGTGGTGCGGGTAGGCCGCAAGCACCCGGGAAACGGCACGACATTGCGCCAGGTCGCCATGCCGGGATAGACCGTCATGTCGGTGCAGGACGCAACGTCGCATCAAGAAGATTTTGCCTCATCGAGGAGCACCACATGCGACATCACGACGTCTACCTTGTTGGCAGCGGGCAGGAAGCTACCCGCGAAATGGAAACGCAATTAACGGACAACCTGGCTGGCCAATTCCAAGTCTGCCAATTCTCATCGATTCGTGAACACTTAGGGCCCCACTCACCTTGCGGAGCCGTGTGCCTCGCGGCAACTGCGTCGGACGCCGCCGAGATCATTGCGCTGGTGCGCGAAGCACGGGTACGGAACTGGCCGGCGACTTTTGTTATCATCGAAACCGAATTGGTCCGGCGAGACGGCGTCCTGGCGGTGCTTGATCCGTATGTCCAGAGTCGCGTTGGCTGGTCGGATTCGGCGTCGTCGCTTAGCGGCTTGCAGAATCTGTTGGGACAAATAAGTCCTGGTGAAGTTAATGGCTTGATAAACGGCACGCGAAGCGAACTGGCAAATTCCCTTGCTCGAGAGCTGTTGGCGCATACGCCCTCGCTGGAGCGTCAGATCGAGGCATTGAGCCTGGCCGCGACGCATGACGTAACGGTCCTTCTGACCGGTCCGACTGGAACCGGAAAGACTCACTTGGCACGGCTCATTCATGAGCACTCGAGCCGCCGGAATGAGAAGATGATGGTCGTGGCGTGCGGCACGCTCGCGTCGAATCTCATTGAGAGCGAGCTGTTTGGGCATGTCAAGGGCGCATTCACGGGGGCAACGAGCAACAAGATCGGCAAATTCGAAGCGGTAGGTGCCGGGACGTTACTCCTGGACGAGATCGACACATTAGGAATGGAACAACAGGCCAAGCTATTGCGTGTCATTCAAGAGGGAGAGTACGAACCGGTCGGCAGCAACGAAGTACACAAATGCCGCGCGCGAATTCTGGCGGCAAGCAATTGGGACCTGAAGGAAGCCGTCAAGGATGGCCGGTTCCGGGAAGACCTGTATTATCGGCTCGATGTACTGCCGTTGCATCTAGAACCGTTGTGCCAGCGGCCCCAGGACATTGGTCCCCTGGCGCGGGGAATGGTCGCGCAGTTCAGCGCCAAGTTCAAGAAGCCGCTGTTCTCAATTCATCGTGATACCATGGTGGCACTCGAGGCATTTCATTGGCCGGGCAACATTCGGCAACTTGAGAACGTCATTCAGCAGGCGGTATTGATCAGCTCGGGTCCGGAGTTACTTCCACAGCACCTGCTGAGACAAGTCCGGGAAGCGACCGATCTGCGGCAATACCAGGTGGTGTTGGCGGCACCGGTGGGTACGCTGATGCACGACCGGAATCAGCACGAAAGATCGATCATCGAAGTGGCCTTGCGCGAAGCGAGCAACTGCCGTAGCCAAGCAGCCACGCGTCTCGGCATCAGCCGCGCGACGCTCTACAACAAGATGAAAAAGTATGGCATTCCGCGAGTGCGAATGTACTAGCCGCACGGGAGCAAATTTCACACCAGCGATGCTAACAAGTGCACGCCAGCGGTGCTTACGTCATGAGCATCGGTTCCAACCCGTGATACCATCGAAGCCAAGCTTCAATCTCCTGGGGGGTCTCGGGGCTTTCGTCGTCGTAATCTGCCTGGCCATTAAATCCGAGTTGAACGCATAGAGATGTCACGCATGGACAAAAAGATTGAGGCGCGTGCTATTCACTATGCTTGTGACGCACGAAGAGCCGGAGTTTCTGGTCCTCCACGTCCATACTCTTTGGAAATTGCTGGTGCCGCCGATTTGTGCTGGCCGACCCGCTACACCCGCGACGCCGACGTGCTTGTGGCTTATATCATATTCTGTCGAGACAGGATTCATCGTTTCCCGTAGGGATGCGCCGCATGACTCTTCCACCCCTGCTCGTTGCCAGCGACGTCGTCCTGCTGCTCGACCTGGAGCGCGGCACCTATCGGCCGCTGCTGCCGGATGCCGCTGCTCTGCAAGCGACACGCGACCACCTGTACGTGGTTCGCTGCGGCAACGAACAATCGCGCATCGACAAGCACGATCGGCAAGGCCAAGTCTGGTCGCGCCGCCTGGAACGCTGCTACGACGTGCACAGCCTGGCCCTGCTTGGCAACAACGGCACCAAGGGCGTCGCCGTCACCTCCACCGGCAGCAACGAGGTGATCTTTCTCGATGCCGCCGGCACCGAGATCCGGCGCTGGTCGCCGGACCCGGCCGCGGAGGCCGACTCCTGGCACCTCAATTCCGTGGTGAACACCGGCCGCGGGCTGCACGTCAGCTGTTTCGGCCGGTTCACGCGCTTCCGCGGCTGGAACGGCCAGGTCGCCGACTCCGGCCTGGTCCTCGACCTGGAGGCGAATCAAGCGGTCCTGACGGGCCTGTCCGCGCCGCACGATCCGTGCCGCCTCGACGACGGCTGGCTCGTCAACGACTCCGACCGTTCGCGGACGCTGTTCATTCCCGACCGCGGCCCGCAGGAGATCGTCGCCCAGGCGCCCGGCTTCTCGCGCGGCCTGGTGGTGCTGCCGGAGCATTTCGTCATCGGCTATAGCAGTCCGCGCGATCGCGCGCGACAGGACGGCAACGCCGTTGTTCTCGTGGTCGAGCGGCGCACAAACCGGCTGCTCAAGACGATTGCGCTACCGTATACGGAGATCGGCCAAATGTGTCTCGCTCCAGCGGCGGACGTCCTGGAAGGCGTCGATCGCGAGCAACACCACGTCCGCGAGTATTTTGGCCTGCATCCGACGCGCGACGTCATCGGTCCTGAAGACCGCGTTGGCGACCTCGAGGTGCTGCAAGCGCCGTGCAAGACGTCGCTCGATCCGTGGCACTGGGAAGTGCTGGTCCGCTTGACGAATCGCGGCCGCAAGGCATGGTCCACCTGCAATCTGCCGCCGGTCCATCTCGCGTATCAGGCGGTAGATCGCGCGGGCCGGCTCTTGCTCATGGACGGTGAGCGGACGCAGCTGCCGGTGCCGGTCTATCCAGGAACGCACCTGACTTTGCCGATGCAGCTCGGAGCGCCGCCGGCCGCGCTGCCGCCGCAAACGCTGTTGCGGCTGACCGTGGTGCAGGAGACGGTGGCGTGGTGGGAAGCGTCGCCGAACTGGCAACCGGCGCAAATCGCGCTACCGGGACAGTGACGGTTCGGTTGCAAGAGACCGCAGGCGTCAATTCGTTGCTTCCGCAAATGAATCTTGCCGCTGGTGATGCGCGATGCATCCAAAAGATCATCCACAAGCCGACGCCAGCAAGTACGCGGCCAGTCCAGTGCGCGCAGGCCGAAACGGGACCTGGTGGGCATTGAGTCGGACTGGAACAGCAGCCGCCCCTTTGGTTCAGCCAATCCACAAGCCCAACAGAGCCGGTTGGGACAGGGCATTTCAATCAGTGCTCATTAGCGAACTCGACAGTGGCTTGCTCACGTATAGGTTGCTATAGAATGTTCTCGCTGACGACTCCACAAACTTGTCATACCCTCATTTTCTACCGAGGAGGAGTTCGATGAAAGCACGCGTTCTCTTCGCCGTTCTGATTTCGCTGGCAACTTCCGGCGGGTTGGCCCTTGCCCAAAACCTGAATGGCTCCGCCGGCCAGATGCCGGCCTATTACTGCGGCCTGCTGTTCACCATTAACTTCAAGGAACAACCCACGAATGCGGAAAAGGCGCTCCTCGCCCATAATGGTTCCATCAACCTCATCTACCAGTCGGATCAGGCGGTCGCTGAAGGCTTCGATTTCGTCAACGTCATCAACGCCCTGCAAGGCGACGGCTTCAACCCCTTGTGGCAGGAGGTCCAGATTATCTTTGCGGACGGTGTTGAGCCGATCCAGTTTACGCAGGAGAGCGATATCCTAATGGCCTACGGCTTGGGACTCATCGACCTTGTGCCAACCAACCAAGTGTACCGTTGCTCGGTCGTCGGTTCCAAGAAATGACATCGCCGACGCATCCGTTGAGCGGTATGCGTTCGTTGCGGCTTGCTGGTCGTTGAACGTGGAGTCGCGCACACCGTGTCAGCAAATCGGAAGGGAACGCTGGGAGTAGGTGCCCAGCGTTCCCTTGTCGTTTCGGAGCGAACTTGCTTACGAAGCACCACCAACCGTGGTTGCAACTTCGTTGAACGTGTTGTTGGCATTGGAACCTAGCACTGAGATGGCCGCAATGCAGACGACAACGATGAGTGCCAGCATCACGGCATACTCGACGGCAGTCGGGCCATCTTCATCACGGAGAAAAGCAAGAGTTTGGTGAGTTAATTGCGACAGCATGGTGATATTCCAGAGACAAGGATTCCACGGGTAACGTTTTTGAGGGGTTCTTTGGAAAGATAGTCCACGATTCTGCCGCGGTCAAATCCACTGAAGAGATGATCACCGACACCCAGCTTAGCCAATAACGGTGGTCTCGTCTCATTCCAATTGGAGAATTTGGAGCTTCCCTTGTGCGTCGAATACGGTGCCCCAGACCTTGTGCGACGCCTGGTGCTCTGAAGGACCAAAGTTGAGCGGTGCCCCCAGCCCAATGTCAAGTCCGTGTATCGATTCAAGCGATTCGACAAGTTTCTCGGTGGTGAGATTGGTTGCGGCGCGCCGCAACCCTTCGACGATGATTGTCGCGTCGATGTACCCCTCCAGCGAGACGAAACCGGGTTCCTCGCTCGGGTTGTACTGGCTCAAGACGTCTCTGAATTTCAGCACCGCCGATGAGTGCGATGCGGGATGTGGAACGACCTGAGTGACGATAACGCCATTGGCATAGCCGGGACGCAATTGGCGGAATTCTTCTCCCAAGGCGTCAGTCCCGACGAATGAAACGTTTGCCAGAAGCAAATCTCGCTTGGCATCCTTCGTCTGCTGGATGAACGCTGCCGCTGGATGATAGGTAGCAACCATGACAACGGCATGAACTTCCTTATGTGCGAGGATCGCCTGGACGGCGTCTCCTACGTCTGCGCTGTTTCGGGCATAGCCGCGATGCCAAGGATGCCTCATCATGCTGATCACGCCCATCCAAAAAAAGGCGATCAACCCCGCAAGAATTTCACGGGCCGATCGTCACTTTGGTATGGTCTTTGCCCCACCCAAGCAGCGGTTTCCAAGCGTTGAGCGCGATTATTTCCGCCATGGACAGGCATGGCAGTGCTCTGGTGTGCGCAAATAGTGCCGCGGATGCCGACCGCTGCCAATTCTGCAAACAGCTAAGGACCACCATGGACAACGGACAGCAAGTACAACCCGAACAGTCCCCCTCCCGTCCGGACCACTCTGAAGTGGTGGCCAACGCGCTTCCAGCACAACATGGCGGTGCGGAGAGCTCAAACTCCCGCTCGGTGCTGGTGGTGGACATCGGCGGAACAAAGGTAAAGATTCTGCTGACGGGCAAGACCAAGCCGCGCAAGACAACGTCGGGCCCGGAATTCACTCCGGAGCGGCTGATCCAGCTCGTGCGCACGCTCGAACCGGACTGGAAATTCGACGCGGTGAGCATCGGCTTTCCGGGGCTGGTCGGAACGGAAGGTCCGAAGTCCGAGCCTGGCAATCTCGGACCCGGCTGGGTCGGATTCGATTTCGGCTCGGCGCTGAACGTTCCCGTCAAGATCATCAACGATGCCGTCATGCAGGCGCTCGGCAGTTACGACAAGGGCCGGATGCTGTTTGTGGGGTTGGGGACGGGAATTGGATCGGCCCTAATCGCGGATCACCTCATTGTACCGCTTGAGCTCGGTCATCTGCGCTTTGACGCAAAACGAACCATCAATGATGTTTTGAATCGTGCGGCATTGACGCGACTCGGTAAAAAGGTCTGGCGCCGCTGCGTGGACGAGATTGTCCCGATGCTGTTGCGGGCGTTTGTCGCCGACTACATTGTGCTGGGTGGCGGCAACGCCAAGAACATCAAGGAGCCGCCGGTGGGTGCCCGGCTCGGGCATAACCGGGCTGCCTTCCGCGGCGGCTTCCGTCTCTGGGAAACGGACCGCGACTGGTCGCTTGCCGTTTCCGACGCGGGACGTATTCGTTCCGAACTACCCAAGAATCGCGAGTCCACGCCGATCGACGTCAATAGGAATGCTGGCGCCGAGTGACATTACCTGTCGAGCGCAAAGCGGACGCGCCACGATCTCTTATGTTGCCGCGTGAAACCGGCTTCAGAATTTCGTGACGATCTGCGAAGCAAATAAGGTTGTTATTGAACCTCATTTCCTGCAAGATGAGCGACAGCGAATGAACAGCGTCCTTGTGAACTAGTCCATGCCGTTCCGCGAGACGGCGCTGACACGTTCCGGCAGCGGCGGAAACTCGGCAAACTTCGAAGATAGGAGCGACTATGCCGTTCAAGGCCATGGGATTGCATCCCAGCCTGGTGCAGGCGACGCGCGAGATGCGCTACAACGAACCGACGCCGATTCAGGCCAAGGCGATTCCGGTTGCCCTGACCGGCCGCGACATCATTGCCACCGCCCAGACGGGGACCGGCAAGACCGCGGCGTTCCTGCTGCCGATCCTGCACCACATCTTGGCGCTTCCCCGAAGTACGACGCGAGCTCTGATCCTGACCCCGACAAGAGAACTGGCCCAGCAGATCGACGATGTATGTCTCGGTTTGGCTTACCACACCCCGCTCCGGGTGGGTCTGTTGGTCGGCGGAGCGCCCATGGGTCCTCAGGAAAAGGCCCTGCGGGCGGGTGCCGAATTGCTGGTGGCAACGCCCGGGCGACTGCTCGATCACATGCGGCACAACCAGCGGCGCTTCGACGAGGTGCACGTTCTGGTGCTCGACGAAGCCGACCGCATGCTCGACATGGGTTTCTTGCCGGATCTCAAGCGAATCGTCGCCCGCTTGCCCGCGCGCAAGCAGACGCTACTCTTCTCGGCCACCATGCCTCCGGTGATCGTCAAGCTGGCGAAGGAAATACTCCGCGACCCGGCGACGATCCACGTCGGCCAGCGCAGCGCCCCAGCGGTCGGCATCACCCAGGCCGCCTATCCGGTGACGGAAAACCTGAAGACCCCGCTGGTGCGGCATCTGCTGCGGCACATGGACATGCCTTCGGTACTGATTTTTACGCGCACCAAGCAGGCGGCCAAGCGGCTGGCACGCACCATTGCCGCCGACGGCTTCGCGGTCACGGAGCTGCACAGCAACCTGTCGCAAAACCAGCGCAACCGCGCCATGGAGGGCTTCCGCAGAGGAGATTTTCAGGTTCTAGTCGCAACCAACATCGCCTCGCGCGGCCTCGACGTGGACCACATCACGCACGTCATCAGTCACGATGTACCGCACATGCCGGATGATTATGTTCACCGCATTGGCCGTACGGCGCGCGCCGAGGCGGAAGGCGATGCCTTCGTCTTGGTCTCTCCGGGAGAAGAAAAATCGCTGGCTCAGATCGAGCGGCACATCGGTCAGAGATTGCCCCGAATCACCTTGCCCGATTTCGATTACGCGCAACCTGTGCCGGATCGAAGGCATGGGCACGTGCATCGATCCAGCGGCCATCGCTCGTCAAATTCCGGCCGACCAGCGGGTGACAAGAACAGCAGACAGGACTCGCGGCACAGAGACAGCCATCGATCGGACAGCCATCGAGCGCCCTCGAAGCCGCATCAAAAACGACGGCGACGAAACTAGCTTTGGTCTTCAGGCGCGCCAATGAATTGATTGGAGCATGCACGACACTTGAGTACTACGACATCGGCGTTTAGTCTCTGATTATCGATTAACTCGTTGACGAACTTCATTCGGCGTGGCAACGAGAAACTATGGCTACGCAAGTACTCAATTACCTGAAGATCCTCGGCTGACCAATCGCGCAGTTTTTCTATGGGAGTTGAATTCTGCAACGGCAGTTGAATCTCCGCGAATGGAACGCCAGCGCACAATTCCTCCTGGACCTCCGGATCATCCGATTCCAAAACCGCAAGGAACTGAGGTTTTATGCGGTCTTCGATGTCGGGATACCGTCGATAGAACGCAGCCACGCGCTTCAGCCAGTTGGCCTCGATACATAGCTTTTCAAAAAGATGGTGTTTTTCCAAGGTGCTCAGCTCAGCCGCCGAAAAATCCCTTACAGTAAGCGACACACCGCACGAGTTGCAAGTGAGAGACCCCACAGAGTAATCACGTTGCATCGATTGTGTGGCGGCGGGGGAGTACCAGTGTTCGCAGACCGGGCATTGAATCGCCTCGGTCGGGTCGCTCTCTTGCCAACGCTCGACCAGGCCTTCGGCTTTGCATCGCGGGCAATGCACGAAGGTGGTAACCCAACCCATATCGATATGCCCGGGTGGCGCTAGCTCAACGCTCAGCGGCTCGCCCGTGGTGCTGGCGCGCGCCAGAACTTCGAGAAAGTCCGATAAGTACGTCTGATACCGTGGAACGGCAGCCACCACGTCGAGAAAAAGCACATGGAGTAAGGAGGTTTGTTGCTGGTTCAACGGGTTATCAATCCACAGACCATACCAGAGCGGATCTGTTAATTGAAACGCGGCGCGCAGCGGCTGCTCCAAGCCACAGCGCTGTATGGCGTCCCAAAGCACTTCATTTGGGCGCTCGTGGCCCGATGGCATCCAGAGGTTTCCCGCGCGACCATTGGGACCGTTAAGCGACCAGTTAACTGTCTGGATCGTGTCAGACACCCGATCCCCTCTTGTTGTTCATCTGATTGCCTCCAATCTGGTGAGGTTGAGCATAGACTGATTTACCACCCCATCAATCGCAGCCACAACCGCGCTGCCGTCTTTCACGAACTCCGCGACTATTTGCTCCTCCTCAAGGCCCTGGCCCATCTCCACGTCCAATACAATGATAAAGATGGACGCCGCGAATCAACCCTTGCAAGTCCAATTTACATTGTCCGACGCAGAATTCATGGGAGCTTTATGGCTCGCCGCGAAACGCAGCAGGCGCTGGGCCGTCGGGTTGATGGTTTGCTTGTCTCCCATCACATTCGTTGTCTTGGCTCTGACGGACGATGAGTTCTCCTTAACGGAATCATCGTATTTGCTCAAGCTCAGCATGATTTTCCTTTACCAGGTTGTATTCGTGCCGCTCTTCTATCTGCTCCGCTTCCTTATGGCCAAAGCGCTAATGAGACAAAGCCGCAAACTCAACCCGCGCGCCTACGAATTCTCCCAGGACGGTTTCCATGCCCATTTCCCGCTCGTCGATACATTCATTAGTTGGCCGATGGTGAAATTGCTCAGACTGATGGGGCCATTCGTTCAAATTCAAGTGGCATCGACTCCTTCCCATGTTCTGCCCATTCGCGCATTTCGCGATCGCTCCGATTGGGAGGCATTTTGCAAACTGATCGGATCTTGCGTACCCGGCGCCCGGCTCGACGTCCGCACCTTTGATCTTTTTGCGACTGTTCGCCCAGGAACGGTATATGAGGAAACTTCAGACGCTGACCAATCACAATTGCCATCCCCCGACCCGGACGCTGCTTCTAGCACTGAATTTGCTCCCATATACATTCAGCACATCCCTAGCCTGCAAGAGTTCCTGCGCTTCAGCTACCGTTCCAGGGCGGTAATAACTCC
>Ga0207150_1124_pt3 | contig 12049 bp, 7 predicted proteins | sample Alteio_BWMinHeat_32_FD_153526 | JGI IMG/M metagenome (GOLD analysis project Ga0207150, IMG submission 153526) | Enriched cells from forest soil in Barre Woods Harvard Forest LTER site, Petersham, Massachusetts, United States -... | ecosystem: Environmental > Terrestrial > Soil > Temperate forest >...
GCGTCGAGAATGGGTGCCAGATGCCGGGACAGGATAAAGACAAAGACCTCATCCAGCGATCGCGGTCATGATAAATTTGCCCCGAGAATGTGGAGGTTCCATGAAACGCGCGGGCCTGCGAATCATTACGTTCATTATAGTTTTTGCATCGACGCTATTTGCGGGTGACGTTCTGCAACATCATCTCAATGGCGCACGCGATGGCTCTTATGTTGATGCCATGATGACGTACAAAGCCGCGGCAGCAATTCACCGGGACAAAACCTTCAATGCTCCTCTACCAGGGCCGGTTTACGCACAACCTCTGTATGTAGAAAAAGGCCCCTCAGGGAAACCGGTTTTTGTCGTGGCGACCGAGCAGAACATTGTCGTTGCCATCGATGCGGCCAGCGGCGCGCAGGTCTGGACGAAGAATCTTGGAACCGCGGTTCGGCTATCCCGATTGCCATGCGGAAACATCGATCCTCTGGGGATTACCGGCACGCCAGTGATTGACGCAACCAGGCGAACCATCTATGTCGCGGCGATGACGACGCCGGACGGCGGTGGCACCAAGCGGCATCTTATTTTTGCGTTGTCTCTCGACGACGGATCAACGCGTCCTGGCTGGCCGCTGGATGTGTCTGCGATCAAGTACGGCGGATTGTCGTTCAATGCACCCGTGCAGAATCAACGCGGCGCCTTGCTGTTAAATTCCGGAACCCTGTACGTCCCGTATGGCGGGCATTACGGCGATTGCGGGGACTATCATGGATGGGTTGTAGCCGTGCCGCTGGATGCGCCGGCGAAGGCCACAGGGTGGGCCACGGCTGCACGGTCAGGGGGTGGAATTTGGGCGCCCGGCGGCCTTGCGACCGACGGACATTCGATTTTTGCATCGACGGGAAACACCTTTCATGCAGCGTCCTGGATGGGCGGGGACGCGATTGTCCGCCTGGGAGCCGGCGCAGCATTCAGTAATGATCCGGCGGATTATTTTGCGCCCTCGAATTGGCGCCAACTCGATGACGGCGACGTCGACTTGGGAGGCTCTGGACCTGTGCTGATCGATGTGCCCGGCGCAATGCCTTCTCGACTCGCCGCAGCGTTGGGGAAAAATGGCGTGGCATATCTGATCGACCGGGATCATCTCGGCGGCGTGGCCAAAGGCGACGGCACACATGGCGAGGGAGTACAAAGCAAGAAAGTCGCGAACAGCCAGATCATAAATGCCGCGGCGGCATACACCACGAAATCGGGGACCTACGTCGTATTCGAGTCCAATGGAAACGGCGTCGGCTGCCCCGGACGTCCCGGAAATCTGGTGGCTCTGAAAATCGGCGCCTCGTCGCCGCCCACCATTGATGTCGCCTGGTGCGCGAACAACATGGGCCGTGGCTCTCCGATTGCCACCACCACCGACGGAAAATCCGAACCAATCGTATGGACCGCGGGCGCGGAAAGCAGCAACCGGCTGCATGCATTCAACGGAGATACTGGCGAAGTCCTTTTTGCAGGCGGTGGATCGGACGATCAGATGACATCCGTGCAGCATTTTCAAACTCCCATCGTTGCGAACGGCCGCATCATTGTAGCGGCCGATAACAGGCTCTACGCTTTTACAACGCGCTGAGATCGGCCGCTTGCGCTACTCCAGATGCGTCGGAAGCGTCGCGCCGAATTTGTGCGAACGCTTGACCGGGCGTATCGGATTGCCTTGACACCCGCATGCGACTGTGACAGATTCCACTCACATCCTGGACTGCGAGGAGTAAATACACATGAAGACACGGCTCATACCGGCACTTTGCGCTTTCCTATTCGCGGCGCTGATTTTCACTCCTATTCTGGCTTCTGCGGCGCAATCTTGCGAAAGCCTGGCATCGGTGAAACTTTCCGACGCGACCATAACTGCGGCCGCAGCCGTGCCCGCGGGACCATGGACTCCTCCAGCCGCTCCTGGCGCGCCCGGCCCGCCGGGCGGCCCAAGACCGATAGATTTGCCGGCCTTCTGCCGCATACAACTCACGGTGAAACCGACCATAAAGATCGAAGTGTGGATGCCGGCTACCGGCTGGAACGGCAATTTTCAGGCGGTTGGCAATAACGGCTACGCCGGCAACATCGTGTATGCCGCGATGGCCGGCGCGCTGCGCGCGGGCTACGCCACCGCGAACAGCGATACCGGGCATGAGAATACGAAAGTAGACTGGGCTTACGGGACGGACGCTGACGCCAAGCAGCGCATTACGGACTTCGGTTATCGCGCCGTTCACGAAATGACGATCAAGGCCAAGCAACTGATTGAGGCGTTCTACGGGAACGCTCCCAAGCTCTCGTACTTTAACGGATGCTCAACCGGCGGGCGGCAAGCCATGACGGAAGCGCAGCGCTACCCGGGCGATTTTGACGGTATCTATGCCGGGGCGCCGGCGATGAATTGGTCCCAGCAGATGGTTTCTCACGTGAACGCCGGGCTGGCGCTGACGAAGGACGAGGCCAGCTACATTCCCGCCGCAAAATTGCCGGCCATTCAGAAGGCGGCGATGGACGCATGCGATACTCTGGACGGGCTGAAGGACGGCCTCATCGGCGATCCACGGAAATGCAAGTTCGATCCGGGCGTGCTGCTGTGCAAGGGCGAGGATTCGGCAAGCTGCCTGAACGCGAAGCAGGTGGAAGCGATCAAGACGGTGTACGCTCCTCTGGATGATCCCAAGGGCAAGCGCATTTACCCGGGCTACGTGCCTGGATCGGAAAGCGGATGGGACCGCTTCCTTACCGGGACGGCACCCGGCAAGGGCCTTCAGTTTGACCTGGGCGTCAGCTACATGAAGTATTTCGTGCTGCAGGACCCAAACTGGGATTACCACACATGGGATTTTTCCAAGGACCTGCCGAAGGTGGATAGCTCGTGGACACGAGACGTGGTCGATTCCATGAACCCCGACCTCAAGCCCTTCCGCGATCGTGGAAGCAAATTGATTCTGTATCAGGGCTGGGGTGACGACACGGTTTCTCCTCTCAACACCCTCAACTACTACAAGAGCGTCGTGACCAGGCTCACCGGGGCGGCTAAGGGCGCTGACGCCCGCACACCTGAGAATGCCGACTTCAACAAGGCTGCAGCAGAGACCGGAGGATTCTTCCGCATGTTCATGGTTCCGGGGATGAATCACTGCGGCGGCGGCCCCGGCCCAAATGTTTTTGACGGCTTCAGTTCGCTGGTTAAATGGGTGGAGAATAAGCAGCCGCCGGAATCCATCATTGCGACGCACATGACTAACAACATGCCCGACCGGACGCGCCCGCTGTGTCCCTTCCCGCAGACCGCGCAATACAATGGACAGGGCAGCATTGACGACGCGGCGAATTTCGTGTGTAAGCTGCCGAGCGGCAACTGAGCGATCCTGAAAAAGGAGATCTGAAAATGACGCGTCGGTCTCTCGGCCTTTTCCTGACGGTCGCGCTGATCATTCTTGCAAACGGCGTGGGTGCGGTGGCGCAGACGGCGGGCGCACCCGCCCCGGCTCCCGGGGCCGGCGCGACAACGGCTGGCGATTACAAGGCGCAGGCGCTGCTAACCCTAACGATCATCGGCAAGCGGCTGATCATCATGGCTCAGGCGATTCCAGCAGATAAGTACACCTGGAACCCCGGGCTCAACGGACGCTCGGTAAGCGAACTGTTTCTACACACCGCCTTTCTGAACTTTGTGCGCCCAGGTCAGTTCGGAGCAGCACCGCCGGCCGGCTTCAACCAGGACAACTACGAGAAGTCGTCCACCGACAAGGCTCACATCGTCGACCAGATGAGCCAGGCCTTTGCCTATTCCGAGGCGGCTGTGCAAAAGCTCTCCGAGGCCGATTTGCAGCGACACATCAAAATCAACGGCGTGGACACCACGGTGGGAGCGTTCTTACATGCTTGGATCTCGGATACCAGCGAATACGTGGGCCAGGCGATTGTCTACAGCCGTCTCAATGGCGTCATGCCGCCAACGCCAAACTCGGTTGCGCCTGGGCAACCGAGCGCAAAATAGCCGGACTGAAATCGGCTCGACAAACGAATAACGGCCCAGCCCCGCCTATTTCTTGGGAACCACACAGAAGTTGCACATGAACTTATCGTCTGCACTAGGCTTGATGATGTGACTCTTGTCCTGCGGCGCGCAGTGAAACTGCATCAAGTAATCATCCAACTCAGCAATCGTTAGATGCTTCACCCTTCGCGGCCTGATCACCCACGGTTTTGTGAACATGTCCGGGCAGCGGCGTGAACTAAGGCTTAGGTTTCCGCAAGCGCCTTCTCAGCCGCCTGCACGTGGCTGCGCTGGTTGGCGAAAGACAGCGACGCAATGGCGACGAGTGAAACTGCTGCGGCGATAAAGAACGCCCAGCGATATTCGCCGGTCGCTACATACACGCGCCCTCCGAGAATAGGGCCGAATATCCCCGCTAGTCCCCAGGCGAGCAGCAACAACCCGTAATTGAAACCAAGATTCTTCGTCCCCCAGAAGTCCGCGCTCGTCGACGCGTAGACGGACAACTGCGTCCCGTAGCAGTAATAAACTACAAACAGCAGTGCGTAGAATAGGACGGCATTCTCCCGCAGGAGAAAAAGAGCCGGCATGGAAATGGCGGAAACAAAAAGCATTCCACGCAACGTATTGATTCGCCCGGCATGGTCAGAAATCCATCCCGAGAAAAACCGGCCGCTCGCATTACCCAGAGCCGTCAGAATGAAGATCGCAAAGGCCGCCGTATGACCGGCGGCGCGCGCGAACGGTACCAGTTGGCTGATCACCATGGTGCCCGCAGTTGTGCCGAGCGCATACGCAACCCAAAGGCTCCAAAACGTGCGGGTGCGAACCATGTGAGAAGCATCGACGTCAACGCCCCGCGGAGCCGCTGCCGTCGCTCGCGAAGGATCCCACCCGGACGGACGATAGCCCGCCGGGGGATTTCGCATGAGATACGCGGCAAGCATGGTCATTACGAAAAATATCGCGGCCAGTATCTGGAACGTGCTTCGCCAGCCCACGCTGCCAATCAGGTTCGTGGCCAGCGGGCCAAAAATCGCCGAGCCTGCGCCGTAACCGCCGACCATCAGTCCCACGATCAAGCCGCGCTTATCAGGAAACCACTTCGAACCTACGGCCGTCGGGACGACATACCCAAAACCATTGCCGGCACCCACACAAATGCCGACCGTAAGATAAAAACCCCAGAGCGCGGGAATATGCAGAATCGAGGCGACAGACTCCAAATGACTGGCGAGTAAGAAGCCCAGACTGAACAGGATGCCGCCAATCAACGCTGTAATCCGCGGACCTTTGCGATCGTTCAAGCGCCCGCCGACCACGAACCAGCTGGCGATCATGACGATTCCAAAGGTGGTCACCAGCGAGGTCTGGGCACGCGTCCAGCCGAACTCTTTCTCAAGGGAAGGCAAAAACGTGCTGTTGGCGTAAAACGTGCCCAGTGCCATGTTCATCATGACACCGCCGACAACCACCAGCCATCGGGCGGCACCTGCGGGAGCGGACGACTCTCTTACCTCAGCCGAAGCCACAGAAGTCATTTAGCCCTCACGCGACTCAATTTGAAAAACAGATTCCGGACTTCTCAGAACGTGCGGAACCTCGAACGAACAGTCAGCGCTCGAACTGCGGCCCCACGGCCGCCAAAATAATCGCACAACTCGTCGTCGCGCCCGGTTCACTGGTTCTAGTCATCTCTGCGGAATCCCTGCCTGCAATAGGCAGTACTTACATACATAGTTCTAGCTTGTCAAGCAATTAAGAAAATGGGCGTAGGTAGTTTTGGCGAAGTCCTCCACTAGGAGAAAATGCCCGCCTTAGCGATATTCTCTCACTCCCTACCGGCTGCATTACTGTGGAAGCAGCCTCTGAGGCTTCGCGAAATACAAGGGCAGAAATGCAAGATGCACTTCGGTTCGGTTACAATTGATGTCGAGGTCTCACTCGAAAATGACTGAAACTCTGCCCCACTACATCAATGGCCAGCGCGTGGCCGGTACCAGCGGGCGTTTCGGCGAGGTCTTCGACCCAGCCCTGGGTACAGTCAAAGCCCGCGTGCCGTTTGCCGGCAAAGCTGAACTGGACAGCGCGGTCGCCGCCGCAAAAGCCGCATTTCCGGCATGGGCGGCCGCGACGCCGCTGAAACGCGCTCGCGTCATGTCCAAGTTCAAGGAACTACTCGAAATCAACGCCGGCAGGCTCGCTTCCATCATCACCAGCGAGCACGGCAAGGTCGAGGATGACGCCCTCGGCGAGGTCACCCGGGGCATCGAGGTGGTGGAATTTGCCTGCGGCGGGCCGCATTTACTGAAGGGTGAAGTGACCGAGAATGTTGGCACGAACGTTGACAGCCATTCGCTGCGCCAGCCGCTTGGCGTCGTGGCCGGCATCTCACCCTTCAACTTTCCGGTGATGGTGCCCATGTGGATGTTCCCGGTTGCCATCGCGTGTGGTAACACGTTCATCCTGAAGCCGTCCGAGCGCGACCCATCCGCCTCATTGCTTGTTGCCGATCTCTTTAAGCAGGCGGGCCTTCCCGATGGTGTTTTTAACGTCCTGCAGGGTGACAAGGAAGCCGTGGACGGCTTGCTCACTCATCCCGACATCCAGGCTGTGAGCTTCGTCGGCTCGACACCGATTGCCCGCTACGTTTATGCCACCGGCGCGGCCCACGGTAAACGCGTGCAGGCTCTTGGCGGGGCCAAGAACCACCTGCTGGTCATGCCCGATGCCGATCTTGACAAGGCCGTCGATGCGCTGATCGGCGCTGCTTACGGTTCCGCGGGCGAGCGGTGCATGGCGATCTCGATCGCCGTGGCCGTGACCGACGCGATCGGCGACACCCTGGTGGAGCGGTTGGTCCCCCGCGTCGCGGCACTGCGCATCGGCACGGGCGACGCCCAGATGGGTCCGCTGATTACCAAAGAACACCGCGCCAAGGTGCTCGACTACATCAGTATCGGCGTGGACGAGGGTGCGAAGCTTCTCGTGGATGGGCGGGGTTACCGGAACGCGGAGCATCCCGAGGGCTTCTTTGTGGGCGGCACGCTGTTCGACCAGGTCAAGCCGCACATGCGCATTTACAAAGAAGAGATCTTCGGTCCCGTGCTGGGGATCGTACGCGTCAAGGACTACCGCGAGGCGGTTGAACTCATTAACGCCAACGAGTTCGGCAATGGCACCGCGATCTTTACCCGCGACGGCGACACCGCGCGTACTTTTGCGCACGAGATTCAAGTGGGCATGGTAGGAATCAACGTGCCCATCCCGGTGCCGATGGCTTTCCACAGCTTCGGCGGTTGGAAAAACTCGCTCTTCGGCGACCACCACATGCACGGGCCTGAGGGCGTGCGCTTCTACACGAGGCTCAAGACCATCACGACGCGCTGGCCGACAGGTATACGTTTGGGAGCGGACTTCGTGATGCCAACTATGAAGTAGGTTCGGTGTAACGCAGGGAATCGTCCGCCACCAAGGGCATGATCGTCGGACCACCCGCGAGTTCGGGGACTGTGCCGAAAACCAACGTCACAGCCCCCCTCACGCTATTAACTGCAACCTGGGCTATTTACCTGATTCAGGAAAATAGCGCTCGGTAACGATGCGGTCTTGCGTGTAGAAATTAATGACCGCCTTCCCCTGAGCCTTAATATCCGCCCACTGCGAGGACTTCATACCGCCGAACGGCAGGTATGCCACCGGCGCAGGAATACCCACGTTTATACCGATCATACCGACCTCGGTCTCGAGTTTGAACTTGCGGGCGCTGTATCCGCTCTGCGTATAGATGGAGGCGCCGTTGCCGTATTCATGATCATTGATGATCTTGATCGCCTCGTCGAGCGTGTCCGCCTTCATGATGACGACCACGGGCCCGAAGATTTCCGTTTTGTGGATCTTCATGCCGGGTTTGACGTCGGTGAAAACGGTCGGCCCGATGAAGTAGCCGTTTTCGGCGCCCTCACCTGCGGCCGCGACCCTGCGCCCGTCAAGCGCCAAGGTAGCGCCTTCCTGAATTCCGTCCTCAATCAAACCGAGAATCGATTTCTTGGCACTCGCCGAAATAACCGGACCCATCAGCATCGGCTCATTTTCGTACTGCGGATCGAGTGGATTCGCCACAATCGTTTGTTTAGAATCCTCGACGAACCGCTCACAGATCTCTTTGTACATCTTGTCGCCGACGGCCACGATTGCCGAGGACGCCATGCACCGTTGACCCGCACAGCCGTAGCAGGAGGTCGTCATGTTACGGATCACGTCGGAGACTTGTGCGTCCGGCATCGCCACAAGATGGTTTTTTGCGCCGCCCATGGCCTGAAATCGCTTGTTCGTCTTCGCGCACTTTTCGGCCACGATGCGGCACGTCGGCGTCGACCCGACGAGCGAAACGCCCTGAATGAGAGGACTATCCATGAGCGCGTCGGCCACAACCGCGTCGCCGTTTACGATATTGAAAACCCCGGCCGGCAGTCCAGAATCTTCCATGTATTGCGCGATCAACTGCATCGTCATTGGAACTTGCTTGGACGTCTTGAGGACAAACGTGTTGCCTGTGGCAATCGCATAGGGGATAAACCAAAAGGGGCACATCGCCGGAAAATTGAATGGAGCAATCATGCCAAACACGCCCATAGGGACGCGAATGACCTCGCCATCAATATCAAAGGATCCGCCGATCAGACTGTCTCCCTGTTGGAGCACAGGCATGCCGCAGGCGACCTCAATATTTTCGAACACTCGCTTCATCTCGGCATGAGCGTCAGCCAGTGACTTGCCATTTTCCGCTGTGAGCACACGGGCGATCTTGTCTTCGTCTTGGCGCAGCATCTGCACGAGCTTGAAAAGTGGTGCAACCCGGCGCGCGACCGGGGTCCTGCTCCAACTCTTGTAAGCTTCCGCCGCTGCCGCGATAGCGCGGTCCGTCTCGGCCTTAGTCGACAGAGGAACCTTGGCGAGGACCTCTCCGGTGCTCGGGTTCAACACATCGATCTGCCCTCGAGACTCGGCCTCCACCCATCGTCCGCCAATATAGTTCTTCAAAAGCGTTACAGCCGTCATAACAGGAGCCATGGTCATACTCCTTTCAATTTTAGACAATCAAGAATCGAAGACCGATGCTGGCAAGATGAAGCGCGCTCGTGCATTGGCCGGAGGTTAAGTTGCATCCTTCGCCATTCGTCACCAATAAAGAGGCATACACGCTCCAGCGTCTTGATCATAAGACGAACGGTTGGAGCAGTTTTGCGATCGGCTACAAACTCACGCCGCCAAACTTGCCATTGTGCTATGGCAATACCACTCCCTATAAGGCCTGTCAACAATTTTGTCGGAGCTTCTCTAGGCCAACCCTGCGCTCAAATGGAAGTGGTTACGAAGATGATCGTTGTTTAGTAAAAGCGCAGGCAGCGAGACACTCGACTGACTGCAGGGTCTGTCACGGCTCAGAGCGCCGCCAACCGGGCGCTGATAATGCAGCATCGCTCTGCGCTCCGGGGCGATTGATTCAACAGTACTTAGTACAGGGCCTCATTGCTCATACCCGAGGGTCGAACGCTCAAAATCATCTTCTCGCCACCATTTCGGCGCTGCGATATTAGCCCTTGCAGCGCTTTTACGTTTATTGGAGCACCCTCAATGACCGGACTTCCCATAATCAAACGAAACTTTATCCTTGGATGCGCATCTCAAGGCTTATAGATTAAGGGGTGTTGAAAAAATCGGCGGGCCAAGACCCTGGACATATGTCGGGTATAGGAATGAACAAAGGCTGTTCAGTACGCCCTTTGCAATGTATTGATGTACCGGTCCGTACTGGAACGCTTTGTCACCATAAGGCGCTGCGTTTCTTTGGGCTGGCACTGTTCCTGCTCCTTCCCGTCAGCCTGCTTCCAAGCCACGCGCAGGAGACTCAGACCGCTCGGGTGTCAGCTCCTGTCCCTTCGATTTCTGGTCAAGTCTCAATCGCCGTTGGGCCAGGCGGCCCCAACAACCTCACCGGTATTAAAGTGAATTTGACCGGCGCTCCTCCCGCATCCGTCTCCCGCTCGGCGGTCACCGATGATTATGGCCACTACGAGTTCGCGCAACTGCCCCCCGGGACCTACACATTGGAGGTGACGCAACAAGGCCTCCAGCCGTGGACGGGAATGGTGACGCTCAATGAGCAGCAAGCCCTTGTCAAAGACATCGCCCTGCAGATAGGCGGCGTCAACCAGGAAATTGAAGTTCGCGAACAAACGCCGGATGTTCCCGTACGAAGCGTGGAATCCACCGCCGCCTTGAACGACCAGCAATTGGACACCCTGCCGCTTGCCCAGCAAAAATTCACGGAGGCCCTGACGCTGGTTCCGGGAATCGTTCGGACCCAGGATGGCAAGCTGACGTTCAAGGGCCAGGCCGAAACCCAGGGTCTGCTGCTGGTCGATTCAACCGAGACGGTGGATCCGGTAACGGGAAGTTTCTCCATTCCCGTCCCCGTGGACCTGATTCAATCCCTGAACGTTTATGACGCTCCGGATAGCGCCGAATACGGAGGCTTCTCGGGCGGCTTAACTCGAATCGAAATCAAAGCGCCCCAGGATAAGTGGGGCTACAGGGTGCACGACATCACTCCGGGATTGCGTGGCAAAAATGGGCACCTCAGGGGGGTCGCCGAGCTATCGCCGCGGCTCCAGTTCGGCGGCCCCCTGATTCGCAGCAGGCTCAACTTCACCGAAGATGTTTCCTATGAACTGAGAAACCAGCCCATTCGCGGCTTGGCGTGGCCTTTCAATGAAATCAAAACGCGCGGTTTTACCTCGTTCACGGAATTGCAGGCGATCCTTTCGCCCCGGCACATCTTGACCGTCACCGCGAACGAATTCCCGATGCAGAGGCGCTTCGCCAACATCAATGGCCTGCTTCCGCAAAGCGCCTCGACCGATTATCACCAGCACGGAATATCCGTCGGTGTTTCCGATGCTTACCAGTTCGGCTCCGGCGTCCAGTTGGCTGCCGCTCTTCGCTACACCCGGTTCGACAGCAGCGAAAACGGCCAGGGGCCAGCCGATATGCAGATTACACCGAAAGGCTGGGGCGGAAATTTCTTCAATAGCTGGTCAAGAACCGGATACGAATACGAAGCGCTGCCGACGTTGCAACTTCCGGCCAGACACTGGCACGGCAGCCACGAGTTGAAGATCGGCGTTGACGTTTCCCATCGCTCCTATGCGGGGAGCAGTGCGTCCCACCCCATTGAACTGCTGCGGCAAGACGGCTCCATCGCCGAACGGATTGCCTTCCAGGGTGCGGGGCTTTTGAGCGCTGCGGATACCGAGGTCGCGGAATTCATCGAAGACCTGTGGACGATCAATCGTCGCCTGACGTTGACTGCCGGCGGGCGTCTGGCGAATCAGTCCATCGGCCGCGCTGCCGCTTTCGGGCCTCACCTGGGTTTGGCCTACTCGCCCGGACAGGACAACAAGACTGTGGTTCGCGCCGGAGCGGCCCTGTTCTTTGGTCATGTCCCCCTGCTCGCGGCGGATTTCGCCGATAACCCGGAGCGAATCATCCAATCGTTCGATCCCTCCGGAGCGATGATCGCCGGACCCATCGTGTTTCAGAATGTCTACCTTCCATCGGATACAACTCCCGGGGCCGCAGCGGGCCTCCAGCGCGATCCGGGAACCAGCCCCAGCACGTTTACCTGGAGCGTGGAAGTCGAACGCAAGGTCTCTCGCAACGTCGACCTTCGCCTGAACTATCTCGATAGTGACACTCACAGTCTGTTTGTGGTGAATCCGCTAGCCGTCACCGGCGGCATCCTGGGCCTCACGGCCGGCGGCGCCTCCCACGATCGCCAGGTAGAGGTCGCCCTGCATGTTCGCCCCTTCGAGCACGACGATCTGAACGTTTCCTATGTATGGAGCATGGCGCGAGGCGATCTCAACACGCTCTCCGACACCTTCGCGCCCATCGAACAACCGGTGATTCGTCCCAACGCCACCGGTATCCTCTCCTCCGATGTTCCCCACCGCGTGATTGCGC
>Ga0207150_1158_pt1 | contig 12027 bp, 7 predicted proteins | sample Alteio_BWMinHeat_32_FD_153526 | JGI IMG/M metagenome (GOLD analysis project Ga0207150, IMG submission 153526) | Enriched cells from forest soil in Barre Woods Harvard Forest LTER site, Petersham, Massachusetts, United States -... | ecosystem: Environmental > Terrestrial > Soil > Temperate forest >...
CGCTTCGCTCCTGCCTTTACCTATGTCCATCAAGAAACAACACATTGCCCCTTTAAGTTAATGTTAAGCATAGTAGCAAGGTGACAGCGGTTTGCCAAGAGGGACGAGACAATTTGGCAGGCAATGAAGGGTGAAATCTATTCGCCAGGAATCCCATGCAGTGTGTCAAGCGCCAGGACTTTGCCGGATTGAACCACTTGGACGAGTCGCGTGATCTCTTGACCACCGCCCCCGGGCCAGACTTTCTCACCTATGCGCGCGAGTTCTTGCATGTCGATGGAATCTCGGCCAGGTTCCGAAGCGTGTTTGACCATGAAGGTGAAGTCACCTGCATCAACCAAGCGTTTCCCCGGATCACGGCCGAGGCTCAACATCGCACCATATTTGTTGGCGAGGGCAGCTTCGAGCTTGGGGATTCGGTATCGCAATCCAGCATCTTCCAGCCAGATTGCTGTACGGAGTGTTTCTTCATTGTCAGGGCGCTGTGGGCAGCTAACATCAATGACGGACTGATTTTCGCCAGGAACGAAGAATCCGGTGAGGCCGGTAAATCGCCGGACCACAAGCTCGGGATAGAGAGCTTTCAGAGCGTTGATGACGCGCTCGAAGTTGCGGCCGGCCTTGACTAACAGATCAATATCATGGGTGGCCCGCGGGCGCCCGGTCCAGTTACTATTGCCGTACTGCCCGGTGAGCACGAAGGGGATCTTCTTGTTAGTAAGACTTTCCAGGATCTGTCTGAGCTCGACTTTCACGGGCGATTCACTCCTCCAAATACTGCGGTATTCCTGGCTGAGGAATGCACATTCCGCAATTGCCTCTTGGGGATGTAGATTACGGCAGACGGCTTTGCGCGCCTGGTATTCGGCGGTTTCCCAGGGTTCCAGCGGCAGCTGCGGCCGACGTGAACCTGCTTTCCGCGACCCGGTAGATTGGGCATGAGTCCTCATTGTGTCTATTTTAGCTTGGAACCATCGTTGAGCGAACAGGACTTTTGCCCGCCAACGTTGGTAGCGGCGGCGTGTTACAATCTGTAATGGAGTCTGCGCCGAGGTCAACACCGCTGAGCTTGCGCTCACACACGGTTTCTATGAGGTTTCGAATGATCCGATATTTGCTTCGTCGCAACATCGCCGCCTGCTTTATCGCGGTGGTCGTCTTCACCGGGATCGTCCGTGCCGACATCTTGGAATCCGATTTCAGGAAGTGGCGCGATGACTACCGCAAGGATAATGGCGACAAAGTGGTGGAATCGGACCTGGCCGCGGGTACGACTGCCATCACTCCGGAAAATCAAGCCAAGATTGAACTGGGAGCACGGGTGCGCACGGCGGAGGCTAAATTCAATAACCCCGCGCACCTGGACGAGACCAAGCGATGGTTCGACGGTGTCGCTGCCATCATTGAAAAGGGCGTAAACAAACAGACGGGGGCGGAGGCGGACCACCATCAGGAGTATTTGAAGATCTTCGCGGCTGAGAGCGCTAAGACCGCATTGCGCGTGCTCGAGAAACCGATTCCCGACCAGAAGCTCCAAACCGGGGTGAGCATTGCCCGCATGATGGCGAAATTGGCGGAATACGGCCAGGAGGACGCCCTCTATGTGTTATTGCCGCTTTTGGACCCATCAGCGTCTATCCCCGACGCCAACACCTGGTTTGGCAGTGCTCCCCCGCAGTTGCCGACGGAAGTCAACGAAGGGGCGATGTACTGGGCGGCGAAAGGCGTGGCCAACTTCTACGCCTGGCGAAACAAACAGGCCAAGCCCCCGGCCATCAACAACAAACCCTTGGAAACTGAGGTCATCGCGGCACTCATGCGCATCTTGCGAAACCGCGACGCCTCTGTGGACGGCAAGGCGGAGTACCGCGTTACTGATGACGCGCCGGACGACCGGCTGAACGGCTTTCGGATGCTGCGGCGCGAAGTGATTGTTGCGCTTGGACAATCAGGTTATCCCAGTGTGAAGACCGACAAGGACGAATTGCTGATTGCCCTGGAATTGGGGCGCGTCGTGCATGGCTCCAATGTGGTCCCGATGCCTCGTTTGGATGAGCGCGTCGATGCGGCGATTGGGCTGTTGTCGATGAATCCGACACTCGATAGCCGTTATCAGCCGGACTATGCGATGAGCAAGGTCGGCGAGTTCTCGGCGCTTTTGGCGGACCGATACGCGAAACGTAATTCAGCGGCGATGGAACGCGAAGGGATACGACTCGCCGAGGAGTTGGGCCGCGGGAAACAAAACAAGAGCGCGTCGGAGTATGAGAAAAAAGTTGCGGATCTTGCCATCGCGTTTCTAAAAGGGCTCGGCAACGCCCAGGCTCTCGGCAAGCAAGCCACCCTCCGGGAATTCATGGAGAAGAATCCCCCCAGCGGCGAGTCGATTTTCAAAGATATGGAAAGCTCGTCGTTGAGCGGCGCGGCACGGGCGGTTCGGGATAACTGGGAGCGGTAGCTCGTACGACACCCAACCGGCTCTCATGCCGCACGGCACTGCCGCCGCTAAGACGTCGCTGTGAGTAGAATGCCCCAAGCGCGGCGTTTGCGCATCTTTCCTGTCCGCTGCTAAACTCGCTGCGCGGCAAAGTCCCCTCGTATTGCTCCGGTCGTATAAGGTAGTATGGGCGTCGAGAGGGTGGTACATACTCCGCCCTGGGACATATATCGATCGCCGGTATGCCTTGGGAGGCGCGCATGACCCTGCAGCCACAGTCCACCGACCATTCCGATAATCAATCGACATCGACGGAATCGCGCTCGTTCCGAACGGCAGGGCTGGTTGTTATGAGCGCCGCGGTGCTGGCGGCGGCAGCGTTCGTAGGCATGCTGGTTGGCGAGTTTACGCGCCTGGGGATCAGCGAGGCCGGATCGTCAAAAGCAAGCAGCGACGACGAGCCCGGATTCACCTCGAAGTCGGGACCGCAGAACCTGAAGGACTGGAAGAACCCTGAGTTGGTGCTGGTGCTTTCGGGCGAAATGCATGGTTTTCTTCTGCCGTGTGGATGCAGCGAACCGCAGTATGGTGGGTTAGAACGGCGTTTTAACTTCATCGAGGGCTTGAGGAAGGATCGAAAATGGCCCGTGATGGCAGTAGACCTCGGCGATTTGGCACAAAGCACGGACGACATCCTCTCCAAAGGAAGTCTCTTGACCGATCACATTCGCAATTTCCAGGGGGTGCTGAAGTACACGACGGCCATGAAGGCCCTGGACGAGATGAAGTACACGGCGATGGGCATTGGCTGGCGGGAGCGAGCGTTGCAAGAAGGTGGTCACCAAGGTCTGAGTGTCGCCCTGGACAACTTCGCCCTAAACAACAAGTCGCCGCGATTGCTTGCCGCCAACCTCAAGGACCGAGGCGAAAAGGAACGCTGGATGGACATGGTCGGCGACTGGCAGCTCGCTAAAGTCGAGAACACGCGACTGAAAGTCGGCGTCACCGGGCTCGTGGGCAAGAGCGTGCGGCATTCGGACCATCTCAAGGGCGAAACCGATGTCGCCTGGGTGGACGAAACCGACGATGTCATCAAGAAGGCTTTGAAAGAGCAGAAAAATGCCGGCGTTAGCATGCGCGTGCTGATCTACCAAGGGACCATGGATGAAGCCAAGAGACTGATCGGGCAATTCCCGCAGTTTCATGTCGTACTCTGCCTGTCCGACGGTGATCTTGCCCCTGGAATTCCACAGCAAGTCGGTGATACGCTTATTGTTACCGTGGGTTACAAAGGGCATTCAGTGGGCGTCGTCGGTGTATTTCAACAAAAGCCGAACCAGTACGAAATGCGCTACCAAATGGTTGATATTGGGCCGGAACTGGAGACGCCCAAAGGAAAAGAAAAGGACAATCCGATCCTGAAATTGCTGAACGAATACACGCTGACGATGAAGAACAATCCGCAGGACTACCTAGCGCGGTACAAGAGCTTGCAAACTAGCCATCCGCTTCAAGCGAATAACGACACCAAAGAAGATACGGTCGATTACGTCGGATCGGGGGAATGCAAGCGATGCCATGCACACGCCTACGAGGTTTGGTCGAAATCTCCCCACTTCAAGGCGTATGAGGCCCTCTCGGACTTGAAGCGTACTCGAATTGACAATCGCAAGTATGATCCGGAATGCGTGGTTTGCCACGTGACGGGCTTTGGCTATCGCAGTGGTTTCACCGATGAGAAGGATCCGAATTTCAAGAAACTCAAGGATGTGGGCTGCGAGTCGTGTCACGGGCCGGGAAGTCGTCATGTTAATGAACACGTTAACGGCGTGAAGAAGCCGAAAATCGACGCGGAAATGAACCCGTGGAAACGCTTGCCAAGGCCCCGGGAGCAAGCCATAAACGCAACGTGCATAAAGTGCCACGACGAGGAAAACGACGTTCACTGGAAATTCAGCGATCACTGGCCGAAAATCGATCACCCGACTCCACCGGAAGAGAAGCCGAAGGGGAGTGGTTCGGGTACCGGCGAAGACGAAAGATAGCGTTGGACATTCGGTCGGACTTTGTGTCGGGTTTCGGTCGGATTTTCTGTCGAACTTTGTGTCGGGTTTCTGTCGGAGGGGGTCTGGGTGGTCCGACTGAAACCAACGGGCAAAAGCCCAATCAACGCCGCCGCGCGGGCCGGCGAGCGCTTCGTTTGGCAGCCTTGGCCGCAGGCCGTTTTTGGGCTCGCACCCTGACCGCGGGCCGCTCCTTGGGTACCGGCTTCTTGACCGCGGTTCGGCGTTTCTGAGGTTTTTCTCGTGCCGGCGCCGGTTTGGCCTCTTCGGCCATCGGCGGCGCCTTCACCGATTCCAATGAGGACAGATTCTCGAACAAGTACGCGAGTGACACCATAAGCTTGTGCCAGTCACCCTCGTGCAGGCTTTCATTGGGTGCGTGGGCATTGCTGGCCGGATCTTCAATGCCCAAAAGCAGTGCCGGGGCGTTATCGAACAGCTCAGCAAGTGGGCCAACGAAACCAATGGTACCGCCGCAGCCGATCGCGGCGGGGTCGCGCTGGTAGGCGGCCTTCATGGCATCCACGGCGGCCTCGAACGCCGGGCCGCGCGGATCGGTCATCCACCACTTCACATTTCCATGCGGCTTCACGTTGACCCTCACGCCCCAGGGCGGATCCTTGGTCAAGAAATCGTGCAGTTGCCCAAAGACCTCGTCGGGGTCCTGGTCCGGTACAATGCGGCAGCTGACAATCGCGGACGCCTTGGGCAGCACCTGATTGGAAGCCCCCTGAATACTACTCGCTTCCTGCGCGATGATGGTCACGGCGGGTTTTCGCCAAGTCTGCTCATAAACGCCGGTGTTGCGCTCGGTCGCCAGGGTCACCGTGTCGAGCACGCCGAGCTCGTGTCGAAGCTTGGCTTCATCAAAGGGTAACTGCTCGACCTTGCGGCGCTCCTGCTCGGTCATGGGGCGTACGGTCTTGTAGAGACCGGGCACAGGCAGCTTGCCGCGATTCCAGTACAGGCGCGCCAGGATCACATTGAGCGCCATCGTCGCGTCGGCGAGAGCGCCGCCGGCCATACCGCTATGCACCGGAATACGAGCGCTCTCCACCTCGACCAGCGCGGAAACGATTCCGCGAAGGGCGTAGGTAATGCACGGCAGGCCCACTTCGATATTTTCGGTGTCAAAGACCACGATGACATCGGAGAAGATCTTGTCACGGTATTGATTGAAAAAGCCCAGTAGATTGCTGGAGCCGACCTCCTCCTCACCTTCGACCAGCATCTTGACATTGACGGGTAGGTGGCCGCGAGTCTTCAGGAAGGCGCTGATGGCCCCAAGCTGAGCGGTGATGGCACCCTTATCGTCGGCGGCGCCACGACCGAACAATCGCCCATCACGCTGCGTGAGCGTCCATGCCGGCGAGCGCCATTCCGACTCGAAATTGACCGGCTGCACGTCGTGATGAGCGTAAAGGAAGACGGTCGGTTTTCCCGGAGCGCCCAGCCATTCGCCGTAGGCATAGGGATTGGACTCGCCGGTGCGAAGGATTTCGACGTTTTGCAAGCCGGCGGCGCGCATCTGGTCGCAAGTCAGTGCCGCGGTCTGCTCGATTTCCTGCTGGTGCCGGCCGTCGGTACTGATGCTGGGAATAGCGACTAAATTCGCCAGATCCTGAACCAAGTTGGGATGTTGTGACGTAAGCCAGTTAAGGACCGATTCCATGACGTCCCGCTTTCTTTGAGTGTGGCGAGCCGGCAGCGTAAGCGCCCGGTGACCTATTGCTCTGGGCATGCCGATTTGAGAGAATACTATGAACTCGAATCGCAGCGAGCAAATTTTCATTTTTCTTCTCATGCGCTTCGTCCGTTTCGAGGAGTGAGCCATGTCCGGTCCGCCAATCAAAATAACGCGAAGAAAAATAACGCGAAGGACTGCGCTTTTGGCGCTGGGTGGAATCAGTGCGGCCGGTGCTGTCGGAATCGTGGCGTCGTGCAGAATCAAAGATCCGCCGCCGGAACAGCCGGAATACAAGAACTATTTCCAGGACGTGACCGAGAAATCCGGCGTGGACTTCATGTTCCGCAATGGAGAGACCGCGGAGGGTTATCCCAATTACATGGGCATCCTCGAGTCGCTGGGCGGCGGCGTGTCGCTCATCGATTATGACAACAGCGGCCGGCTCAGCATCTTCACGACCGGCGGCGGTTACTTCGGCGGACCTAACAAGGATGAGATTAAGGGTTACCCCTGCAAGTTGTACAAGAACCTGGGCGACTTCAAGTTCAAGGATGTCACCGCCGAAGTCGGTTTGGACAAGATTGAATTCTACACCCACGGGGCGGCTGTGGGGGATTACAACAAGGACGGCTGGCCCGATTTGCTCGTAACCGGTTGGGGCCGAGTCGCGCTCTTCCGCAACGACAAGGGCAAGTTCGTCGAAGTCACCAAGGAGGCCGGACTCACTGATGACCTGTGGAGTACGAGTGCTTGCTTCATGGACCTCGACGGCAAAGGCTGGCCGGACATCTACATCGCGCATTACGTCAATTGGGATTTAAAGAAGAATCACCCGCAATGCCCCGGCTACACAAACAATATCCCACGGGATGTCTGTGCTCCTAAGAGGTTTCTCCCATTGCCGCACACGCTTTACCGCAACAATTGTGATGGAACTTTCACGGACATCAGCGAGACCTGCGGCCTTCGTCGCGACGGCAAAGTGGATGCAAAAGGCAAAGCGTACCATGTGAACCCGGATGGACAGCTTGTGGACGATCCAAAGGACGGCGAAGAGCCGAAACACGGCAAGGGCCTGGCCGTCATGGCGATCGACATGAACAACGACGGCAAGCCGGATATCATGGTCGCCAATGACACCGTGAACGACTTCTTTTATCTCAACCAGAGCACCAAGGACGGCATCGCCCTAAAAGAGCTGGGCGTCCCGTGCGGCGTGGCCACCGACGGCAAAGGCAACCCGACCGGCAGCATGGGCATCGCCCAGGCCGATTACGATCGCACCGGAGTGCCGTCCTTATACATCACCACGTATGAGCATGAATACCCAGTCCTCCACCATAATCTGGGTGCGCGGAAAGACGGCCGGCCGCGATTTGAATTCGCGACGGAGACGGCGGGTCTGCTCGCGGTTGGAAAGGATCATGTCAGCTGGGGCACGGCATTTGTCGATATCGAGAACCGCGGCTGGCAAGACATCATCATTGCCAACGGCCACGTGATTCGCTTTCCCGTCAATAACACGATTCCACAGTTCCCGATCATTTTGCGCAATAGCGCTTGTAAGCCGTTTCGGTTCAACCCCTGTACCGACGATGGCGGCCCCTACTTCCAGTCCAGGCACTGTTCCCGGGGCATGGCCTATGGCGATCTAGATAATGACGGCCGCATCGACCTGGTCATCAGCAATGTCAATGAACCCCTGGTCATCCTGCGCAATGTCTATAACTCGGGGAATCATTGGCTGGGTCTCGAGCTGAAAGGAGCCGATCATCGGGACATCATCGGCAGCCGGGTGATCGTCGAATCGGCCGAGGGCAAACAAACACGCTTTGTGCACAGCGGCGGCAGTTACGCTTCGACCAGTGACCCGCGCTTGGTCTTCGGCCTGGGAAAGGATGACACCGTGGAAAAAGTGACCGTTATCTGGTCACACAGCGGCAAGGAACAAAAAGTCGAAGGACTGACCGTAGATCACTACTGGCGTATTACCGAAGCCAACGAGAAGCCGGAACGGAACGACTGACGACCCTAAATCAAGAACGAAAAACCTGTTGCAGAATCAACGGCGGCGAACGCCATCGTTTAACCCGGAGCCAACGGCGACGGTCAAATACGCCGTCGCCGTTGGCTCCGGGTTAAACGATCCTCATGACCCGCATTCGACGAAGCTGGACGACTGCCGCGGTTCTTGCGCTTGTCGCGATTGCCGGATCGCTTTCTGCTGTTTGGTTTCTCCATCACTCTTCTTCCGGCTCTCAGACGCTTCCACCGTTGGATGAAATGTACTTTACCGATGTCACCGCCGACTCGGGAGTCGATTTCACATACCGCAACGGCGAGGAAGCGGGCCATTACACCTTGCTGGAGTCCATCGGCGGCGGTGTCGCTCTCTTCGACTACGATGGTGACGGGCTGCTCGATATCTTCGTTTGCGGCGGCGGCTACTTCGGCGGGCCGGATAAGGACCAGGTGCAAGGCTACCCTTGCAAGCTCTACAAGAATCTAGGCAACTTCAAGTTCAAGGATGTCACCGCCGAAGTCGGACTGGATAAGATCAATTTCTACACACACGGCGCCGCGGTCGGGGATTACGACAAGGATGGCTGGCCGGACCTGTTAGTGACCGGCTATAGCCGGGTGGCCTTGTTCCACAATGTGAAGGATGAGAAGACCGGCGGCCGCAAGTTTGTAGAGGTAACGGAACAGGCCGGCCTCCACGACAAGTTATGGAGTACCAGTGCCTGCTTCATGGATCTCGACGGCAAAGGCTATCCCGATATCTACGTTGTGCATTACCTCGATTGGGACTTGAAGAAGAAAAATCCCGTCTGCCACCTCATGCCCGATCATCGCCGCGATCTATGTGTTCCGGACGAATTCTACCCGTTGCCCCACACGCTCTACCGCAATAATTGTGATGGCACGTTTACCGACGTCAGCGATAACTGTGGCCTGCGCCGCGATGGCACCATCGACCCCAATGACCCGGAACACAAACCATACCACGTCAATAGAGACGGTCAGCTGGTCGATAATCCGAGTGAGGGCGCGGAGGCGCGCCATGGCAAGGGGCTCGCGGCCATGGCGGTGGATACCAAGAATGGCGGTAAGCCGGACATCATGGTGGCCAACGATCAGACCAACAACTTCTTTTACTTGAATAAGAGCACGCTGGGAAACATCGTGCTTAAAGAGATGGCGGTAACACTCGGGGTAGCTGCCGATGGAAAGGGCAAGCCCACCGGCAGCATGGGTATTGCCCAGGCGGATTACGACCGGTCGGGGGCACCGTCGTTGTTTGTCACGACGTTTCAAAGACAATCACCATCGCTTTATCACAACAGTGGCCGGCGCCGCGATGGGTTGCCGCAATTCCAATATGCGACCGAAACGTCGGGGCTTTTGGCCATTGGCCGTGAATATGTGAGTTGGGGAACTGCATTCATTGATATCGAGAACCGCGGCTGGCAAGATATCATCGAAGTCAACGGGCACATTTTCGAAAACATGCCGGATAATACGAATCTGCAATATCCCGTCATTCTTCACAATAGTGGCGAGAAGCCTTTTCGCTTCGCGGTATGCACAGAGAAGGGCGGGCCCTTCTTTCAAGAAAAGCATCGTTCTCGCGGCATGGCTTATGGTGATTTGAACAACGACGGCCGCATCGACTTGGTGATCAGCCATGTCAATGAACCCTTGGTCATCCTGCGCAATTTCTATAACTCGGGGAATCATTGGCTGGGGATCGACCTGAATGGGTCCGATCACCGCGACATCATCGGCAGCCGGGTGATCGTCGAATCGGCCCAGGGCAAACAGACGCGCTATGTGCACAGCGGCGGCAGCTATGCCTCCTCCAGCGATCCGCGTCTGGTCTTCGGACTGGGCAAAGATGAAACGGTGGACAAAGTGACGGTCGTCTGGTCGCACAATGGCAAGGAACAGCAAGTTCAAGGATTGGCCGTCGATCACTACTGGCGTATTACCGAAGGCAACGATAAGCCGGAACGGAAAGACTGAGCGGTCGCAGGCTAAAGCCTGCGACTACGGCGACGGCATTCTTGTAGTCGCTGGCTTTAGCCTGCGACGGCTTTGTTCTTTTCGGGGACGAGAGCCATGTCTGGTTCGCCAATCAGAATAACGCGACGATCTGCGCTCTTTGCGCTGGGGGGCGTCTTGTTGCCGGCCACCGGGGTTGTCGGACTGATCACGCTCGGTACCTCGTGCACTCATACCCCTTCGCCGCCCCCAGAACCGGAACTTAGTTACTATTTCGAAGACGTGACCGAAAAAACAGGGGTGGACTTCACATACCGCAACGGCCAGGAAGCAGGCCATTACACCTTGCTGGAGTCCATCGGCGGCGGTGTGGCCCTCTTTGACTATGACGGTGACGGGCTGCTCGATATCTTCGTGTGCGGCGGCGGCTACTTCGGCGGACCGGATAAGGACCAGGTGCAAGGCTACCCCTGCAAGCTCTACAAGAACCTGGGCAACTTCAAGTTCAAGGATGTCACCGCCGAGGTCGGTCTGGACAAGATCGATTTTTACACGCACGGTGCCGCGGTCGGGGATTACGACAAGGACGGCTGGCCGGACTTGTTGGTGACCGGCTATAGCCGGGTGGCCTTGTTCCACAATGTGAAGGATGAGAAGACAGGGGGCCGAAAGTTCGTTGAAGTGACCAAAGAGGCGAAGCTCGACGACGATCTCTGGAGTACCAGTGCATGCTTCGCAGACCTTGACGGCAAAGGCTATCCCGACATCTACGTGGTTCACTATCTCGATTGGGATTTGAAAACCAAGAATCGGCCTTGCTTTTATGCGCCCGATAATCGGCGCGATCTGTGCTATCCCAGGTACTTCCTGCCTTTGCCGCATACGCTCTACCGCAACAATTGTGATGGCACTTTTACCGACATTAGTGATAGCTGTGGTCTGCGCCGCGATGGTAAGATTGACCCCAATGACTTGCAACGCAAACCGTACAAAGTCAATAAGGATGGCCAGCCGGTGGAGGATCCGAAAGAAGGAGAGGAGCCGCAGCACGGCAAAGGGCTGGCGGTCATGGCCGTGGATACCAAGAATAACGGCAAGCCGGATATCATGGTAGCCAACGATACAACCAACAACTTCTTTTACTTGAATAAGAGTACGCCGGGAAATATCGCACTGAAAGAGATGGCGGTCGCGATTGGGGTAGCAACGGATGGGAAGGGTAACCCAACCGGCAGCATGGGTATTGCCCAGGCAGATTATGACCGGTCGGGCGCGCCGTCCCTTTACATCACCACATTTCAACTCCAATCACCCTGTCTCTATCACAATGGTGGACGGAAGCGCGACGGCGCAAGCAGATTCGAATATGCGACGGAATCAGCGGGACTGTTGGCCGTCGGCCACAACTACGTCAGTTGGGGCACGGCGTTTGTCGATATCGAGAATCGCGGCTGGCAAGACATCATCGAAGTCAACGGCCAGATATTCTACAATTTCACCGACCAGCGTTTGAGTCTCCAATACCCGGTCATCCTTCACAACAGTGGTGAGAAACCTTTTCGTTTTAGCGTCTGTTCGGAGAAAGGTGGGCCGTTTTTCGAGAAAATTCATCGTTCTCGCGGCATGGCTTATGGTGATTTGAACAACGACGGCCGCATCGACTTGGTGATCAGCCATGTCAATGAACCCTTGGTCATTCTGCGCAATGTCTATAACTCGGGGAATCATTGGCTGGGGATCGACCTGAATGGGTCCGATCACCGCGACATCATCGGCAGCCGGGTGATCGTCGAATCGGCCCAGGGCAAACAGACGCGCTATGTGCACAGCGGCGG
>Ga0207150_1166_pt1 | contig 11943 bp, 9 predicted proteins | sample Alteio_BWMinHeat_32_FD_153526 | JGI IMG/M metagenome (GOLD analysis project Ga0207150, IMG submission 153526) | Enriched cells from forest soil in Barre Woods Harvard Forest LTER site, Petersham, Massachusetts, United States -... | ecosystem: Environmental > Terrestrial > Soil > Temperate forest >...
GCCGCGCCTGAACGCTAGCCTTAGCGGCTTGGGTGGTCGCATGAATCCCAGCTATGTCCGAATTCGATTGACGATGCCTGAAGCTGTGCCGCGGTTTTCGGACTGGATCGGCCTTCCGCAATTGGAATCGAGAGAACTGATGTGGAACGAGGTCGTCGATGCAGCTTGCAAGAACGGCGTTTGGCGCAGCCTGGTCGCCGTCTTCATTTACGGGTCCGGCGAATGGACTGTCTTTGAGGAGCAGACGGGCCATCTTGCGTCATTCTCTGCGGAACGATGGCGAGCCCTCGCAGGACGGCATGAGCTTGTTTTCGCAGGCTATAACGACTCGGTTCCCTACGGCCAGTTAATCGTCATTCGTGGTAGTCAAGTTGTTCGTGAGTTTCTTGATGACCGCCAGGATTCACAACATAATGTCAATCGCGGCAAACTCCCTTTCGAGGAACGATCACCAATAAGGGACTGGATCACCGCTGCGTCGTTTGTTGATGAGGATGAGATCGCCTCGCACCCAGAAACAGGCTTGCTCTGTATGTTTGGCAAACGTGCCGAATCCGAGGATTGAAAGCCAGGAAACGAATACAAGGTTCAGCCACCGCTAACAAAGCGTTGCAGGCGACGGCGGCCCGCCCAGCTGCTTTTAAGTGTTGTTCAGTCACTACGGCGGGCCGCCGCGCCTGAACGCTGGTCGTTAGCTGGAATTGATGAGGGCAGCGTGAACGCCAACGAAGAATTGCGACGGCTGGATCCCTGGTTGCAGCGTAACAAACGAACCTCTTGGAAGCCGATCGTCGAGACCCAAGACGGCTCGGTAGCCGCGTCGAAATTCTCAGGAACGCCGCTGCTTCCCGATGGCGCTTGGCCGCAATGCGGTGCATGTGCCGCACCTCTACAGTTTTTGCTGCAGCTCAACCTGGCACAAATCCCACAGGAACTGCAATCCCGATTCGGGGCGGGCATTCTGCAGTTTTTCTTCTGCGTCAATGACGAGAGCGCCTGTTTCGCGAATTACTACGGTGACCCGTTTGCGGTTTGTCAGCTACTTCGGTTGCTTCCACCAAGCACACGGGAGGCAGCCTCCACGGTAACTTCGTCGCCGAGGAAATTCCCGGCAAGAAAAATCGTCGGCTGGCAACCCCAGGATGACTATCCCAGCTTGCCTGAGCACCCGGAACTCGGACTTTCCTACGAGCATCAACCAGACGTCCGCGGGCAGCGCGTTCAATGTCCCGAGCTGTCCTTCGATGAGACTTTGTCGTTTGACGACTACTACCCGTACCTTGATCGATGCATTGATGGCGACAAATTGGCGGGGTGGCCTGACTGGCAGCAAGGAGTCGAGTACGCCAGCTGCCCGAAGTGTCGGCACCGAATGGAAAGTTTTGTCTTTCAGATCGATTCTGAGGACAACATACCATATATGTTTGGCGATGGTGGGCGAGGGCAGATCATTCAATGCCCCGAACACAAGGAGACTCTGGGGTTTGTGTGGGCCTCAGGATAGCAGCAGCTAACCAACGCCTAGAGCCGACCGGTGCCGCCATTCAGGTTCCCCGCAGCGTGAAGTCAACACCCGCGGATCAGGCTTGGCGTTCGAGACGCGCGACGCGCTGAACGGAACCACTCATGGACTATGATGACGAAACTGCGCTTACTGACTACATTTGGGATTACTACGGCAATCTCATGACCGAGTTCGAGCAGCAAATGAGTTGGGCCGAACACTCGCGACGGAAGCGTGCTGCCGGACACGCAGACGTTGCAGACGTCATGCTGCGTCGTCATGGCATCTCCGACAACCCAGCGGCTGAGGCGATTCTAGCTCAAGGGCTAGACGCTTTCCGTCGTCGAGTAGCCCACCGGTTGCTACAAGAGCACCGCGACCAGATCTTCGTAAATAGGTGTCCTGCGTGTGGCCGCATTGCCCGCGCCCCAGCGGCTCAGCAGTGCTTTCAGTGTGGACACGATTGGCACAGAGGCAAAACCTAGCCGGAAAAAAGGAGCCGTAAAAAGGGGCGGAAAGAAGGCCGGCGTAGATATTTGACGGAGCGAGACAAAGGGGACATCGAGCCGGATACGGGGACATCGTAAATAATCGACCCGAACAACCAGCTTCAGCAGACGGCCCACGCGGCCGGCGGTTTGTCAAAGAGTCGCGCCCCTCTCCGCGTGAGGCCGCTGCTGAGCTTCACCGTTCGCAGGCTTGGGATTCAATGATGCCGGATGGGTCGAGAGCAAGACGCAGAGCGGCGGCGGGGTCCATGGGCGGAGTAGACTATTGACGGGTGTGCGTTGGATAGGTGGAACGCTTCGACTCAGTTGCGCCGTCGCCGCGTAATAGCCTAACGAGCCCTCACGCTGCAGACGCGGAAGCCGTTGTTGTAGTCACGGTTGCTGGCGTCGCCATAGAGGCGGAACGCGGCACGGCAGTTCTCAGCGTGGCTGGCCCAACAGCCACCGCGCTTGACCCGGTAGTTCTTGTCCTTGTACTTGGGGTCCTCCTTGTCGCACAGCGGATCCACCTTCGCACTGTCGGCGTAATACGCTGGGCTGTAGTAGTCCTCGCACCACTCCCACACGTTTCCGTGCATGTCCGCTAGCTTGAAGATGTTTACCGCCTGAGGCAAACTGGCGCATTTGGACGTGCGCTCAAGGTACGCGCCCTTATCACCGCCACCAAATGGGTAGTTGCCGTCAAAGTTCACCTGACCGCCCGACAGCGAATTGCTCGGGCCGTTCTTGAGGTAGAAGTCTGCCACACGATCGGCGATTCTTTGAGGGGATTGTGATTGCGAATGTCGAGACAAAGCAGGCGGATGACGCGATTCTGTTCGTTGAGGACAAAGAGTTTGTCGTCAAGCGGAAGTGGGGCGCCGAGGAAGTAAGACCCCTTAAATTCGTCCGGAGTATGTTTATCCCATGGATGGCCGCCAATGCTCCATTTGATCTTGCCGCTGGAGATATCAAAGCCTCGCAATGAGTTGTACGTCAGGTCTTCGGCCGGCTGGTAGTTCTTCGAGTAATCTCGCAATTCCCAGTCATACGACGGCACCCAAAAAAGGTCGTCGATCGTATAGAGTTGGGAGTTATCGCTGCTCAGCGTGGCGACGACAGAGTTTTCCCAAATCTGCTCGCGCCGGCCGCCCCTCGCTGCCGGCTCCAGCGTTGCTGCGAAGGGGTTCCAGCGGATACCAGATTTCCCGAGCCTGTCTGGCGATCGATACCCATCGGCTTCCCATTTCAATTTGCCGGACTGTGCGTTGATGCAGTGGACTCCCAGATGACTCGGGTACATCACGACTGGAAGCGAGAAGTTGGCACCGGCAACCGGGACAAAGCCGGGCAAGATCGGCTGGTGATCGTCAAGTTGCTGTTGGCAATCTCGATCCAGCACCTTGCGAACGACAGCCTCGTGTATCGTATCTATCACCCAAAGGGATTGATCGAGCACCGGTGTGCCGCCGACACTTTGCGCCGTTCGACGAAGAGACCCACCGAAGAGCGTGGGCATTTCGATGGGTTCCTGCGCGTCGCCTGTCGCCGCCTTTAGTTCTTTTTCGACATCCTGGAGAGTAAGTTTGCGCTTGCCGATCTCCAAGGTTTGACCGGCCTTGAGGTTTTCGCGCAGCACCTCCAAAATGTCTTTGACCTTCGTTTCGCTGTGACAGCGACGGTAGACAAGCATCGCCCGATAAATCGCCGGAAGTTCCCAGTCCTCATAACTACGGAAACGCTCGGCGAGGCGATCGTAGTAGACGGCCGCAGCCATGAAGTCGCCGGAATCCGCTAAACTGGCGGCCAGATCGCGAAGTCCATCCCGGGCGGGCTTCGACCATGGGCAGACTGTAATGGCCTTTAGATACAGACGCTGCATGTCCGGCTTCTTTGCCGCTTCCAGCAGCTTGGAGATATCGATATCCTCGCGTTGGAAGGCCTTGATGATTTTGCCCGCTTCAGTGGAGGCATAGGTGTACTCCCAGGTTGCCATGCCGTGCTTCGCACCGCGCGGGACGCAGATGAGCCGGTCCACGTCCATGTCGATTACTTCACGAAGCAGGGTGTCGCCTGATTCCTTTTCTCCGCGCTGCAGCAACTCAGTTGCCCGACGCAGTTTTTGAGCGACGATTTCGTCGGTGATCAAGGCGAAAGTCTTCTCCGGTCTCTTCTCGACAAGTATGCCGCCACCAGGCTCGTCGGCGGTGCACAGCGGTGCAAGCAGGAACAACAAGAGGATGATGATGCGTTGGGAACGCAAGAAGGACGTAGGCATGGATCGCCCTCCAAGAGCGAGGAGAGAAGGGACGAGGGTTATCTTAGAGCCATCGTTCTCGTTTGGCTTGCAGCGAAGACGATCCGCCATGTTGGACCTAACAACTGTATACGAAGTAGCATCCACACACCGAAGGCGCATCGCGAATTCTGAGAGCTGGCTGTGAAAGTCTGGCCAATCTGGTTAGTCGTGGCAGTCTCTCGAAAGGCCATGCCGGCGAACGCCAAGACACAGAAGAACTAGCCTCGATTTCCACGGTACTTCCAGCCCCTAACAAAAGCCACCCCGGAGGTCAGGAAAAGGCGATCCGTAGCGGCTTGTTGGCGAACCACGGCATGGGGGTTGGGTCGTCGCTCAGGCGCGCTTGCAACAGGAACGGGTTGTGCGCCCGTTTGTCGAGTGTAACCAGCACTTGCTGCGGCTCGATTGTCACCGTCGCGGACACGTCCAAGAGATTATGGAAGAGCTTCTTGGCCTGGGCGTGACGATAGATGCCGTCTATTTTGTCGGCCAGCAGACGATACAAGGCGCTGGCCATAAGGGTGATTTGCAGATCGAAGTCCACTTTCAGGCCAACCATGCTCGACAAGGCGTCCAGGTGGAAGAACTGCACGGCGGCACTGATGCCGTTTTCGATGAGCATACGCTGTGCGTAGCGGGTCACCAGGGCCGGGCAGCGGATGCGGTGGTTGTTGGTCAGCAACACGGTCGGCTCTTCGTGACCGAGGTCGGTGACGGTCACTTGGCGAAGGCTGCCGTGATAACCGCGCAGACTGATGCGCTCATCGAGGACCTTGGGGGTGCGGAAAGTGCGGGTCAGGGCCGGCAGGGTGATGCGTTGCCAGGCTGAGGCCGGCCGGCTGAAGATGGCGCCGAGCATCTGCCGGGTGCGTCGCCGCAAGGTAATGAAATGGATGCCGCGCTGGTTGAGGCGGTCGAGATGGCCATAAGTGGTCAGGCGCGAGTCGAACACCAGCTCGGCGGGGAGGCGGCCGGTTTGCTGTTGCCAGAAATCAACGAAGCGGATGATCTCTTCGGCTTGGTCGGCCTTGGGGATGCCGGCGTGGGCGTAGCACAAGACACCGGGCTCGGCATCGCGGGCCAGGAACGTCAGAATACCCTTCTGACTGCGACTACGACGTGAAACATAGTGTTTTTCCAGGGGTTCGGCGGTACTGTTGGCCGGGACGGAATGGAAGTCGAGGTCGAGCGAACTGCCGCGGGACAGGCCAGCGCGCTGCACTTCGCTGCACCAGCCGGCCATGAGGCGTTGGGTGGCACGGTCGTCGATACGATAGCTGTAGGCAGCCAGGTAGGAGCGTTTGGGCACGCTGTTGAGGCCGGCGAACAGGGCCAGGCCGTCATCGCTGACCAGATCCATGACATGGCTGGTGCGTTCGGTCCCGATGAGCTTCAAGGCCAGCAAGGTGCGGACGGCCTGCAGGGCCGGGATCATCGTCGAGCCGGGCAAGCGGGCCTGGCGAACGACTTCGTCCAGGCGGATGGCACGCATCAAAGGCACGAACAGGAACAGGCCGCCGAAGCGAGTACGAAAGGAGCGCGGCTGCAGGTTAAGGGCGCGTACATCCGCAACCGGGGCGGGCTCGGCCTGGACGGTGGCTGGCCGCTCGTCGTCGCCACGGCGTGGCAAGCGGGCAAAGCCTTCCTCACGGAGCAAGAGGCTGAGCGTGTTGATGCTGACGGTGTGCCCGGCCTCGGCGAGTTGGCGTTGGATGTCATAGACGGAGAAGTTGCGCTTGCGCAGGGCCACGACGCGCTCCCGGATCGGATCGCGAGCAGGGCATGAGCGCGGCCCCGACTGGGACGTGGGAAAGAACGTGGCGCGTTTGCCGGCGTCGTGACGGAACTGGTGGCACAGGACGCGAAAGGCGCCTGGGGAATAGCCGAAGTGTGTGGCAACCTCGCGGGAGGGCAGTTGCTCGACGAAGTAGGTCCGGAGTGCTTCGTACTGGCGTTGACTGGGGGTGTGGGGTTGCCGGAAGAACTGGGTGGCCTGGGAATCAGTTAGCGTCCTACTGGTAGTGATCCTCATGAAGAGATATTGCTACGCCGAGAGGCGTCAGCTGTCAAGCAGCTGCAAGGAAAGTGCGTCGCAGGGGCACAACGCCGTGCAATACTGAGCATTTTCGCCAGCGGCAGCGACATGAGCCACGCCAACGTTCGCCAGCGGTTAGACACAGTAGCTATGGCAGAAAGAACCTATCAGTCATACTATTGCCAAACGCTACTCTCCAAAAAAGCCGGAGAATTCATGCGGGATCGCCTCGAAAACGTTAGGCGCGGGATCTCTGTGGAAATCGAGGCTAGGAAAGCAACAGCAGGTCAGGAATGCTTGGGAGCAGTTGCTTCAACCTATTCCTATCACCGTCCACGAAGCGAAGAGGCAGCGCATGGAGCCGCCTGCTAATGTCCCTGCAACGGTTGTTTATGCTTGATTGAAAACGAATCCCTTTCTCGGAAACTGGCTCCCTTGCGAAATGAAGTGGTGTGACGCGTTTCAGGGTCGGGCATTGACACTCCAGAGGCCGATGGTGCAGTCGCGGCTGCCGGAGGCCAGGGTTTGGCCATCGGGCGTGATGGCGAGACAGGTGACTTCGTCCGTGTGCGCAGCAAGCTTGGCTTGAAGGTCGCCGCTGGGCATCTCCCACATGAGGATGTCGCCGGAATCTGTGCCGGCGATCAGGCCGCTACCCTTGGGATGGAATAAGACACAGCGCGCACACGAGAAACGGCTACTATCTACCTTGAGCGTCCGTTCGAGAAGTCCCGTATCGGTGTTCCAGACTTTCACGGTCTGGTCATCGCTGGCGGAGGCGAGCCGCTTACCATCTGGACTGAAGGCGACACTTCGGACCTCACGCGTGTGCCCCTCCATGATGAATCGCGGTTGGCCCGACTCCGGATCCCAGAGAATGACTCGGTGATCCTCACTTGCCGAGGCGAGACGCAGGCCATCGGGGCTATAGGCAACTGACCTGACCTTTGCCGTATGCCCCGCAAACACGGTGCCTTTGAGGCGGGTAGGAACATCCCATAGGGCGACGTCGTTTCCAAGGGCACAAGCCAAAGTATCGCTATGCGGCTTCCAGACCAGAGACCTTGCCCTATCCCCATTTGTTGAAATCGTGGCCCAGTTAGCGCCCGTTGCCGCATCCCATAGCATGATGCTATCCAGGCCGCTGACGGTGGCGAGAACTAGGCCATCGGCGCGATAGACTACCGATGACCCATCCGAAGTCCATTCTTGCCATTGACGCTCTTTACTTGCGTCCGTCAAGTCCCAGATCGTCATCGCGCCGCGCGACTGGGATGCCAACCTCGACGAATCGGGATTGAAGATGAGTGCTATTACTCCGAAGCCAACGGGGCCGAGCGGGCCGAGCGTCTTGCGATGTTCGGCGGAAATGGTGGCGAAGGCGGCCCGCCATTCCTGGCGTGGTATCGGCGGCGACGTGCGCGACTGCATGGGCGGCGAGGGTGGCACCGGCTGTTGATTTGCCGCTAGTTGTTGATTGTCGAGGTGATTGACGTATGCAAGCATGCTTAGGCCGCCCACACCGAGTACGACCAGAGGAATAATCAGAATCAGCCAGGCCATTGGCGACCACCCGGGCGGTTCATGCGCGGGACGGCGGACAACGATCTTTTGCCGGGCCGCACCATCCGACTGTCGAGTTTCGCGGATTCGCGACGTCCATTGGGATGGCAGTTGTGGCCGCGAGGGTAGCACCGATTCACTGAGGACGACGGGGACTACGTCGAGGACTTCTCGAGGTGCCGGCGGCGTGCGCGAGAAGCGATGGCCGCAGACGATGCACGCCACCGTTTCCTTGGCGAGGTTGTCGGCAAGGAGGTGCCGGGTCCGACAACTTGGACATTGAACCGCAATCGGCATGCCAGCCCCTCTTTGCACACAAGCGTCTTGGCCGCTATGCAAGGTGATGTTGCCAGCTCTCCTTACTATATATGCGCGAAGATGACACGGTCCGATTGACCCCGAAGCGTACTGATCTTGTGGGAAGTCGCCACAGGCAGGGAGCGAGCCCAGCTCATGGACATGGTCGTGCAAAGGTTTACCTTCCCCCGGACAAACGAGCGTGACGGCATCTTGTCGTAGGCGTCGATTGCCTTTGCGTCGGCGGCCTTCATGGGCACGCGGACCGGGCCCTCTATGTCGTGGTCCGGTTTGAGGAGGTTCATGGGGTTGGCCTCGGCTTCGGATATTGTTTCCCAAGTGTAGTCAAAGGCGGAAGTGGCGGGATATAGTGACCTGGGTGGACGGTTTTCGAGCACAAGCGCGCTTAACCAAGTTCGCAGCAACCGGGGAGAGCCTGGGATTCGAGGTTGTGAATGAGTGGCTCGGCTGCTGGGCGTGGGGTGGAGTTCGACCGAGGCTTCTCGATTGTCGATCCAAATGGCTATAGACTGGTGTTTTGGCAGCCGGTGAACGAATGTGGGTAACTCCGATTCGTGACGGGGGCCACATTCCGGTTTTCGTAAGTCACCTGCTCTCGGCGTCCGCCGCGAGAGAGCTACTCCGTTCGGCGAGGGAGGCCATCAGCATTGGCCAACATGGAAGCACATTTTTGGGACTTGTGTGACCGGGCCACACGATACAACGACGCCCATTTCCAGAAAGCGTACCGCGAGAACGCTTCGGACGATGAAGTGATTGCGGAGGCCGAGGCTTTCGAGCAGTCGATGGTTGAGATTATCAAGTTCGTGGAGGCGAATCCCGAACACCGCGAGACGTTCGTTCGCTGCTTCTGCGACCTCGTTCTATGGAAGCGGTCGGTTCCGTTCGACCTGGTCGCGTTCTGCATGCGGCGGCTCCGGTTTCCGGAGATCCCGGAGCTGATCCACCGTGATGCGGAGGCACACAAAGGCACAGCCTACTATGCCGATCACATGAACCACTGGAGTTCGATTAACCACGCGTATTTAGACTTCGTATGGGAGGACGCCGATTGTTGGGCTTACTACAGAACACGGGAACTCAACCCCGAGATGGTGCCGGCGCTCACCCAACAGTTGACGTCGCCGGACTTCCAGGAGCAGTTCAACGCCGTGAGGGCACTGCGATCAATCGGCTCGCAGGCTCGGAGTGCACTGCCAGCATTGAACGCCTTGCTGGTCACCGCTAGCGAAGCGGGCAGCACGAACCTAGTGAACGCCATAGGACAAGCGGTCGAGAGTATCCAGCAAACTGAGGCAGGGCCAGCCAAACGATGCGCCGCACCAGATCGGCCATGTGGCTAACGCATCTATTCCACATTTGGGAGGCTGCAGCAAGCGCGGACGCGGATGCGGCGTAAGTAAGCGCGAGACCACCGCAGCAGAAACAACAACGGACTCCCTTCACATAAACTGGGTGCGTGTCCCACAGTTCGCTCGCCCATTTGGCTGCACCTCAAACGACGCTCCATCGCTAACTCAAGCTTACCCTGGCCGAGGTCTGGTGTGGTAAGATACGACCGGCTCTTGTAAGCCGGTCTTGTGTTAAGGTGAGGCTGCCAAAGCCTATCGAGTGCGGCGTTACACTCGACCAGCTAGGGGCGGCCGTTCTTCGGGTTTCCCGGGCCGACTCGCATCCAAGCAAGCGGCATTCGATGAGTATAGCGGAGGTCCACAATGAAGAGCCTTTTCATCGGATTCTTTGCCGTCGGCATCTTGCTCACGGCGAACGCGATGATTGCCACCGCCAATAATGTCAAGGACGAAGCGACGAAGAAAGACCGCGAGCAAATCGAAGGCACATGGAAGGTCGTTACCCTCGTGGACAACGGCAAGAAGGCAAACGAGGAAGACATAAAGAAGTTCACGGTCGTCAATGGCGCTGATGGCACCTGGAGCCTCCTTTCCGAAGGCAAGGAAATCAGCAAAGGCACCTGCACTATTGACCCCACGAAGAAGTCTAAAACAATCGACATTACGCCAACCGACGGGATGGGGAAGGACGAAAAGTATCTTGGAATCTACGAACTGTGCAAGAACACTCAAATGTTGTGTTTCGCCAAGCCTGGAAAAGAACGGCCCACCAAGTTCGCTTCAACGCCCGGCAGTGAATATTTCTTTGTCACGTTCCAGCGCGAAGTTTTTACGGTCTTGATTGATGATGTGACCAAATACCTGAAGCAGAAGGACGTTCCGATACGCAAAGGCCCGCTCAGGTTCAGTTTTGATGGCAAGATCAAGGAAAGGGACGGCAAGAGGGTGATCGAGGCCCGGCTTGCTGGCGGTCTGAACGGGTTCGACCTGGGATACACGCTTACGGGGGCGCTGAAGTCAGACAAGCCGCCAGCAAAGGAACTCACCGCCAGTGATCTCGCTGACATCGCCATCACGTATTCGGACGACTTGCTGGAAGCAAAATCTTTGACCGAGAAGGATGTAAACAGCCTGGTCGAACAACTGAAAGACTCAACCAACAAGGTGGAAATTCTTGCGGTTATCATCCCAGGCGGTGAATGGTTGGAGTTTTCGCCCCCGATGAAGAAACTCATCATTCTAGGCGAGAAGGCCCGGAAACCCCTTCAGGAGTGTCTTGGCGACAAGGAGATTCAGAACGAGGTTGCATTGATCCTGGGGGCTATCGGCGACAAGACGACCGTTCCAGCACTCATCGACGTTTATCCCGAGGACGACATCAGTAAGGCTGAGTTCAACAGCTCCGACTACATGAAGGGTGTTTGTATGACATTCGCGCTAACGTACTTGACCGGCCAGCCGATTGGCCGGAGCCGTTACGGAGCAGACCGGGAACCGGGGAACAAGAAGCTTTGGAAGGACTGGTGGGCCAAGGAGGGTAAGAACTTCAAGGTGCCTGCGACGAAGCCGAATGACAGCTGGGTTCCTGAGTACCCGGTCCTGACCGACGAATGGGCTGCTCGTTGCCGGAGGGAATTCGCAGCGGGGAAGAAATATTGAATTCGCACCCGGCTCCTTCGGCCCGTTCGTCACACTTTGTCCTCGTGCAGGTTTCCTTTTCATAACCCGGCGCGGCGCGGTAGCGTCGTCTGCCTCGAGTTGCGGGTGTATGATATCTTCGTGCGCAAACACGCTGTCACTGTTCCCGGTCAAGACAAGTTTGGCGTCCGGGGAAACGGCGCGAATCCACTCCTTTTCGGGCAGCGCGGCTTGCCGCTTCAACTCGCCCGCGGCCGTGTCCCAGCCCCGCAGGACACTATCGCCACGTGGCCGCCACGGCTCGCCGCAACTGGTCCACAGAGATTTGCCGTCCGCAGAGAATGTGCATGTCCGGACCTCAAGCGGATGCCCAGCAAGGTCAGGGCGCTCTTTACCACTCTCGGTATCCCACAGCCGAACGACTTCCCCGCTTGCTGCAGCAATATTCTTTGCGTCGGGCGACATGGCTACGATGACGCCATCTGTGAAGAAGCTGTTGCGACCCGAAACCAAACAGCGCTGCTGCTTCCCCGACACTGCATCCCACAGCACCACGGCTCCGCCGTGTCCGGCCGTCACCAGCTGCTTACCGTCTGGGGATAGGCTCGCTGACATAACCAACTTTTCGTCGGCCTTGAAATGGCGCACCTCCTTGCCATCGCCGGCTTGCCAAAACCGCACGTTCCCGTCATTGTGCCCAGTGACAACGCTCTTGCCGTCTGAGGCGGTCGCAAGGCAATTGAAGC
>Ga0207150_1168_pt1 | contig 11880 bp, 12 predicted proteins | sample Alteio_BWMinHeat_32_FD_153526 | JGI IMG/M metagenome (GOLD analysis project Ga0207150, IMG submission 153526) | Enriched cells from forest soil in Barre Woods Harvard Forest LTER site, Petersham, Massachusetts, United States -... | ecosystem: Environmental > Terrestrial > Soil > Temperate forest >...
CGATTCGAGCATCCAAGTGACGGACGCGGGACTGAAGCAGCTAGCCGCGCTGAAAAACTGGCAGTCGCTGAACCTTGATCGCACCGAGGTGACGGACGCGAGTCTGAAGGAGTTGGCCAGGCTGAAAAGCTTGCAGTCGCTGGATGTTTCGAGCACCCAGGTGACGGACGCTGGGCTGAAGGAATTGGCCGTGTTAAATAGCTTGCAGTCGCTGAACCTTACGGGCACCAACGTGACGGACAGGGGCCTGAAGGAACTGACCGGGCTAAAAAGCTTGAGGTCACTGAACCTTTATTTCACCAAGGTGTCCGATGCGGCGGTGAAGGAGCTGCAAAAGGCCCTGCCGGACTGCAAGATTTGGCAGTCGCGCTGAGCGACTTGGTGCCGTTCGTCAGAACCCGCTCCCATACGTGTTATACGTCCCCGAATACGCCTTCAGCGCCCCGATGACCTTCTCCAGTACCAGTACATCCTGCACGCAATGCCTCCACGATGTAGCGCATGGCTCGTCGGCTGCCGTCCAGGGCGGCGGCGAGCCACTGCTGCGGTTCCACGATTGTCTTGCTGTTGACTCCAAGGTGCTGCGCCACTTGGGCCAAAGAAAGATCAAACACGCAACAGGTAACTTGGTTCATGATGTTTTACGGGCTCCAGCGCTCGGATCAATTCTGCCAGTACGTTGCCTTCACGGAGAAAAGCTCGGCGGCGACCATCGGTCCGGACCGATCCCTTTTTCTTCGCACGCTTCCCTTGAGCCGTCGTGCGCGGTACTGTAAAGGGAGGCTGAGGGTGGTGATGTTCCAACGACCGAATGCGGTGGGCTTGCTGCTTTGTGAACAGACGTTGTTGAAGCGAACACGAACAACGTTACGCTGGTGAATCATTTCACGCGCCGGCGAGTGGCGTCGTTCCCGTCGGCGCCGCAGCAGTTCGGTGTCTACGCGTTTCTCACCGACGGACAGGGCACCGGCACATTTGCCTTGCGAATCACACGGTTGGATACTCTTGAGGACGTCTATCTTCGCACTTGGTCAATGACCATTGGTAACCCCACTCACTCAGTTGCAGGTAAGATTGCGCGTGCGCTCGTGCACCTTTCCGGCGCCAGGGGTTTATCAAGTGAGCCTCGAAGCAGACCAGGAACTTATCACCCAATGTACTTTGGGGGTGTTGGGAATGGAGGACTGAGATGAAGGACGATTTTGGCGAGCCTGAAGTCCAGGTGAGTGATAGCCTGAATTGCGAACTCGCAGACGTGGCCAATGGCGTCGAGGACAATACCGTGCGCCCCACGACGCAGGGGATCCGGGACTTTCTGAGCAAGAAGCCCTGGTTGTTGGGAACGCCCACGCCACCGCAATCAGAGGCGCTACGTTGCGATGGCAAGGCCGAATGCGACGGCCTATAAAAAGGGCTTGAAGTGGTGAGTGGTTAGTGGTGAGTGGTCGGAATCCACAACTCACAACTCACTCTTCCTCACGGTGTTTGGTCTTGGCCTTCGTCGGCATTTCGAGGCGATCGACAATTCGCCGCGCGGCGTGTCGCTGCTTTTGGTCTCGGATGTATGCGTTGACCCAATTAAGTTGCCGGCTGCCGAAGCTCAGCACTCCGTATCCCGTCTGCCACTCCAATACTTTACTTCCCGCGCCGAGTTTTTGATTAATCTCGTGTGAGGAGGCCCCCTTGAGTTGCCCCACCAGCTCGCTGATCAACACCGTTGGTGCAATCGAGATGGCCAGGTGCAAATGGGTTTCGGTTCCGCCAATCTCGTGGATGTAGACACCGGGTGTGTTGATGCACTTGCCGCGAACGTGCTGATGGACAATGGCCTCGACCTTGGGAACGAGCAGCGGTGCGCTCTCTTTGACGTGCCAGGTAATGTGCAGATTGATCTCGGCGTAGTAGTTGCGTGACATGTGTCCTCCAGAGAGAGAAAAGCTGAAGCGGAACAGCGAGAAGCCCCGTAAACGGGGCTTCGGATGAATGTCGGCCCACGATCACCCGCCGTCAACGGCGGGCCTAAACCGCTGCGCGGAAAGCCCCGTGAACGGGGCAATCGGTTCGCCGATAACGAAAGATGCTCATCGGGCTCTGCGAATGTCTGCAAAGCGGCCGACGCTGGATTCAGGAGGGGAGCTTAAGACGGGATTGGAGGTGAAGGGTTCGGGAAAAATGGCGGGACGGGTCTCCGGCAAAAGCGGCCTAGCCATATATGGCACTTGGCGGCGGTGTGGGTTTTCTTCGGTAATTCTCGCACGAAGTCCTCCGCCAAGGGGTTCGGCTGACTTGGCGGTGGCGGTGGGTCCTTGATCTGCTTTAAGGTCGGCCGTCAACCAGCGCATCTGCTTCTCGAATCCACCCGGTATCTCCGCCGGCTAGCTGAATGCGCAGCCACACGTTACCGCGGATATCGCTTTTTTCTGCCAGTAGCTCGGCCTCGGTACCGCCTCGAAGTGCTGGGAAGCCATCACGAGGCGGATAGGCGTCGCCATCGCCGGTGCGCAAGTCCACGCCGTCGTGCCGAACCACCACTAACGGCTTGTCCAGTTCGCGCTGGTGGAAGTAGTGTTCAACGGGCACACTCACGAGCAAAAAAAGGCCCGCGATGATTGCTAATCCACCGGTAACGATGTGAATGCCGTGTTGGGTCATGCGATAGCGCGTCAATGTGATCCAGAAGGCAGCCAGCAGTCCCGCTCCCAACAGCAAGCGAAGGCGCGGTGTCCAGCGTGGCAACCAAGGCGGCCAGTCGTCTGCCGGGGGTCGCGCTGCCAAGGCCCGCGAAAAGTCGATCTGCGATCTCGCATAGTCCAAGCTTTCCCGCGAACCCCGGTCATCGGGATCCAGCGCCCGCCCGCGGCGATACGCAAAGATCGCCTCAGGTAGTTTCCCGCCAAGGTAGTAGGCGTTTCCCAGGTTGCGGTAAAGGTCGGTATTGCGGCAACCGCGCTCGTGCAATTGCTCGTAGCATTCCGCCGCCTTTATGTAGGCCGCTCGCGTTTCCGTCGGGTCGTTCGCATGCTCTTTTGCTTCGGCGATCGCCGCCAGAGCCCGCACGAGAAGTTCCTGTTCCGACGGCACCTCCTGGAAAGCGGCCGGTAACAAAGCTAACAACAGAATGGGCATCATGCCATTGCCCCCTTTTCGAGCGACAGAACCAAATCCTCGGCAAGACCAATCAGGTGCTCGCGGCCGATGCCGGCATCCGCGGCAAAGCGGGCGCTATCGCAGACATCAAAAAACTCCGTCGCCTGTTGCACGCACTCTTTGGTGCAGCCCATTTTCTCCAGATGGTCGGCGGTCTCTCGCGGTGTCGGTTCGGTGATCGAAAGATCGAGCCGTTCCTTGAGGTAGTTGGCAATGATCGAAGCGGCAAGGTTGGCCCGGATATCCGAGCGGGCCGCACGCGCCAAATCGAGGCCGCGCAATGCGGCCCGTGCGGCGCGGCTCCGCCGCCGTCGTAAGCGTAGCACCTCGTCCGGGTAAAGCTGCCGCCACAACCGATACGCCATTAAGCAGGCCGCGGGCGGACCCAGCAGAAGCAGCACGGTAACCGCGGTGGGCGGCAGTGCCCAGCGGTCGTCCCGCGCCAACAGGCGTACTCCATTCGCGAATCGAGACACCGGTGTTGTGCCCACAGCCGACGTGCCCGGCTTATTCCCCTCCTCCGTGGCTACAGTCTCACGCGGCAGCACCGTGATGTCGATGCTTGGCAGTGCCACGGTTTGGTATTGCAGCGGCGAATAATAGGTGAAAAGCAGCGCCGGCAGACGACTGACTTTGTCCGACAATGGAGTTAGCTGGCAGGTAAACTTCCAGGAGCGTCCAGTGCCCTCCGTCGTCATCTCGCCAGCGCGAAACAGGGATGTGAACTCATCGCCTAATATGGGAGCTTTTGGCGCGCGCTGCGGCAGTTCACCGCGGACGCTTTGGTATTCAACCCGTATGGTCAGTGTCAATGAAGAATCAAGCCGCAAAGTGGTCGGTTGCGCCTCCCAGCTGGCGTCGAACTTCATTCCGATCGGACGGCCGAAGGTGCGGAAGCTCGCGGGCTGATTGATGGGTGGCGGAACCAATTCTCCAGGTCCGTCCGCGAAGACCGCAGATTCCGTCGGCAAAAGGAGCATCACGATGACTGGGATTCCGCAGCCGAGTCGCCTTGGCATCCTCATCGGTCCAGCACCCCCTTGGGTGGAGGACCGACAGCTTCCGCCTGACGCCGCTGTTCCAGCACCCGTTCCGCCGCCGCACGCAAATGCGCTGCCGCAACATCCGGCGACAGCGGGACGAGTTCGGCGCGGTCGGGCACGGGAGGCAGCCGGCCGATACCGCCGGTCTGCTCATCCGTGGGAATGGGCTCCTGTCCCGGGGTCGCTTCGGCCGGCGTGCTGCCCTTTCGGGGATCGAGTTTGTTGCCGGGTCCGCGCGAATCGCCTGAGCCCGGAGGCTCATCGGGGTTCTTGTCGTTTGGATTTTGCTGATCCGGGTTGCCCTGCGGCGGATCATTTGGACCGTTCTCTCGTTCCGTCGCCTCCGCTCGCTGATAAAGCAACTTCGCCACTTCTACGTTATTGTCAATATCCTCGCGCAGCCCCGGTGTTGCATCAATCGTCTCCGCGAACTCGTGAAGACAGACACGATAGTTCTTGAGCGCTTCGCGCAACGCCGCCGTCCCCGAATTCTGCTGTACGAGGGAATTCGCCAAACCGTAAAGTGCATTAAGGCGCCGCTCCCCCTCGGCATCGGATAGCGCTTGGCGAAAATGCGACTCGGCGGCAGCGTAGTGACCAAGCCGATATTGCACCACCGCGCGATTGTAGGCTGCGATGCCTGGATCATTCGACTGGTCCTGTGCGCGCGCATAGAGTTTGTCCGCCTCCTCGTATTCCTGCCGCCGGAACGCCGCATTGCCCTGCTGGATTAGATCCATCACTTGGCTCGCGGACGCCGCGGCCACAAGCAGAACTGCCCCGGCTGCGGCAAAGCGGCCAAAGCGTGATGACGGAGATGCCGCTTCAAACGTGGGCCGTAAACTACGAAAAACCACTGGCAGCCGCTTCATCCAGGGGATGTTGCCCAAGCGCAGGCCGAGTAACAAGCTGAGCGCGAGCAAGAACAGCGCGGGCCCAAAAAACCAGGCGTAACGCTGTTTGAAAACCGGCACGCCACTATCGCTACGCTCGCGCAAATCGCGCGCCATGAGATCGCTGAACACTTCGCCCAGGGCTGCTGTCTTCCCGGGATGAATCGCCACGTAAACACCCCCGGTTGTCCGCGCCATCTCGCGAAGGGGGCCCTCGTGCAATCGGGTGACATTGAGCGTACCATAGTCAAACGGCACCGAGGCATCGTGATCCGGATCGCCCAACCCGATGGTGTGAATTGGAATGCGCGCCTCATTGGCTGCGTGCACACCCAGGGCGCGCTCGCTTGCTGAATCGGTCGCGGGATCGTCGCCGTCCGAAAAGAGCACGATGTCCTGGCTGCCCGTCGCCTGTTCATCGAAAAGCCGAACCGCCTCTACCAGGCCCTGGCCGATCCGCGTGCCCGAATCGCCTTCTTGTGCGGGAAGCAGGTCGGCCGGCGGCTTGTCCGGATCAATGCGGCCAAGTACCTCGCGGAAGTGCGCCATGTCATGCGTCAAGGGACACAGCACCTTCGCTTTCGCAGCATAGACCACCAGACCCAAACGGTAGCCACCCTTTTTTTCGAAGCAATTCTGCAGCAAATCGGCAACAGCATCCCGGGCACGCCCCAAGCGGCTCGGCTGAACATCCCGGGCAAACATACTGCGGCTCAGATCTAGCACGATGATTACGTCGCGGCCGCTCGTGCCCGTCTGGCCCCATTCCCTTCCCCATTCCGGCCCCGCGATACCAAAAACCAGCAAAGTAAACAACAAACCGCGAGCCGCTCCGCGCAGGACACGCATGCCCACGCGAAGACTGAACCAGCGATCTCGCGCCGGCACCACGCCCATCTGCACCAGGGCCCGCCGCCGTCGCCTTTGGGCCAAAGCGCGCACGACCCCAAGCACCGGCATCACTGCCAGCAAGACCAGCCACCACGGATGCGACAACCACGAAGGTATCAACATAACCGTTTAGCGACGTTTCGCAGAAACGTCATAAAAAACTACGGCACTCTCCGCCACCAAGTTTGCTCCAAGAACGACACGACTCCTAAGCAAGCAAAACAGCACAGCCCGAACCAGGCGCAGTACTCATGATAACGCCGATATTGATAGGTCTCGATGTGCGTCCGCTCAAGTTCATCGATTCTTTCGTACACCTGCAGCAAGCTATCGGTATCGGCCGCCTGGAAGTAGCTGCCTTTAGCGATGTTCGCGATCTCTTGCAGCGTTCGAATGCCATTCTCGCGGATGTTGGCCGCCTCCTCCGGTTTGCCGCCTTCCCGCAGCGACTGCACCGGCCCCGCGCCATCGATGGTGTAGATCGTAATCCCAAGGCTGCCGGCAATTTGGGCTGCCTGTCGCGGCGTAAAGTGCGATGCGGTATCTTCGATCGGCACGTTGTGCTCGCCGTCGCTCAGAAGGATGAGTACTTTCTTCTTCACATTCGTTTCTTGGAGGCGATCCAGCGCCCTCACCAGCGCATCGCTGATATTGGTGTGCGATTCATCCGGCTGGGTCCGCGGTTTTTCGCGGTTCAACATCTCCATTAGCACGGAATGACTCAACGTCGGTGGACAAATACTGTCGCTCTTCGTGCCGAAAATCACGAGGCCGATCAGGTCATTGGGCCGACCGTCGAGGTGACCTCCATCCGGCAGATCGCCGCCCTGGACGAAAAGATTGAATACATACTTCACCGCATCAAACCGGCTGATCGGCTCGCCATCGCGGATGAAATCATTTTCATCCATGCTGCCGCTGACATCGACGACCATCTCGATGGCAATGCCCTCGGTCGGCACCCGCGATTTTAAATCCGGCGCTCGCGGTCCCGCCAAAGCGAAAATGACCGCAACAATCGCGAGGGCGCGTAGCAATAGCCCACCCCAGTATGCGGTCCGGCTGCGTCCCGCCGGCAAGATCCGAAGAAGCGAAAAGTCGGGAAAGCGAATAGACCGCCGCCGCCGCCACACCCAGCACAAAATGAGTGGCGGCACCAACAGCAAAAGCCAGAGAAACTGGGGATTGGCAAATTCAATCATCGCGATGGTGACAGCGTTGGTGGGCAGGGAAGATTGGCAAAGCATGTGCCGGGGCTGTGGTTACGTTGAGTCCGTTGCCTTCTCTCCCTTCCGTACCTCGGGGATGGCAACGAATTGTCCATGCGCGACGATTTTTTCGCCAGGCGTCCGATGGTCGGTATCATCTTTCCTCGGGCGCCGAAATCCCAAGGTCCTTGCAAATCTTTAGCACCAGGTTGGACTTGATCTCTGTATGACGCGGCATGGCGCTCTTGCGTGTGCCATCGCCGTTCATGAAGACCGTGTGGCGTCTGCCTTCGCGCTGTATCTTGCAGCCAAAAGAATTGAGGTGCTTGACCAACTTTGACCGCTTCATGTGGGCACCGGCCGATGGACTAGCACTTCAATTCGCACTTTCTCGATTCTCTTCGCAGTTGAGTCCTTGGCCTTGGTGTCCGGCTTCGGCAATCTTTGGCCTTGTTCCAGATAGGACTGGACCATGGTTTGGAGCGCATCTTTTACCATCAGACGCGCTTCGCGCAGCGTTCTTCCTTGGGTATTGACACCGGGAAAATCAAGGACGCTCACAACATACCAGCCATCGTCCTCTGGTGCCTGATAGTAGGCCGCGTGGTATTCCAACATCATTCCTCCTCTTCATCCGTCACCTTCGCCTTGCTGACAATTTGCTGCTGCACGTTGCCGGGCACCACGTCGTAGTGGCTGAATTCCATCGTGTAGAATCCCTGACCCTGGGTGATGCTATCCAGTGACGCTTTGTAGCGCGTCACTTCAGCCAGCGGTGCCTTGGCCTTGATGACCGTGAGATCGCCTGGAAGGCTATCTTGGTTTTCAATGCGGCCGCGCTTCGTGTTCATGTCGCTGAGAATTGTCCCCGTGTACTTCGAGGGAATGGTAACTTCCAGTTCGACGATTGGCTCCAGCAGCACGGGCCGGCCGGCGAGAAAGGCTTTCTTGAAGGCCATGCGCCCGGCAGTCTTGAAGGCCTGCTCGGAGCTGTCCACCGCGTGGTCCTTGCCGAAGTGCACTTCGACCGCGACATCTTGCATGCGATAGCCGGCTAGAGCGCCGCGATCCAGGAGTTCTCTACAACCTTTTTCGACCGCAGGAATGAACTGGTTCGGAATCGAGCCGCCAACGATATGGTCGAGGAAGGCGAAATTGTAGTGTGGGTCGTAATGCACCGTACGAAGCTTCTCGAAGTGCTGCTTGTTGGCAAACTTCTCGACAAGTTGCTCTTCGGTCCTGATCTCCCGGTCGAGGGGATAAACGCGCAAGTGCACTTCGCCGAATTGGCCGCGGCCGCCGGATTGCTTCTTGTGCCGGTAATCCGCCTCGCCCTTGGCCTGAATCGTTTCGCGGTAGGGAATCTTCGGCTCGTGGGTGACCACTTCCAGGTCGAAACGACGTTTCAAACGGTGCTGAACCACGTCGAGATGGAGCTGACTCATGCCCGTGATGACCATTTCATGGGTCTGAGAATCGCGCGTGATCTGGAAGGTGTGGTCCTCGTCGGCGATTTTCTGCAAGCTGCCCGAGATCTTTTGCTCGTCGCCGCGCGCCTTCGGTTCGACGGCGAGGCCGAACATCGGCGTCGGGAAGCTCAATTGCGGCAGCTTGAGGTTGCCGACGCTGTCGCCGATCTTCAGGTCATCGACCTTGGACACCGCGATGATGTCGCCGGCGACCGCGTCCGGCACATTCTTGGTTGTCTTGCCTTGCACTTCTAGAAGTCCGCCGGTTCGAGATGCCTTGTTCGAACGCGCGTTGTGCAAGGGCTGCTCCGCCGTGACCTTGCCGGAATAGACCCGAATGAAGCTCAAATTGCCGACGAACTTATCGCTGATGGCCTTGAATACCTGGCCGCTGAATTCGGCGGTCTCCGATGGCTCGAGGGCAACTTCCTGGGCCTTGTCGCCGCTGCCTTTGACGGCCGTGCGTTTTTTGCCCTGCACTGGGGAAAGCGCAAAAGCCGCCAGCGCATCCAGCAATTCCGCCACGCCAATGTCCTTCTTGGCCGACGTGCAGAATATCGGGATGACCGTACCGGTAGCCAAGGCCTTGGGCAGCACCGCCGCGATCTCGTCCGCGGAGACCGTGCCTTCCATCAAGTACTTTTCCATCACGGATTCGTCAGCTTCGATGATGGCATCGACCAGCTTGGATCGCGCCGCCGCCAAATCCACGAGGCAACCGGCTGGAGGAGATGCCGGCGGATTCAGCACCGATACCACACCCGAAAAGTTAGCGCCCTGCCCGATCGGGGCATTGAATAGCACACAACCGTTGCCGAACGTCGCGTGTAGATGGTCAAGCAGCTCCGGGAAGTGGATGTTGTCGGCGTCGAGCTTGTTGATGATGAGCATGCGCGACAGGCCGCGCTTACCCGCTTCGTTAAACAGCCGTCGCGTATTCACCTCGATGCCATTGGGTGCCGACACGACGACAACCGCCGTCTCAACCGCACTCAAGGCGGCTAAGGCATTGCCAACGAAGTCCGGATAGCCCGGCGTATCGAGGAGATTGATCCGCTTGTCCTTGTACTCCAGGTGAAGGACGGCCGTGTCGATGGAAAACTTGCGCTTCTTCTCTTCTTCATCATAGTCAGCGACGCTGGTGCCATCGTCCACGCTGCCACGGCGATCCACCGCCTTGGCCTTGAACAAGAGCGTATCGGCAAGCGTGGTCTTACCGCAAGCGGCGTGACCGACCAGAGCTACGTTGCGAATATCGTCAACATGGAACTTAGACATCAAGGATCTCCTTCAGGTCGATACGCCCTTCGTAGAGGGCGCGACCGACGATGCAGCCGGCCAGACCCAGCTCTTTCAAGCGGCGCACATCCGCCGCCGAGCTGATGCCGCCGGAGGCAATGACCGGCATAGACACCTGCCGACTCATCGCCTGCATCCCTTCGAAATTCGGGCCTTCGAGCATGCCATCGCGGGTAATATCGGTATACACCAAAGCGGCCAAGGGCCAAGCAGTGCAGCGTTTCGCCAGTTCGATGGCCGACGTGTTCGAAACGTTTAACCAGCCTTCGGTCGCGACCTTGCCGTCTTTGGCGTCGATGCCGACGACGATCTTGCCGGCAAACATCCCTGCCAGGCTTTGAAGCCATTCGGGGTCTTGCAATGCGCGGCTGCCGATGACCACGCGCTCAACGCCCCAACCAAGCACTTCGTGGACATCGGCCTCGGTTCGCAGGCCGCCCCCCACCTGACATGGCACGCCCGACTCGTCGATGATGCGCCGGATGGCGTCGCCGTTGACCGGCCGGCCGCCGCGCGCACCATCCAGATCGACGACATGCAGCCACGTCGCACCCTGTTCGACCCAGCGCCGGGCGATCTTAGCAGGGTCTGCACCAAAAACGGTCTCCTGTGCATAATCCCCCTGCCTCAATCGGACACATTGCCCGCCGCGAATATCGATGGCCGGGAGAATCTGCACGAGGACCCCATTCCGATAGGGGCAAAAAGTCAAGTTTATCGAGAAAAGACAGGTTCGGGAAGTGTCGGAACTGGCCCTGCAAAGTAGGATGTCTATCTGTTAACGACGCCGATGTGAAAGGACCAGAATGGAGTTTTGGCAAATTGTCGTCCTCGCGATTATTCAAGGGGCCGCGGAACTCTTGCCCGTATCGAGCTCGGCCCATGTGATATTCGTCGCGAAACTCATGGACCCTAACTGGAAGGCGACCACTCCCGAGTCCATATTCCTGCTAATCATGCTGCACACGGGGACCATGTTCGCGGCGATCATGTATTTCTGGTCAAGCTGGAAGACCATCTTGTTCGCACCCAAACAGCCACGAACCGGCGGCTGGCATTTCATTGGGATGATCGTGATCGCGACTGGAGTGACCGGCTTTATCGCATTGGGGCTCCAGAAGTTACTCAAGGCATTTGCTCATGTGGAAGTCGAGGAACTCTTCGACAACTTGCCGCTGATTGCTGCGGCACTCGGCGCTGCCGGCATCCTCATCCTCATCGCGAGCCGATACGATCGTGTTGAGCATGGCGGTACGCTCAGCTGGGGGGCGGCCCTTGTAATAGGTTTAGTTCAGGGGTTTTGTTTGCCGTTTCGGGGTTTTTCCCGGTCCGGTGCGACCATTTCGATGGGTTTGTTGCGCGGCGTTCAGCGGAGGCTCGCCGAGAATTTCAGTTTCGCCCTCGCCGTCGTCCTAACACCACCGCTTATTGTCCGCCAAGTCGTTAAGCTTTCCCAAAGCGCTGAGCTAAAGGGTGCAGACCTGTCTGAGCTGATGTTGCCCGGCTTGGTAGGAATGGTTCTGTCATTTCTGGCCGGCCTTCTGGCGTTGCGCCTCCTTTCCGCGGTCCTGGAACTCGGTCGCTGGGCCTTCTTCGGCATCTACTGTCTGGCGTTCGCCGCGGTGATTTTTGTCGTGGCAATGAGAAATGGCTGGTAAGCCGTGGACCACACTTGCTTGGAGCACGCCGCCCGGCGCCCGCAATCCGGAGAGGTTTTCAATCGTGGCTACGGCATCCTTAGCGCCTACAGCATCGCCTGGTTTCTTGACGCGCAATCAAATTTCATGGCTGGCGCTACAAGCGGCCGCTTTGCTGAGCCTGGTGGCCTGTCAGTTCTTGCTCCGACCGGACTCCATGAAACTGTTTTGCGCCGACTCGGTGGGACAGAAACTGATCATTTCGGCCGGCGTGTTTCTGACTCTCAATTATG
>Ga0207150_1169_pt1 | contig 11864 bp, 12 predicted proteins | sample Alteio_BWMinHeat_32_FD_153526 | JGI IMG/M metagenome (GOLD analysis project Ga0207150, IMG submission 153526) | Enriched cells from forest soil in Barre Woods Harvard Forest LTER site, Petersham, Massachusetts, United States -... | ecosystem: Environmental > Terrestrial > Soil > Temperate forest >...
GTCTTCATACGAAGACCGAATATCCCGGCACCGGCATAGGTTTGTCGATCTGCAAGAAAATCGTCGAGAGGCACGGCGGACGTATTTGGGTCGAGCCGTCACCTGGAGGAGGGTCCACTTTTTTGTTCACGATTGCTGTTGCACCAGTCCAGAAGGTAGAGGAGAGAGAACAAAATGAACTTCGAATCCCCGTCACCGCCGATTGACATCTTGCTCGTCGAAGACAATGCGGGCGATGTCCGGCTAACGCAGGAAGTGCTTAAGGACAGCAAAGTTCGCAATAATCTGATCGTCGCCAGCAACGGAGAGGAAGCCTTGGCTTGCCTGCGCAAACAGGGCAAGTTTGCAGGTACGACACGCCCGGATTTGATCCTGCTCGATCTCAATCTTCCAATAAAGGACGGGCGTCAGGTTCTAGCGGAGATCAAGGACGACGCCGACCTCAAGCGCATTCCCGTTGTGATCCTTACGACCTCCAAAGCCGAGGAAGATATCCTTAAGACTTACAACCTGCACGCCAATTGCTATGTGACAAAACCGGTCGACCTGGAGCAATTCGTCAAGGTCGTAAAGTCTTTAGAGGATTTTTGGCTGGCCATCGTTAAATTCCCAAACCATAAACAATGAGCGAGCAAAGGTTCACAGTTCTGCTGATTGAAGACAATCCCGGGGACGCCCGGCTGATCCAAGAATTGCTCGCCAATGGAACCGGCGATCGGTTCGATGTGGAGACCGCCGACAGGCTCGTAACTGCGCTTGTTCGCTTGCGTACCGGGGGCATTGATGCTTTGCTTCTGGACCTTTCGCTTCCAGACAGTCAAGGATGGGACACATTCGACAAGGTAAAAGCGCAAGCCCCTTCCGTTCCGATTGTGGTACTGACGGGATTGCGCGATGAGGCTCTGGCCCTGAGAATGGTGCAGGGAGGCGCGCAAGACTTTGTCGCGAAGATTGAATTGAGTGGGGGAGTTCTCCCGCGCGCGATTCGCTACGCGATCGAGCGGGAAAAATCAGAACAACAAATCCGCAGGTTCAACGAGGAACTCGAACAACGAGTCAGGGCCCGGACGGCGGAACTGGAAGCCGCTAATCAGGAGCTGGAAGCATTCAGTTCTTCAGTCTCACACGATCTGCGCGGGCCGCTTCATTTGATTGACGGTTTTTCCACCATCCTAGAGGAAACGCACGGGTCTTTGTTGAACGCTGAGGGGAGGAAGTGCCTGGAACGCATCCATAAGGGTGTTTTGGAGATGGCCAGCATAATAGAGAGCTTGCTGAATCTATCTCGGCTTGGCCGGCGGCAGTTGAAGATGCAACCAACATCTCTAAATGAAGTCGTCGCGCTGGTCTTGGCGGATCTCAAGGCAGAAATCCACGACAGGCAAATTGTCTGGAAAGTCGGGGACTTGCCACTTGTGGAATGCGATCAGGGATTGATCAAGCAGGTGCTCATCAATTTGATCGGCAATTCCGTCAAATACACTCGCCCGCGGGATGTGGCAGTGATCGAGCTCGGCCAAACTATAGTCGATGGGGAGCAAGTCATCTTCGTGCGGGACAATGGCGCCGGATTTGACATGAAATATGGTGACAAGCTGTTCGGTGCGTTTCAGCGTCTCCACCGTCATGAGGATTTTGAGGGAACGGGAGTTGGGCTGGCGACGGTCCGGCGGATCGTTCAAAGGCATGGGGGTCGCATCTGGGCGGAGGCGGAATTAGACAAAGGGGCCACGTTTTACTTCACGTTGGGGCTGGGCCAGGCAAGCTTGACAGCAGCGGGCGTCAGGTAGTCCTCGCGTTTCGGCGGAAGCGTTCGAGTAAGGCCGTGTGCAGGCGCGTGCGGACGTCATCTGGCAGTGGGACGGGTTCGGAGTTGCAGAAAATCTGGATGGTTTTGCGCGTAGTGTCCACCACCACACGGCAGTCGCTACAGCCGGAGAGATGTTCTTCGAGGTCGATTCGGACGCTGGCGTCGAGAACGCCGTCGAGATAGCTCGTTAATTCGAGTATAACTTTTTTACAGTTCACTGCACTTCACTCCGTCGGAAATACTTGTTCAATTTCTGGCGGAGTTTCAGCCGCGCCCGCAATAGCCGCGACTTGACCGCCGCCACCGAGATCCCCAGGATTTGCGCGGTTTCTTCGGTCGAAATTCCTTCGACGTCGCGCAGGGTAAAGACAACGCGAAAAATCGGATCGAGTTCTCCGATCGCGTGCGTGAGTATCTCATTCAGCTCGGTCTGGGCAAACCGCTGTTCTGGCGAGGGGCCCCAGTCTTCAATTTCGCGGAAGACGGGATCTTCCGCCTCGGTTAGCGGCTCATCGATCGAGACCTGATTGGGACGGCGCTTGCGCAGCTTCATCAAGGCTTCGTTGACGGCGATGCGCACCAGCCAGGTATAGAATCGAGAGTCGCCCTGGAAGCGGTCCAGATTCTGATAGGACTTCAGGAAGGCATCTTGCATTACGTCTTCCGCGTCTTCGCGGTTTTGCGTGATATTCATTCCCAGGCGGAAGATCTTTCGTTCGTAGCGATTCACCAACTCTTCAAACGCGGAAACATCACCGGCCTTGGCCGCGGACACCAATTGAGCTTCGTCATCGCGGACGACGGTGGAAGTCAGCCGTTTTGGATCGGTGGCACTCACGGTTCTTCGTGCTCCGAGCGGCAGCTGCAGGTAGCCAGCTAGGCTCATCTGGCAGGGTACCATAATCTTCCTCAGCGATGTCCCATGGTAATCGTGAGAAGGTTCTGAAATAACTGCCCAAGCTGCTGGGGATCGGCCATAACAACCGGCAAGGGATCGCGAGAAATGACGGTCCCGCTCTCCTGCATGGCAAATTTTAGACTTTCCAGAACTCTGCTGAACAGCGCCTCGCAGTCCGTCGGCACAAGAGACTTTCCTTGCGTCCCAATCCTTGCGTAGGCCAGTAGATCGGAGATCAGCGTCTGCATCCGGGTAGCTCCGTCAACGGCATAGGTGATGAACTCTTGCGCGTCGTCATCGAGCTTGTCTTTGTACCGCTTGGCGAGGAGTTGCGTGAAGCTGGCCACCATCCGCAAGGGCTCTTGCAGATCGTGCGAGGCGACATACGCAAACTGCTGCAGTTCAGCGTTGGAACGCGCCAACTCTTTCGCGCGCTCGTCCAACTCAGCGGTCCGCTCGGCGACGCGCCGTTCCAAATTGGTATTGAGCTGGCGAACTTCTTCCTCGGCCCACCCCCGATGCATCATTTCTTGCCCAACAATAGCGCCTGCCAAGCACAAGAAGACGATGGCCAAGACCTCTCCAAGAACAATCACGGTTCTAGCCGTCCGTGAAGTTGCGTCTGCCTCTTCCGACCGCAGTTTTAATAAGCGATCCTCTCCCAGCTTCATTTCGACGACCTGCGCCCGAATTTCGTCCATTTCCTGCTGTCCGGGGCCAGTTCGAATCGCCTCGATCGCCGCCTCCATTCCTTTTTCCCGGCGTATGGAGACTCGTTCTTTGGCTGTTGCTAACCTAGCGGCAATCAGAGGCTCCAGGAGAGCCATTGCCCGTTGTTGAGTCGAATTGTCGGAAGTCAGTTCGCGCAATTCCTTCAGATTCTCCTGCACGCGTTTGAGGCCCTCGTTGTAGGGCTCCAGGTACAATTCTTCGCCTGTGAGGATGTAGCCCCGCTGGCCGGTTTCGACGTCCACATTATTGGCTAGAACTGCGTCGAGCTTTTGCAAAACAAGATATGTGTGTGTCACCCACGCCCTGTCCTCACCGTTCTGAACCATGCTCCGAAAAGACAGGACTTCAACGCCAGTTAGAATGACTAGCGCTGTTCCAAAGCCCGCAATTATTTTGCTCTTGAATGTCATAGGGCGCACCGGAACAAATCGGCTCTCGGGGCCTGGGAAGGGAAAAAGGGAGGCCAAGCGTGGAGCTCTAGAAGGGGTGCAGCCATTCTATGCGGAATCGCAGTCTCACGAACTGCTAAATGGCGAGTGTGTCTTGTCGAACAACCGCTGGCGTTCCATCGGAAACGAACCGGAGATGGAGTGACCTATCCGGACTGGTCCGTTGCCGCGCCACCATGCTCCTCAAACCCATTTCATGGATGGTGTAGAATATCCTCTTGCGCTTCAGGCCCCGTAGCCTGCCGCACTGTCGAGGACACATGTCTCCCACGATTCGGACCATCGGCATCGCCAACGGGGGCGGAGATTGCCCGGGCCTCAATGCTGTCATTCGCGGCGCCGTTCGCGCGGCTATCCTTGGGCACGGCTGGCAAGTCGTAGGCATCACCAACGGCTTCGACGGGCTGATCTGGACGGAACGCACCGTTCCGCTGACCGTCGAGTCGATTGCGGGAATCCTCCCGCGCGGCGGCACGATTCTGGGCACCACGAACCGCGGGAATCCCTTTCACTACGAGATCGAAGAGAACGGGTCAAAAGTAATTCATGACTATTCACTTACTTGCTGCGATAATATGCGCAAGCTGGGGCTCGATGCGCTGATTGCCATTGGCGGCGATGGGACTCTGACCATCGCCCGGGACCTCGGAAAGATGGGCATTCCGATCGTGGGGGTGCCCAAGACGATTGACAATGACCTCTCCGCCACGGAAGTTACCTTCGGATTTGACACGGCGCTGCACGTCGCCACCGACGCGATCGATCGCCTCCACACTACGGCCGAATCGCACGGCCGCGTGATGGTGATCGAAGTCATGGGCCGTGATGCAGGGTGGATCGCCCTGCACTCCGGAGTCGCCGGCGGCGCCGACGTCATTCTGCTCCCAGAGATACCGTTTACGATTGAAGCGGTGTGCGAATGCCTGCGCAAGAGAGCGGCCACCGGGAAAAAATTCTCCATGGTTGTGGTGGCCGAAGGGGTAAAACTCCCAGCCAAGGATCCGTCCGGTAAGCCGTTTCCGGCACCACGTCCCGGCCAAGTTGGCTTTTTGATTGGCGATGCGATCCACACGTTTCTCAAGCAAGATGTCCGCGTTACGGTGCTGGGCCACATCCAGCGCGGAGGTTCGCCCAGCCCGTTCGACCGCATCCTGGCCACGCGATTCGGCGTCGAAGCGGTAGAACTGATCGCGCGTGGCGAGTTCGGCCGCATGGTCTGCCTTCGCGCGGGCGAAATCGAATCCGTTACGCTCGATGAAGCCGTCGGTGAAACCAGGCTGGTCGATCCCAAAGGCAGCATGGTCCGCACCGCACGAGCTTTGGGCATGAATTTCGGAGATCGCGCATAAATGTTCGGACGTATCCTTCGCGTGCGGGGGATCATTCCTTTCATCCTGATCTTGGCGGCTGTTGGTTATTGGTGGCTGCACCCTCGTCCCCCGAAGGTCATCGCGATCGGATACGTGGCTGACCGCGAAATCCCTCTCTGGAATACGATTGCAGAAGTGCGCCAGCCCGTAGCAAATTTGCATTACGGCGAGCGTGTGGAAGTTGTGCGTCAGGAAGGGGCGGCGGCACAAGTCCGCGTGCCTTCGGGCGCCCTGGGCTGGCTCCTGGACGCGCGACAGTTGGTGGATGCCGCGCTTTGGGAAAAGAGCGCCGCGCTGCTCGGCCACGCGCGTTCCATGCCCGTGCAGGCTCGGGGACGGACGAAAACCATCAGCAATGTGCGCATCGAGCCGGGCCGAAACAGCCAACGCATTTATCAGTTTGTGCGTGGCACGCAAGTCGTCGTATTGGATCGGACTATCGTGGATGAGCCGTCAGCCAGTGAGGACAGTCCGGCAGGTGAAAAGGGTGCGGGCGGCGAGGAACAAAAACCCAAACAGGAAGACTGGCTATTCGTGCTGCGCGCCGAAGGCTCGACCCCAGCAAGTGGCGCCTCGAAACCCGATGCCGCTTCTACCCCCACGGCAAGCCGCGCTTTTGGGGGTCCTGTCAACGGCGGACCTAGTGCCGCAGCATCCGAGTCTCCAACCGCAAGTTCTTCGGCGGTGCCTGTCGCAGGTTGGGTTTTGGCGCGGTTCATCGAGCTGGACCTTCCAGGCCCCGTACGCGACTATGCCAGCTCCGCTAATTTGCACGTTGTAGCATGGTTCGAGCTAAATCGCGTGCCGGACGGCTCCGGAGGACAAGTACCCCAGTATCTCGTCGCGGGATCACACGGCGGCGAGGGCCGCGCCTGCGATTTTACGATGCTCCGTGTGTACACCTGGAGCACCGCCCGCCAACGATATGAGACCGCCTATATTGAGAGCGATCTCTGCGGACATCTGCCGGTCGAGGTGTCCCAGTCTCCCTCCGGTCCCGAATTCCACTTCGCCAACGCCGGTAAGACTCCAGCAGAGAGAATGTATGTCATGCGCCAGACGGTCGTTCACCGCGTGAGCAACAAATTTTCCGGTCCGCCGACCAGCCGTCCATAATCCCGGCAGCATCAAACTGGATTCGTCCGGAAGAACCTCAGAGGAACGAAATATGGGGAATGCCGCAATCGGTTCGCGTGACAAGGTTCGGCCGCTCTTTTCATCTCCCTGGTCGATGGTCATTGTCGCGCTGGCACTTCGTCTGGTTGTGATGGGATTTGCTTACAAGATTCAATTGGATCCATCCCAGGACCATTGGGTCTTCGGCTGGGAAACCGGAAGAGTTGCGCGGTCGATTGCTAGCGGCCGGGGATTCAGTTCCCCTTACTCTAGGCCGACCGGGCCGACGGCTCTTATACCTCCCGTGTACACATATTTGCTAGCCGGTGTTTTCAAGGTCTTTGGCGTGTATTCGCCGTCTTCGGCGCTCGCGATCTTGACGTTGAACAACTTGTTCTCCTCCTTGAACTGCGTGCCGGTGTTCTTGATCGCGCGCAGGGTCTTTGGAGCCCGCGCCGCAGTTTGGGCGGGATGGATTTGGGCCTTTTTCCCATACTCCATAGCTTTGTCAAATGTGGTCGTTTGGGAAACGAGCCTGACCACACTGTTGCTGACCTTGCTGGTATTGCTGACGCTGAACCTGGAACACTCAAAGAACCTAAGTGCCTGGGTTGTGTATGGATTGTTGTGGGGGGTGTCCGCCCTCACCAGTCCAGCGATTCTTTCCACTTTGCCTTTTCTGGGAGCATGGATTTGGTTCCGCCAAAGGAGGCGTGGCGGTAACTGCACGGGCGTGGCTGCCGCCGCCTCACTGGCATTTCTGTTCGTTGTAACTCCGTGGATCTGGCGGTGTAGCCGGACTTACGGGCGCTTCGTTGCCTTCCGCAGTAATTTCGGTCTGGAAGTTCTAGTGGGAAACAGCAGCGACACCAGCAGCCCAGCCAATTGGAACGTTCTCCCGGGATTCAACGAGTCCGAATTGAGGGAATTGCAGCGGGTTGGCGAGCCCGCGTACATGGCCGAAAAACAGCGCCAGGCCAGCGAGTTTATCGCGCATCATAGGCTCCGCTACGCAGGATTGACCCTGCGAAGAATCCTAAACACGTGGACCGGCTTGTGGGAATTTCCGCCTCATTGGAAAATGGACGAGTCAGGATTGCCGAATATTCTCATGTACAGCTTCATTTCGGTTCTGGCCTGCTCCGGTCTCATCCTGGCGATCCGCCATGGCCGCAAGGAGGCAATTCCTCTCACGTTTCTCCCAATTTTCCTGCCCGGCGTGTATTACCTGACGCATTCGGATATGGGTTTTCGCCATCCGATCGATCCCGCGCTCGTGATTTTCTCGGCCTACGCTGTAGTTTCCATTGCCGCGGGCAAGCAGCAACAAAGTCTTGAAGTGCATCCTAATTACGATTAGCCCTTTGGCAGTAAGCGTTAAGGTACGCGCACCGAATGAGAAAAAATAGGACCGAGAGGCACGTATGGTAGTATGCTGCGCGGTACCCGCTACCGAGGATTCCCGGCCCGCCCTGGTGAAATTAACATGTGGCATCCTTTCAGGAATAGGAGACGATGAAACTTACTGTTATCTCGCCGACGTTAAACGAGGCCGAGAATGTCCCCCATCTTGTGGCACAACTTGAGCGCTCCTTGGGCGATATCGATTACGAGATTCTTATCGTAGACGACGATTCCCCCGACCAGACGTGGTCCATCGCGCAGAACATATCCGCAACCAATCCCAGGGTGCGCGTCCTTCGCCGAATGCAGAACCGGGGCTTGGGTATGGCCGTAATCGACGGCTTCTCGAATGCCAGCGGAGATGCACTCGCGTGCATCGACGCGGATTTGCAGCACGATCCCTCGATCCTTCCGAGAATGTTGGAAGAACTGCTCAGTGGGACGGATGTCGTGGTTGGCAGCCGATATATTGAGGGCGGGAGTGCGGGGAAATGGGATCGGCTGCGGCGGCTGCAATCCTGGTTTGCGACAAAAACGGCGCAATTTCTTCTGGGGATCAAATTGAAAGATCCGATGTCGGGATATTTCTTGGTTTGGCGCAAGGATTTTTCGGAAGTCAAAGACCAATTGAACGGTAGAGGATTCAAAATCCTCCTGGAAATTCTCACCCGACTTCACGCAGCGCGTGTCAAGGAGATCCCCTACACGTTCCGGCCTCGAATCAAAGGTGAATCGAAACTTACGGGCAAGATTGTGTTCCTGTACGCGCAGCAATTGTGGCGCTTGTGCAGCTCTAGCAGGCACTTCCCGGTTCGATTTTTGAAATTTGCGGTGGTCGGGAGCGCCGGAGTCGTTGTCAACTTGGCCGTGATGGCTACGTTGCTCGCACAAATAAACTTGCATGGCTGGCGAGCCTCAGCGATCGCGAGCCTGGCGGCGAATTTTCAAAACTTTATCCTGAACAATTTTTGGACTTACTTGGATCGCCCCCAGACAGGATTCCGGAAGCTGGACGGCTATTTTTCCTATTTGCTTACGTCAGCCGCCGGTATGGCGGTCGCCACTGGACTATACGCCGGATTTGTTGGAGCCCTGGCCCACACATACTTCTTGCAACCTGGAGACCCCACCCATGTCTTTTTCACCCGGCTGGGTTGCCAATTTGTTGCCGTGCTCGCCGGCATTTGGACCAATTTCGAGCTGAATAAAGTATTGCCCTGGCCGGAATTTGTTCGCCTGAAGCTTGCCGCCTCGAAGCAGAGCTCCTATTCCACTCTTCGCTAATGGAACGCTACGCTCCGTCGGGGCGCCCGCTATTTTTAATCTGAACGACTAGATTGAAGCGTGGAGCCCGCCGGAAATTGCCTTAATTCCTTCCGCACCTGGCAGAAATTCATTTCAGACCCGCGTGGTATGATTCGGTCGGAGGAATCGAACGATTCCCGGAACTGAAACATCCCGCTCGGCCCATTTGGATTAGTCCAATTGGCGATGGGCCAACCTGCTGATAACACTTTTCATCGCGTTGAGCGCTGTGTTGAGCGCGAGGCGGACGGACCCCGCGCCCAAACCGCAACAGACGCCGCCGTTTGAATTCCTCGGCGAGTGGGGAGACAAAGGCAACGGCCCCGGAAAGCTTGACGCGCCCGTCACGTTTGCAGCCGATTCGCTGGGCAGGCTCTTTTTCGCGGAACCTGGCTCTGGTTTCGTGCACAAATTCGAATCGAGCGGCACGCCGCTGCTTTCTTTCGAGGATTCTCGCGTTTTGCATGCCTCGGGAATCGCCGTCGATAGCGGCGGGGCCATCTATATCGCCGGCGCGGAGCGCGGTAACATCCTGATCTACTTCCCCGATGGAACATTTCTTCGGTCGATGCGCATGGCGCCGCAGCGGCATTTTTCGGGCCCGCTCGGAATCAGCGTTGACGACGAAGGCAATCTATATGTTCCCGATCCCGCAGGCTCGCGCGTCGTGAAATTCAACGGCCGCGGACGGCTGATGAAATCATGGAAGGTCCCGAAGAATGCCGCCTCGGCCGACGAGCGACCCTTGGCCGTTGCGGCCGCGCAGGACGGAACGGCGTTCGTGGCGTATCCAAGAACAAGCCTCATCGAAAAGTATTCACCCGACGGTTCCTGGATCACCTCGTGGATTGCGTCAGAAAGCGATGGCGCGACTCCCAGTGCGATCACTGGATTTGCTGTTGCCGAGCAGTACGTGTTTACATTCAGCGTCACGCCGCCGCGGATTCGTGTCTGGACACTTGATGGGCAACACAAACTCGATGACACTCTCGGCGGGCGCCTCGATGGCGTCGCCGCACCTCAAATCGCCGTGACACCGGGCGCGGAACTTCTTGTGCTGGACCCTGCTTCCCCGCACGTATATCGTTTTCGATTACACCTGTAACTGGAGAAGCCAATATGACGCTGTTGCTCCGGGAAGCCGATGTTCGCGCCCTGCTGACCATGCCGCTGGCGCTGGAAGCGGTCGAAGAATCCCTGCGCCAGCAGGGGAACGGTGAGTTGTCGTTGCATCCACGGCGGCGGCTGAAGATGCCGGACAACGCGCTGCTGCACTACATGGCGGCGGGCGATCCGGACCGTGGATTTATCGGAATGAAGCTCTACACGAGCGCGCACGGCGCTGTGCGCTTCGTAGTGCCGCTATTTCGATCCACGACCGGCGAAATGGCGGCGTTGATTGAAGCCGACGCGCTCGGCCAAATTCGGACAGGCGCGGCCACAGGCGTCGCCACAAAATATCTCGCAAATGCGAATGCGCGCACTGCGGGGATTATCGGCACAGGCTATCAGGCGCGGACTCAACTGGAAGCCGTCGCGGCTGTCCGCCGGCTCGAGCGCGTGCGCGCATTCGGGCGAGACTCGGAGCGGCGCGCTCAATTCTGCCGCGAGATGAGCGGTCGGATCGGCGTCGAAGTCGAACCCGTCGATTCGGGAGAGAACGCCGTTCGTGGAGCGGACATTGTGATTACAGCGACGTCCGCGATGAAAATCGTGCTCGAAGGGACCTGGTTATCACCCGGAGTTCATGTCAACGCGATGGGCGCAAATTGGGCCCAGAAACGCGAATTAGACGACGCGGCAGTCGCCCGGGCAGATTTGATTGCGGTGGATTCGATCGAACAGGCAAGAATGGAAGCGGGCGATTTGATTCTCGCGTTTGCAAAAGACGCATCCCGTTGGAACGCGGTGCGCGAGCTTGGCGGGGTCGTCGCTGGCAAGATACCGGGTAGAACCGGCGCAAATCAGATCACATTGTTCAAGTCCAACGGAATCGCGACCTGGGACCTTGCCGTGGCCGTGCGCGTTTACGAACTGGCCGTCGCGCGGCGCATGGGGCAATTCGTCCCGCTCTGGGAAGCGTCGGCTGCGCGGTAGGTTCTGCGCTCCCGAAATCCAAGGACGAGATCGGAACAGGTGTTCTGGTAGAATTGCGCCCGGCTAGGGAGCACAAAAAATGCAATTTCTCGAAAAGCTGAAACCGTTGGGGCTGCTCGTGTTGCGCCTCGTGATAGGAGCAAGCTTCCTGTTCCACGGCTATCCGAAACTGAGCGATCCTGCGCGCTGGGTAAAAGCCTTCCCAGGATTCGGTTTTCCCAGCTATTTCGCATACATATCTGGAATCCTCGAAGTGTTCGGTGGAGGTCTGCTGATCCTGGGGCTTTTCACACGCGGCGCCGCATTGCTGCTGGCGATCGAGATGGGTTTGGTGTTGGGCCGAACGACACTCCCGGCGGTGGGAATCTACGCCTTCGGAAAATATGAGCTCCCATTATTGCTGGGCGCGGCGGCTCTGGCACTCGCAACTACGGGCGCTGGCATGATTTCGCTCGACGCGTTTACGTTCGAGTCCCGGCGAAAGGGACCGAAGAAATCGAGGGTGAAGGATTGATCTGGCCAGCGTCGCGAGCCCTATTGGGATGGCGATGCAGGTCCCGCTCCGGCCGTAGCTTGACTTGCCACTGTGGAGTACGGCGCCGGCGCCAGTGGCAGGATGACCCACGCTACAACATAAGTCAGGATGCCGAACACGAACCCGCTTCCGATCGTGATCAACGTCG
>Ga0207150_1170_pt1 | contig 11830 bp, 11 predicted proteins | sample Alteio_BWMinHeat_32_FD_153526 | JGI IMG/M metagenome (GOLD analysis project Ga0207150, IMG submission 153526) | Enriched cells from forest soil in Barre Woods Harvard Forest LTER site, Petersham, Massachusetts, United States -... | ecosystem: Environmental > Terrestrial > Soil > Temperate forest >...
ATGGGCGCAGGCGATCCTCCTCGCAGATAGTCGAAATAGAACTCCGGTATTCGCGACGAATCAATATCGTCTTGCCGGGTCCAACCAAGCGATTCGGCATTCAGTACGTTGCGTTCAAGATCAGCAAGCCTCAAAGACTTGAACTGGAGACGCCATAGTTGTCGGGCCGGGTGCAAAAAGTCGAGGTGGGCGGAGAAGGAGGGTACTTCGATGCAACGAGTCATGCGGTACCTAGTTTCAAGCAGCGGCCAATCGAAGCTCTTCCCATTGAACGTCACTAGGACTGGCCGCTCGCGGAGATGTTTTGCGATCTCCAGCAGAACAGAGTGCTCTTCGCCATGATCGCGCATGAAAAGCTGCTCGACTTGAAGCCCGCCGTCCCACCAAGCGAGGCCAACCAGGAACGCATATGTTCCAGTTCCCCCGCAGAGCCCAGTGGTTTCGGTGTCGAGGAATAGCCACTTCGCAGGATCTGCAGCGGTGTCAACGCATGAGGGCGTGGCTTTTGGAAGTAAGAGGCGCAAGGCGTCTACGCTGACGTCGCACATCTCAGGCGTTCCATGCCATTGCCGTGCAACCAGATATTCCCCATATCGGTTTCGGGCAACTTCCGCCCCCGTCAGCGAGGCAAGCCCTTCGCATTGCTCGTATTCCGAGGTTTGCGACGGTGCGGCAAGGGTCCTTACCGGCTTGAGAGCCGAAAGCCGTGAAAAAGGATCGTAGGACCTAGCCATTTAGCTTCTCCAGTATCTTGAGAGCCACTTCCTTGGCGTGTTCGCCGCCATCGCCCGAAGGACCCACGCACGAGGGGCATCCTTTCTCACAGGGACAGCCGGAAATCAGTTCCCGGGTGCGCGCGAGCAAAATATCTGCCACGCAAAAAAGGGGCTCCGAGAACCCTATTCCGCCGGGATAATCGTCGTAGAGATAGAGATTGGGCTCGAACAACTCTCGCGCCTGATCGGGTTGCTCATCCCAGTCGATGCTAAGGCCGGGTGAAGGAGGTCTTTCTCCTACGGCAGCCCCAAGATCGCGCCTGTCGCACATGAGCAAAAGCGTCGCCATTGATTCAAGGGCGTAAAGCAAGCCGTGCATCCCGTTTTGACGCTCGCGCACCGGGAAGGGCAGGGATTCGACAATAGGTCGTTCCAGCGTGAGCCAGAACGCTGTCGTGTGCATCTCGTTCTCAGGGAGTTCGAGGTTGCCCGATCCCAGATTTTCGTTTGTGAAGAACTTGATCTTCTTGAATCCGACCACTTGGGAGCGGACCATCACGTCTCCGTGCGTTTTGGAGGCTCCGACGTCAATTCCTGAGTTGGTTCCAACCAAGCGCGTCGTTTCAGTTGCTTCGAGCACACGTACCTGCGTATAGCGGATTGCATCGGTGTAATACTCCAGATTTACGCGACGCACATAGGCCCTGCGTTCATCAAAATCCAACCTCTCTACCTGGTATTGCTGGCCCTGGTGGAGATAGACAGCCTTGGGATGCACAGTTGTCAGAGCACTTGCGAAATCGACTTCTCCAATCACTTCCGAAGCGCCGGTTGTGTCTACTATGACGAAGTTGTCGGACGTGACCGCCCGAAGACTTACGGAATCGGCCGGGTAGGCCTGCTGCGTCCAATGCCAGTGATCTCCAGTTCGGTGTAGGTATCCTGCCTGTTCGAGTCGTTCGCAAATCGGAGCTATCCCGCTGCCGCCAAAGTTTTCATCGGCAGCCAGAGGCAACTCAAACGCTGCGCACTTCAGATGGTTCACCAGGATCTCTAGGTTATCGGGTTGAATGAGGGCCTGTTCCGGCGACCCGCCGAAGAAGTAATCGGGATGCTGCACAATGAATTGGTCGACTGGTGCCGATGACGCGACGAGAACGGCACAGGAACTCCCCTCGCGCCGTCCAGCTCGGCCTACCCGTTGCCAAGTCGAAGTAATCGTTCCTGGATACCCGGCCAGCACCACCGCGTCGAGCGAACCAACATCAATCCCCAGTTCAAGGGCGTTTGTGGAGACCACCCCGCGAATGCGCCCATCGCGAAGCCCACGTTCGATTTCGCGCCGCTCGCTCGGCAGGTAGCCACCACGGTAACCACGCACCGGTTGCTCCTTGCCGACTCGCGCAGGATTGGCTCTCTGCAGGTTAGTGAGCAGAAGCTCTGTGTGAAGTCGGCTGTTAGCGAATACCAGTGTTTGCAAGTCATGGGCAAGAAACTCATTCGCAATGCGAGATGCCTCGCCGATGTAGCCGCGCCGAATGCCGAGGTAACGATTGACGACAGGCGGATTGTAAAACATAAAAAACTTCTCGGCGGCGGGTGCGCCATTCTCATCAATGCAGTCAAACTCTTCTTCGGTAAGTCGCTCTGCCAGTTCGCGAGGATTCGCGATCGTCGCTGAGGAGGCAATGAATTGAGGCGACGAACCATAGAAGCGGGCGATTCGTCGGAGCCGCCGCAGCACGTTGGCCAAGTGGCTGCCGAAAACTCCGCGGTAAGTGTGCAGCTCATCGAGAACGATGTAACGCAAATTCTCGAAAAGGCGCGTCCACCTGGTGTGGTGCGGGAGGATTCCGGTGTGCAGCATGTCAGGGTTGGTCAGGACAATGTGACCTTGGCTGCGAATAGCCGCGCGCGCGTCCGCTGGCGTGTCGCCATCGTAGGTGAAAGCGCCGAAAGGGCTACTCAGCCGTTCTCCAAGATCGTGCAGCTCGGCGAGTTGGTCTTGTGCTAGTGCCTTGGTAGGGAACAGGTACAAAGCCCGCGTGTCCGGGTTTTCGATTACGCTATGCAACACAGGCACGTTGTAGCAAAGCGTCTTGCCTGAAGCTGTTGGTGTCACCACCACTGCATTTCGCCCGGCATGTATGGCAGCTATTGCCTTAGCTTGGTGAGAATAGAGTTGCCGCACACCGCCGTCAGAATAAGCGCGGATCAGTTCGGGCCTTATCCAACTCGGCATCTCGACCCATTGCGCTTCTCGCGCCGGCAGATGACGCATAGCTGTTATGAGTTCTCCGGTCCTATCCCGGGCCGCGAGAAGGTCTACGATCTCTTGGATCTGAGCAGATGCGCTGGAACTGCGAGCAGCAATGGATTGAGACACAAGTCCCCTCGGTAATTCGGATTATCGGAAGCTCCAGCCTATCTCACTGAGGGCATTCCGAGGATCGCTCGTATTCGCTTTCGGTCACTTAATTCGCGTGGTGATCCGCCAGTCTTATCCAGCCACTTTGTAAACTCGCCGAGCTTCACTTCGTGCTCGATTCGAACGTTTGCCACCGACACCGTAACAGCATTGAATCCCTGGGCGATATCGGCCACCCACTCGTCACTCCGAATCGTCGCGATGCCCAAGGCCACTGCTTCGTATAGCGTGCCAGCCGTGACCTCAGCGGTATGCGCGACACCGTCCAGGTCCCTGATCGTCACGCGGCAAGATCGAACCGGCATGACGGCAAAATAGCATATTCGCCTTGTATTCGCCTAGGTTGTTTTGCCGCCTCTCCTCGCACCACTGTATGCTGTGCTCCCCCATCGAAGGAGAGAACTCCATGATCATCGGCAGCCGGCTACGCGAGTTACGCGAACTGAAGGATATGTCCCAGGGCGACATCGAAGCGAAGACTGGCCTGCTGCGCTGCTACATCTCCCGCGTCGAGAATGGGCATACCGTGCCAGCCATTGAAACTCTGGAAAAGTTTGCACGCGCTTTAGAAGTTCCCATGTACGCCTTGTTCTATGACGGCGAGGAACCGCAATCGCTCACGCCGCTCAAGGCGGGGGCGAGCCTGTTTGGCGCTGCTGGCAAAGACGCGCATGTCCTTGCGGAGTTCCGCAGAAGTCTGAGCCGGGTGAACCCAAGGGATCGAAAGCTCCTATTGGCGATGGCCCGAAAGCTCGCGAAGGGCAAAGCAGCCTGAAGGTAAGATCCGAAGTTCGTCAGATCCCATGAGACTGCCGATGACACCAAGCAGAACAACATTCGACTGGATTCTGGAAGCGATTTCCCTGGCGATCCTGGTTGCGGTCTTTATCAATTTAGTTGCTCATTGGTCAGAGTTGCCGGATCGGGTCCCGAGGCATTACGGAGCTTTGGGTAACCCCAATGCCTGGGGCACCAAGAACGGCTTATGGGTGCTACCTGTTGTGGCCGTGGGGCTGTATCTATTGCTTACGGCGGCGTCTCGCTATCAACGCTTAATCAATTTGCCGGTCAGGGTTGACCGAGATCTGCCCGAAGTCAGGAAGCTGCTGCTTACGATGGCGATATGCATGAAGGCAGTCATAATGCTGATGTTCGCATATATTAGTTGGGCGGGGATTAATACTGCGTTGGGCAGGGCGCAGGGGTTGGGTCGGATGTTCTTCCACTTTTCCTTGTCGCGACTTTCGCACCAGTGGTCTTCTTCACCCGTAAGCTCCAGCGTTACCGCACCTAGAAAGAAGACGAGCAACGGTGAAGTCCGTGCCCATCGACAAGTCGAATCGATCCCACTCCGTTGATTAGCTGGCCCTTCAGGTTGCCATATGCATCTACCGGAACAGATACCAACACCCCGGACGGGTTACTCCCGAAGAGTTCGATGGGCACGGCGTTCGTGCAAGTATCGACGACGCTTGGCGTCGTGCTCGATCCGCCGCTCCCTGCGATGCACAGCGGGCCGGTGGAGTCGAGCGGGACACGTCATGAGCGGGGACGGGCTTGCTGGTACGTAAGGATCAGCAGCAAGAGCAAAGCACAGGCATCAAAGACGGCGACCGAAACCAATGGTTCGCCTCCGCGACGTAACGACCTAGGCATAGGTTTAATGTAGACGTTAATTTGCTTTCCCGGGTTCCGACTTTTCGGGCACCGGGTGTACACTCTCCTCTGTCGAAGCACAATCTTTTCGGAAGTTGCTTAGGAGCGAGCCCAAGCCCAACCAATTTCCAGAAGGTGATACGGCAGGAGCACTTATGCAGCGTTCTTTCGGATTACGCTTTGCGCTGCTTTTGATCGTTGCCGCCCTTGTCGGTTGTTTTCTGCTCATCAGCACATCGATTTTCTCTCAATCCATTGTTAGTGCGACGTATATGGGTATACCCAAAACCATGTTCTGGGCTTGGGAACGCCCTGAGGATCTGCGTTTTCTACAATCGGACAAACAAGGCGTAGCATTTCTGGCGAGCACGATTGAATTGTGGCGGATGCCCGTGGCTGATGCAAAAGTCGAGCCATCGTCTAGCTCTGATATCGATTGGCTCGGCCTACGCGCTGCGGCAAAGCTCGGCGTTAGGCTGGTTCCACGCCTACAGCCCTTACAAGTTGCGAAGGATGCGCAGCTCATGGCTGTAGTGCGCATCGAGACGACCAATGATTTGTGGCACCGGCCAGCGGGCAGAGTCGATGTGAACCCAAGCAACCCGCCAGCAACATCTTTTTTGTACAGCGAGGCTCAAGAAGAAGCGGTAGTCAACATGGTCGTAGCTGCGGCCCGATTGCCTCAGGTGAACGCGCTACAGATTGATTTTGACGCCGCGCAAAGTGAACGACCCTTCTACACCGCGCTCCTGCACGAGGTACGCAACCGCCTGCCGCAGAGCATCCGGCTTTCGATTACGGCGTTAGCGTCGTGGTGCATTGACGATCCGTGGCTCGATCAGTTGCCGCCCGGAACGATTGACGAAGCTGTGCCAATGCTCTTTCGCATGGGGCCAGACGAAGCGGCGGTAGCTGCTTACCTGGAGTCGGGCAGGGATTTTAGAGTCCACGCGTGCAGAGGGAGTCTTGGAGTTTCAACTGATGAAGGGCTTTCGCAGGCTGTATTGAGAGGGAAGATATTCCCGAATCGTAGGAGTTGGGCCACCAGACGCGTTTACATTTTTTCACCCAAACCGTGGATTCAGAAAGAAGCAAGCTCGCTGACATCTGAGGTTTCGCAATGGCACAAGGACTGACATTTCGCGCAATACTGGCCCTGCTGGCGGCATTCGTATGTTTGTTGCCACTGGCGATTGCGTGCGGACCGGTGTTCCCGACGGCTACGTTCGTTAGCGCACACCCCGATCTGCCACTTGAAGGATTCGCCGCCGGAAATCTGGGAGTCTTGTTGCCCGAGTACAGTCCCTCTTATCTGGCCGTTGCGTACCGCTATTTTGAGAACCGGCCGTTCAGCCGCGACGAGCAAAGCCAATTGGTAAGGGCGTGGGATGGGCAACTCTACGCACACGTGGACAGTTACAACGCTGTACTGCAAGCGTCGATAAGCAGGAGAAACGATGTCCCCACCGCTCCTGTGTACTCAGTCACTGGCCAGGGTTTTCAGTCGTTTGGGAATTGCCTGGCCGATGCCATTGAGACCGCCGACCGAACCCGGCAGGAGCGAGCCCGGCAGTTCGGAGAAAACAGTCCAGCGGTCGCGAGCTGGGCGGCGGCGCAGAAAACAGTCTTCGACAACTGTGAAGGCGGATCGTCTGTGCCGGACCCGGCAGACGCGAGTCTACCGCAGATAATCCAGAAGGACCGCGACTATCAAATCGCGGCAGCGTACTTCTATTCCCTGAACTTCGACGAGGCGAAAAAGAGATTTCTGGCGATTGCCGGCGATCGGGACTCACCGTGGAGAGCAACCGCGGCTTTGGTCGCGGCGCGTTGTGATATTCGTTGGGCGACCGTCGTAAACAACGAGGGTGCGGAAGCAAGAAATGAAAGATTGGCCACAGCCGACGGGCAACTCAAAGCGGTGATCGCAAATCCAGCGTTCAGTTCCATGAAAGCCAGCGCGCAGCGCCTGCGCGCTTTTGTCGGATACCGACTGGACCCCGACGCGCAGACGAACGAGTTGGCGAATGCAATTGTGAGTGATACCGCGCCGGGAGCCATAGGCGCCAATCTCATGGATTACAATCAGCTGGTTTTTGGAAGATACCCGCGGTCTGGAACTTCGGCCGCCACGCAGACGAATGATTTGACTGACTGGATTGAAAGCTTTCGCTATGGAGGAACTGCTGACCAGCAAGCTCGCCGGGTGACTCGATGGGAAGAGACCAAGTCCGTGGCATGGCTCGCCGCGGCGCTCGTCTACGCTCAGCCCGGGGCAGCGAAAGTCGAAGAGCTGCTCGACGCAGCTGCGCAAGTCCCAACAACCTCGCCCGCCTATCTCACGGTTGCATTTCATGCGAATCGCTTGCTCGCCCGCAGTGACAATTTGGAGCGTGTGAGATCGAACATAGATCAGATTTTGAAACTGCCGAAAGGACGGCTCTCACCTTCATCGAGAAACCTTTTTTTCGCCTTGCGTATGCAAGCGGCTAAGAATCTCGATGACTTCTTGCAATTCGCCCCGCGCCAGCCATTGGGCGTCACGCTGAGCCTAGAAGTAACGGATCCGCAGCTGTGCGATCATGCTCCCTCCGAATGTTTTCCTGTGAATGGACCGTTCTTTGATTCAGATGCGGTCGTTGAATTGACCGAGGCCATGCCTACAAGTGTGTTGGCACAAGCGGCTGTTGACAAGCGATTGCCGAAAGCTCTGCAGGCCCAGATAGCAGAGACAACATGGGTGCGGGCTATTCTGCTGGATCAGGACGACCTGGCGCGTAAACTTGTGCCGGTTTTGTCGTCGCTGGAATCAGACCTCGCGTCCGCACTTAAGGATTACAGCAATAAACCGTCAGCAGCGGACAGGAAGTTCGAAGCTGCATTTCTGATTTTGCGTCAGCCAGGGTTGGAGCCGTATATACACGCGGGTATAGGTAGATTTGACTATAACAAGCCGACTCCGGACGGCGAGATCAATAATTACCGGCAGAACTGGTGGTGCTCACTGGCGCCAGGAGCTTCGACGGTGATGCATCTTAATTTTCGCTCTGCACTCGGCGCCCTCTACCCGAAGGGTAATTCTGTCTCGCCGGCATTTCTGACCGCCGACGAGAGACAGTCTGCCGCCTCTGAATTGGCCGCCTTGCAGAAAATTCCTGCCGCCCCGGACTGGCTGGCGCAGCAGGTTTTGACGTGGGCCCAGGCGCATCCGGATGACTCGCGCTTGCCTGAAGCTCTACACGATGTTGTGGTTTCGTCGCGATACGGTTGTGACGACATCGACACAGCAACGTACTCGAAACAGGCGTTCAGCCTTCTGCATAACCGATATTCAAAGAGCACTTGGGCCGCCCAGACCCCATACTGGTTCAACTAATCATGATGCACGTCGCAGTGAGCCGAATCCAGATGCTTGGAGTTACAGTTTTAGCCTCCCTGTTTTTGGCGATGCCGCTCATTCTGGAATCGCAAAGTCAACCAGAGCCGTATGAGGACGTGACTGCGTATGAGGTCTATGACGTAGCGGTTCCTCTGGAATCCTCTTGGCCTGTGCCGCCCATCCGGCAAAAAATGGCGATCCAAACAGAAACGCGTGCCTACCCCATGTGCCTCCATCCGGATGAAGCTTCCAAACCTATCCTCGAACAAGCAATTTCAGATTACGTGGAAAAGAACAAAACCGTCTGGTCCCTGCAAGAGCGATTCGATCTGAAGCAGCCTTACGGTTTGCTCTCCCAACATGTCCGTAAAATGCCACATCCGGAGCAATACCGCGAAACCGCTTCGAGATTTCTCTACCGAATCGAGTTGTCAGCGGTGGGCTTCAACGCAGATAAAACAGTGGCCGTACTATACGAAGGTCACACCTGTGGTGGCCTCTGTGGAGGAGGACGCTTGTCGTGCTCCAAAAAGCAGACGAAAAATGGCGAGAGCTGAAATGGAACAGACTTACTTGCGGCTGGGCATCCTGAGAGCCGGGGAGGCACAGCCTCGCCGCGACTTAATTGCTGGTGGTGACACGCACTGATTTCAGCGTCTTATGGTCACCGACACCGTCGAAATCAACTGCGACTCTGCACGCATTTTCCCAATGATCCTGCTGAAACGGAACCACGCGAAGCTGATGTTCATCGCCGGTCTCGCTGTCTATGGATTCCAGAAATACGTTGGTCCCAGCAATTCGAGCCAGGCGTCCGTCATCGCCGTAGCCCGCGCAAATTAGGTTGTCACCGTCGCTCGTGCCCTTAGGCGGTAGATTGGGCAGTTGCTCGGATTCATGGCCACTGACTGTGCGAAAGAAGCGAAAGATTTCACACTTCCCGGTGCCACCTGTGGTTTCAATCATATGTAGATCACTGTGCGTGAGTGAAAATACCTCGAAAAGGTCGTCCTGAAAGTCTACTGCTCTGGCAAGCGCATCGGAGGGATTGTACTTCTCGCGAAACAGCCTCATGAATTGCGCTTTATCTATGCCGACACGCATGTCGGGTTCGGCCGAACGTTCGATGTATGTCGGATTCCCTTTGAACAGCAGCGATAGCGAATCGCCCGTCCCGTTGGCGCGAATCTGAGCCGCGATGCCGTCACACAGAGCAGTCCCGGACGTTTGTGCGGCACCAGGGTTGACGGTTGTAACACCGAGTTGAGCCAAAACCATGAACAGAGCAGCTACAATCCGCATCGTTTATTCCTTTTCTGGCAAAGGCTTGCGTTAAGTGGGATAGTCCACAACTTATGGCTTGTAAGCTTCGAACGTCGGCAGGTCCTGAAGTTGCTGCTGGCGCAGAAATTCCCAAACCTCGGCATTGACCTCACGCGTTTGCCGAAAATAGCTGTCGGGGCCGGGAACTTCATGTAACTCCACCGGAAATCCCTGTAACTTCAATGTTTGCTGGCTTCTTTTCATAAGCGGCAGCGACGCGAAGCCCTCCCTCGGAATTCTTCGCCCATTTGGATCCAGCCCGTCCCACATTGCGATTGGAAGTTTTCGTTTGGCGGCCTCCAGTAGCTTCCCGTCACCGGGCATAGTTGCGCCATACACGGCAGTCGCGGCGAAATACTGCGATTCCAGGAAAGACAAAGCGAGAGCGAAGGTTCCGCCTCCTTCAGGGCCAAACAGATACACGCGACGGCGATCTACGCCGTATTTTGCCTCGACAGCTTCGACGACGGCGCGGACAAAATCCGGGCCATCAGATGGAAGCTCCCAATTCGAACGTGCCGAATCTGGCGCAACAAGAATTATTCCCTCCTTAGAGGCCAGGTCACGCCAAGGTTCAACGACCGACGCCCCATCTTCGACGGGCCGATGGAGCAGCACGATCAATGGCGCTGCGGTTCCGACGGCCAACAAAGTTGGAACAAATAGATAATAAGTGCGCTTGTGTCCCTGGAAGTCGAGGGACTCTTTCTGTGTCGCACGATCCTTGGGGAGAGGCAATGCTGGACCACGCAGCGGAAGAAACAGAGATACGGCCGAGACGCCGCATATACATATTAAAAACGAGCGACGGATGCCTTCACAATATCGCACTCTGGTCCGCTCCACAGTTCGTATGGATGATCGTCGAAGGTCGCGTGCAGTGCGACCGTGAGGTTAGACGCGAATTTGCAATCCGAGGTTCCAAGTCCTGATAAACGGAGACTGGGGTTCCAGTACTCCATTCTACGAGATGACGACTTATCAGGACTTGGCCCGAGTTGGCATGATAGACGTTCCTGGTATCCTCGCTACTACAGCTTCAATTGGGAGATGGCTTCTCAACTTTGTCAATAATCATTACTTCAACTAGCGCCTTGGTTTTTTGCATGCGCAATCCGAGTTGCTGCTCCATCGCGCTGAGCAGGTCGGGTGGCGCGTCGGGATCGGTCGTAGCGGATGGCGCCGCAGGCGCGCCACCGAAGGGCCGCATCCAGGAATCAGGCGTGAACTTAACCACAAACGTGTAGCGCGTATCGCCGAGTCCCGTCTGGTCGACTACCGGTAGATCCATGAACTGGGCCTGCATGACACTCGCAAATTCCGCGAGCGTGGCGTTGTGCACATTGAAGCCAAGCAGCGGCGGTCCACCGAATCCTGGGATTGGTGATGTGGTGTCTTCCTCTTTTTGGATTTTCGCGCCGCCCTTTGCGACGGTGATGGCGTAGGCAGGGAGCTCCCTTTTGTCGTGGTGGGACGCGAGCGAGAAGCGATCGGCGAGCATCTTCTGGAACATTGCCTTCATCTGGATCAGGCTTGGATCACCGGGTATGTCCGGTCTCCCTTCGATGTCGAACCTGTCGGAGTCAGCCCAGGCGGGCGCGCCTATAGCCTGCTTTGGGTGCATATCGTATGCGAACTTGATCAAGTCATTGAGGGTGGTGCCGCGGGTGAGCATCAGGCCGCCTGGCCTTATAACGATGGCCCAAGCAGGATGGCTGGGGTCCGATGGCTTGATGCTGACGACGTCGAACACGGGTTTCGCGCTGGGGTCCATCATTTTGGGCGGGGGCGGAGGATCGGGAATCGCCCAGGTGGTTTCGACGTTGGCGCGCGTGAGATTCAGAGGCAGAGGCATGGGTCCCTGGGTCCAGGTGCCGTTGAGCAGGACTCCGTCGGAGCTCAGCTTGCCCTCATAGGTGCCGCCGATTCCGGAGACCGTAATTTTTACGGCGGAGCCCTGCTGGGTGACGCCGCCCGGTATGGGCTGCCCACCCTGGTCAATGCTATACATTCCGGCCTTCAGACTGCCGTCGTCGGCCTTGGAGATTTTCAGCACGATTCGCAGATCACGGTTGGGGGCTTTCAATATTCCTTGCCAGGTGCCCGTGATATCCGGGGCTTGCGCGAAGAGCGCGGTTACGAAGATCAGTACGAGGACCGCGACGCACGGCTTAATACCCTTCATCGGCGTCTCCTTACGAATCCGCGATGTCAAGCTCGATCATCTCCAGAAACTTAGGGATTGGGGTCGTATCTGCTCGGCAGACTACGCCCGCTCCTGCCTTGTGGCAACAGATTTGTCCTGCCAGGAGGGGCCAAGTCGTGAGA